>ERZ1030898.96-NODE-96-length-9920-cov-24.965332_pt1 | contig 9920 bp, 10 predicted proteins | sample MGYA00517298_ERZ1030898 | MGnify/ENA primary metagenome ERZ1030898 (study PRJEB33718, sample SAMN03159684) | human skin metagenome | collected 2014-05-20 | study: EMG produced TPA metagenomics assembly of the PRJNA266117 data set (Human skin bacterial metagenome and... | reverse complement strand
AACCCGTGACCCCCACACTGCCAGTGTGGTGCGCTACCAACTGCGCCATAGCCCCTTGGATAACTCACGTAAATATACAGCCGGGCGCGCAGGCCTCCAAATCCCCAGCGGGAACGTGAAACCGCCCCACCCCGAACCCGGAGTGAGGCGGCGAAATCGCTATCAACAACAGCGCTTACATGCCAGCCAGGGTCTCAGGCCAATTGTCGCGCTTGCCCTCGATGTCCTCGATGTCCTTGCCGTCGACGAGGACGCGCGGGGTCCACGCCTCGCCGGTCTCGTCCTCCTGGTACTTCATGTTCTCGGAGCCCATGCGCTTGGCGGTCTCGATGTATTTGCCGTCGCGGATGTCCTGGATCGCGGCGTCGGAGGCCTCGTAGTCCTTGGCCAGGTCGGCGAAGCCGTCGTTGTCGTACTTGTTGTACGCGGACTGCTGGTTCTGGAACAGGTAGTCGCGGATGGTGAACGCCTGGGCCAGGTCGCCGTTGGCGATCAGCGCCAGCTCGGCGGCCAGCGCCTTGGTGGAGTGGCCCTCCTGGCCGCTGTCCAGGGCGGTCATCGGACGCAGCTCGACGTTGATCTCGCCGGCCTTGAGCTTCTCCAGCATCGCCTCGTCGGTGGCGATGTGCAGGTCCGCACAGTGGGAGCAGGAGAAGTCCTCGAACAGTTCGGCGGTCTTCGCGTCGGCGTTGCTGCCGGTGAGGTGGATGGTGTTTTCTTCCCCGTCCCAGGCGACGTTCATGCCTTCGACGTCGATCATCTCTTCCTTGATGGCGGCGCTGCGGTTTTCGCGGCCGTTGAAGACGATCAGGCCGATCACCACGAGGGCAATGGCCAGGACGGCGAGGACTGCCCAGATGAAGGCGGCGTTGCCCTTCTTGTTCGGGTTTTCCACTTTGCGTGTGGTCACAGTTATCTCCTGTTGTGCGTGCCTTGCGGCATGACGGGTACTGTCTACCCGCTCAAGTTTAGGGGTAGATAGCGAACTTCTTAAACGGGCGCCACATCATAAACCCGGTAATGGCGATGTAGGCCAAGTCTCGCGCCACGGTGACAAGCAGGTTGCTCTCGCCTTCGCCGGCCTGGGAGGGGTCGAAGCAGCCGCAGTCGATGACCAGCCCGCGCTGCCAGGCGGACAGCAGGCCGATGATGAACAGCGTCAGCACGATGATGGACACCTTGCCGGACCAGCGCAGCTTGATGCCTAAAAGCAGCAGCAGGCCGCCGGCCACTTCGAGCGGGCCGATGATGTGCGCCAGCAGGTAGGACCAGTCGGGGGTGAAGATCTCGTAGGCCTCGATGGTCTTGGTCACGTCGAGGGGGACGCCGAGTTTCGCGATGCCGGCGTCCAGCCACACGTACGCCATGAAGAAGCGCGCGAGTGCGGACAGGACGTCCAGCACGAGTGCTTTCGTGCTGCGCTCGGGCGCGGGGGTTGTCGTTGTGCTCACAGGTCGTACGTTACTCCACTAGCCGCCCAAAACTTCAGAAACGAGCGCCTGCGCTTCCTCCTGCACCTGTTTCAGGTGCGCGTCGCCCTTGAAGGATTCGGCGTAGATCTTGTACTTATCCTCGGTGCCGGAGGGGCGCGCGGCGAACCACGCGTTTTCGGTGGTCACCTTCAGCCCGCCGATGGCGGCGCCGTTGCCAGGAGCATCAGTCAGCTTTGCGACGATAGCTTCGCCCGCCAACGTATCCGCCGACACCTGGTCCGCCGACAGCGCCTTGAGCTTGGCCTTTTCCTCGCGGCCGGCCGGGGCGTCGATACGCGCGTAGGCCGGGGCGCCGTACTCGGCCTCGAGCTCCGCGTAGCGCGCGGACGGAGTCTTGCCGGTCACGGCGGTGATCTCGGCGGCGAGCAGGTCCATGATCAGCCCGTCCTTGTCGGTGGACCAGACGGTGCCGTCCTTGCGCAAGAACGACGCGCCGGCGGACTCTTCGCCGCCGAAGCCGATCGTGCCGTCGATAAGCCCCGGCACGAACCACTTGAAGCCGACGGGCACTTCCACCAGCTCGCGGCCGAGCGATGCGACTACGCGGTCGATCATGGAAGACGAGACCAGGGTCTTGCCCACCGCGGTGCCGTCGGACCAGCCGTCGCGGTGGCTGAACAGGTACTCGATGGCCACTGCCAGGTAGTGGTTCGGGTTCATCAGGCCAGCGTCGGGGGTGACGATGCCGTGGCGGTCCGCGTCCGCGTCGTTGCCTGTGGCCAGGTCGAACTTGTCGCGGTTGTGCACCAGCGAGGCCATGGAGTTGGGGCTGGAGCAGTCCATGCGGATCTTGCCGTCGGTGTCCAGAGTCATGAACCGCCAGGTGGCGTCCACGTGCGGGTTGACCACCTCGAGGTTCAGCCCGTAGCGCTCGCCGATGGCACCCCAGTAGTCCACGCTCGCCCCGCCCATCGGGTCGGCGCCGATGCGCAGGCCGGACGCCTTGATCGCGTCCATGTCCACCACGTTGCCCAGGTCGGCAACGTAGTGGTCGAGGTAGTCGAACTTCCCGGCGCGCTCGTCCAGCACGCCGCTGACGGGGGTGCGCTTCACGCCGTCAAGGCCTGCGGCGATGTACTCGTTGGCGCGTTTGGCAATCCAGTCGGTGGCTTCCGCCGGGGCGGGCCCGCCGGTGGGCGGGTTGTACTTGAAGCCGCCGTCGCGCGGCGGGTTGTGCGACGGGGTGACCACGATGCCGTCGGCCTTGCCGCCTTTGTGGGTCAGGATGGCGTGGGAGACGGCCGGGGTGGGCGTGTAGCGGCCGGAGGCGTCGACAAGCACTTGCACCTCGTTGGCGATGAGCACCTCGAGCGCAGAGACCATCGCCGGCTCGGACAGGGCGTGGGTGTCGCGGCCGATGTAGACCGGACCGTCGATGCCCTCGCCGCGGCGGTAGTCCACGATCGCCTGCGTGGTGGCCAGGATGTGCGCCTCGTTGAACGCGTTGTCCAGGGAGGATCCGCGGTGGCCGGAGGTGCCGAAGGCGACCTGCTGGTCCGGGTCTTCCGGATCAATGTCGCGGGTGTAGTAGGCGGTGACCACCTCGGCGATGTCGATGAGGTCGTCCTCGCGGGCGGGCTGTCCGGCGCGTTCGTGTGCCATGGGAATGCTCCTTGTGTCTCAGGCAGAGTCCTTCCCACCATCATCGCCCGTGAATGTATTTCGTGCCACCTATATATTATTCACCCGGCTGTATGTTTTACTATTCGGCATGGCTGACACCTTGAACGACATCCTCAGTGCGATCTCCACTTTCGTCTGGGGACCGTTCCTGCTCATCCCCCTGCTGCTGGGCACCGGCCTGTTCCTGACCATCCGCCTGCGCGGCATCCAGTTCCGCACCCTCGGCCGCGCCACCCGCCACGCATTCGTGGACAAGGCCGAAGACGGCGCGGGCGACATCTCCAACTACCAGGCGCTGACCACCGCCCTGGCCGCAACGGTGGGCACCGGCAACATCGTCGGCGTGGCCACCGCAATCTCCATCGGCGGGCCCGGCGCGCTGTTCTGGATCTGGCTCACCGGCATCGTCGGCATGGCCTCGAAGTACTCCGAGGCGTACCTGGGCGTGCGCTTCCGCACCACCGACAAGAAGGGCAAGCAGCAGGGCGGGCCGCACGAGTACCTGCGCACCGGTGTCGGCGGCCGCTTCGGCAAATTTCTCGCCGCGGCGTTCACCCTGTTCACCATCTTCGCCTCCTTCGGCATCGGCAACCTCGCCCAGGGCAACTCCATCGCCGCGGGCATGCACGACGCCTTCGGCATCAGCGCCAACGTTGCTGGCGTGATCATCTTCTTCGCGGTCGGCGCGGCCGTGCTCGGCGGCATCGAGGGCATCGGCAAGATCACCGCGGCGTTCGTGCCGCTGATGATTGTCATCTACGTCGGCGGCGGCATCACCGCGCTGGCGCTCATGGCGGATCGGGTGCCGGCGGCGATTGCCACCATCTTCACCGACGCGTTTACCGGCACCGCCGCCACCGGCGGCTTCGTCGGCTCCGGCATCATGCTGGCCATCCAGTTTGGTGTGGCCCGCGGCATCTTCTCCAACGAGTCCGGCATGGGCTCCGCCGCGATCGCCGCCGCGGCCGCGAAGACGCAGCACCCGGCGCGTCAGGCGCTGGTGTCCATGACCCAGACGTTCATCGACACCATCCTCGTGGTCACCATCACCGGCCTGGTCATCGTCACCGCCGGCACCTGGGACATGGGCCGCGACCAGGCCGCCATCATGACCGCCACCGCCTTCGAGACGGCCCTGCCCGGCGAGTGGGGCAGCCTGATCGTCTCCGTCGCCCTGATCTTCTTCGCGTTTTCCACCATCCTGGGCTGGTCCTACTACGGCGAGCGCGCCATCGTGGCGCTGTTCGGCGACTGGGCGTCCATCCCCTACCGCATGTTCTTCACCGCCCTGTCCTTTGTCGGCGCGGTGGCGTCGCTGGAGCTGGCGTGGACGTTCTCCGACCTGTCCAACGGGCTGATGGCCATCCCGAACCTGATCGGCCTGCTGCTGTTGTCCGGCATCGTGGTGCGCGAGACCCGCGAGTACCTCGCCTGGGACCCGTACCTGAAGAAGACCCCGGAAGAGGTCGCGGAGTTCGTGGAACGCCAGCAGATGGACTGGCGATAGACTCCCAGCCGTGGACACATTCCGGACAGCACTCACGGTCGGGCTCGGGGCGGGCCTCGGGGCCGTCGTCAGGCATCTTGTTTTGCTCTTTGGGGCCGCACCCGGGTCCACGGCGGCGCTCGCGCTGACCTTCGCCGTCAACATCGCCGGCTGCTTCGCCATGGGGCTGTTACGGCCGGGCCCGTTGTGGGGCGCGGGCTTCCTCGGCGGCTTCACCACCTTCTCCGCCATCTCGGTGGCGGCGGTGCAGTCGGATGCGATCATCGCGCTGCTCATCGTCGCACTCAGCTTTGCGACGTCTATAGTTGCCTACCTTCTCGGCCACACCCTCCGGGAGCGCCGCCATGGCTAGCTGGCTCGGATTGGCGCTCACCCTCGCCGTGGTGTTCGCCGGCGGCGTGCTCGGCGGCATGTCCCGGTTCGCGCTGACGAAGCTGATCAGCAACGCCCGCGCCGCCACCTTCGCGGCCAACACGGTGGCCTGCACCGTCGCCGGCTTCGCCGTCGCTGCCCCGGTACCGTGGCAGATCGCGCTCGGCGCAGGCTTCGCTGGCGCGCTGTCCACCTGGTCCACCTTCGCCCGCGAGCTCGGCGACCTAATCACCGCCGGGCAGCACCGCCAGGCCCTGCGCTACGCCCTGCGCACCGCGGTGCTGGGCATCGTCGCCGCCTGGTTCGGCATGCGCTGGGGCCTGCGGGCCTTCGCCGGCTAGGGCGTTAGAGTGGGAAATGTGCAGTTCAACGACCTCACAACCGGCCTTTCCGTGGCGCTGGGCGCGGGACTTGGAGCTGTCGCACGCTACCTCGTGCTGATCTGGGTCAACCCCACCACGCCCGAAGCGCTCGCGTTGACCGTGACCTCCGCAGTGAACCTCGTCGCCTGCTTCGCCATGGGCCTGTTCCAACCCGGCCCGTTCTGGGGCGTGGGCTTCCTCGGCGGGTTCTCCACCCTCTCCGCGATCTCCCTGACCGCGGTGTCGGATTCCCCGGTGTGGGCCGGATTCATCATCGCGCTCAGCCTCACCACCGCCACCCTGGCCTGGATGGCCGGCGACGCCACCCGGGGGCGCCGGCATGGCTGACCTGCTGCCCCTGCTCATCGGGGTTGCGGCCGTGTTCATCGGCGGCATGCTGGGCGGGTTCGCCCGCTGGCTGCTCATGCGCCAGATCCACAGCCCGCTTGCGTCCACGTTCGCGGCGAACGTCTCGGCCGCAGCAGTCATCGGCTTCGCGGCGGCGGCGCCGGGCGTGTGGCGCGTCGGCATCGGCGTCGGCTTCGCCGGGGCGTTGTCCACCCTGTCCATGCTCGCGCGCCAGCTCGGCGAGATGGTCGAAAGCGGCGAGTTCGTCCTCGCCGTGAAATACGGGGTGGGCACCGCCCTTGCCGCCATCGCGGCCTCGGCGGTCGGCGTGTACGGCTTCGGGTAAGCCGCCCCTATTCCGCGATGGCGTCCAGCGGCGGCGTCTTCGCCGCCCTGCCCGCCGGCCACACCGCGGCCAGCAGGCCAACCAGGAACGACCCGGCTAGGACGGTGAGGATGAACGGCCACGGGACGGAGATCGTCGTCAAGCCTTTTGCCTCAAGGACGGTGAGGAACGCCCACCCCAACCCAAGCCCCAACAGCACGCCGAGGATGGCGCCGTAGACCGTCATCTGCACCGACTCCAGCGTGATCATCGTGCGGACCTGGCGGCGCTGCGTGCCCACCGCACGCAACATGCCGATCTCCTGGCGCCGCTCAATCACCGACAGCGTCAGCGTGTTCACGATGCCCAGGATCGCGATCACCACCGCCAGCGACAACAGCGCGTACATGATGAACAGCATCTGGTCGATCAAGGCGGAGACCTCGCCCGCCATATCCTGCGTGGAGCGGACCTGCACCACGATGTCGTGGCGCACCTCTTCCTCGAGGTTGGCGCGCAGCTGGGCCTCGTCCAGCGTGCCGTCGTTGTTCACGCCGACCATGAGGACGCGCCCAGTGCCCCGCGCGCCCGTGGCCGCGGCCGCCTCGTCGGAGACCACAAACGACTGCAAGATACTTGACGGCTCGAAGGTCCCGCCCAGGGTCGCTTCCACCGACTCGCCGGTAGGCCCCGCTACGGGGAGGGTGTCGCCGACGCGCCAGCCGTGCTCCTGCGCCAGCGGAACCGGCGCGATGATGGTGTTGCCGTCCAGGCTGGAGCTGCCCTCCACCATGTCAAGGGGGATCAGGTCCGCCGGGTCGCCCTGCAGCACGTCGGTGACGCCAAAGCCGCCGAGCTGGTAGCCGAACTGCCCGTCCACCGTGATCGGGGCCTGGGTGTACGCGGCCGTCTCGCCGGCGCCGTCCACCGCTTTAAGACGCTCCGGCAGGTCCTCCGGCAGCGGGAACACCCCGTTCTGCGGTCCGGACAGCACGAAATCCGCGGACACCTCGCTGCTGGCGACGTCATCCACCGAGCGCTTCATCGACGCGCCCAGCATGCCGATCACCGTCACCAACGCAATGCCCAGCATCAGCGCAAACGCTGTGGTGGCGGTGCGGCGCGGGTTGCGGCGCGTGTTCGTGGACGCGAGCCTGCCCACCGCCCCGAACGGCAGCCCGATGGCCCTGCCCAGCGGCGGCACCACCGGCAGGCTCAGCGCAGGGCCGGCCAGGAACAGGCCGGTGATCGCGGCCAGTGCCGCCGCGCCCACCAACCCCTCGCGGCGGCCGGTCGCGCCATCGTCCCAGCCCATCGCGTACACCGCCGCCGCGACACCCGCGGCCACCAGGATCAGACCCGCGACCGTGCGCCAGCGCAGCGGCTGCGGGGTGGCGGCCTCGCTGGAGCGCATCGCCTCCACCGGCTTGACCTGCCCCGCCTTGCGAGCCGGCGCCAGCGCCGACAGCACCGTCACCAGCGTGCCCACCACCAGCGGCACCACGACCGCGCGGGTGGACAGGCCCGTGCCCGCTTCCGGCAGCGGCATGCCGTAGCGGGCCATCGCCACCCGGATCAGCGCCACCAGCCCCACGCCGCCGGCCACGCCGAGCGCGGAGCCGATTACGCCCACCAGCGCGGACTCGAACGCCACCGAGCGGGTGATCTGCCCGCGCGACGCCCCCAACGCGCGCAGCAGCGCAAACTCGTGGGTGCGCTGCGCCACGATCATGGAGAACGTGTTCGCAATCAAGAACGTCCCCACCAGCAGCCCTACCAGGCCAAACGCCACCAAAATGTAGCTGATAAAGCTCAAACCTTCGCGGATCTGCTGCGACATCTCCTCGGCCACATCCGCGCCCGCGCGCACCTCCAGCTCCGGGAACTGCGCCTTCAGCCTATCGACGACCCCAGCTCCCCCATCCAACGTCACCGCCGGCACCGACGCGCCGTCCCGGTACACGTCGAGGTACGCCTGCTCCCCCACACGCATCACCAGCGACGTCTCCTGCGCCAGCGGGTCCTCGTACAGCCCCGTGACGGTGAACTCGTTGCGCCCGTCCTTGTCCACCACGATGAGCTTCTCGCCCATCCCAATGCCGTACTTCTGCGCGCCGTTCGCATTGACGGCGATGTCGCCGGCGGCGGTGGGAGCGGAGCCGTCGATAAGCACAGGCGCCCTCCCCACAGCCTCACCCTCGCTGTAGAAAGGCATGAGACGGGAGGTGCCGAGCTGAGTCTGAATCGCAACTTCATCTTGCCTAGCGACGACCACAGGAACATCCACGAACACATTCACCCGATCGACGCCCTCCGTGTCCTCGATGGCGTGGAACGTGTCCATGTCGATGCTGCCCTCGGTCGGGCGCACCACCGCGTCCACGTCCTCCAGGGCCGTATCGACGGCCGAATCGAACGTGGCGGACAGCATGTTCGTGAACATCAGCGCGCCCGACAGGAACGCCGTGCCCAGCACCACCGCCAGCACCGTCAGCGCGAGGCGCAGCTTGTGCGCCGCGACGTTGCGCAGCGACACCTTGGTCAACGTGTTGGCCATCTAGTCCTCCATGCCAGCCATGACGCGGAGGATGGAATCCATGTCCGGGTCGCGCATCTCGTCGACGATGTTGCCGTCGCGCAGGAACACCACGCGGTCGGCGTAGGAGGCCGCGCGGGCGTCGTGCGTGACGATGACCACCGTCTGCCCGTCCTTGTCCACCGCAGTGCGGAGAATGTCCAGGACTTCCTTCGAGGCGTTGGAATCCAGGTTGCCGGTGGGCTCGTCGCCGAAGATCAGCTCCGGGCGGCTCACCAGCGCACGGGCGCAGGCGACGCGCTGCTGCTGGCCTCCCGACAGCTCCGCCGGGCGATGATCCAGGCGCTTGGATAGACCCAGGCGGTCGGTGACCTCGTCGAACCAATTGGGGTCCACCTTGCCGCCCGCGATGTTCGTGGGCAGCGTGATGTTCTCCGCGGCCGTGAGGGTGGGCACCAGGTTGAAGGATTGGAAGATGAACCCGAGGCGGTCACGCCTCAGCGCCGTGAGCTGCTTGTCGTTGAGCTGGGATAAGTCCGTCTCACCGATGTACGCTTCGCCGGTGGTTGCGGAGTCCAGCCCCGCCATGACGTGCATGAGCGTGGACTTACCCGACCCGGACGGGCCCATAATGGCCGTGAACTCGCTACGGCCAAACTCAACGCTGACTCCGTCGAGCGCCCTGACCTCGGTATCGCCCTTGCCGTACGTCTTGACCAGGCCGACAGCCCGGGCTGCGGCTTCTCTGGTTGCCGTCTTTGGTTCTTCCGTCTTACGGATCTCGCCCATCTCAGCCATTGAGGTCCGCCTTCCTATCCATTCACTCTTCCGGGACTATACGCACCCGGAGGTGAACCGCTGAGAGTCAGGCGAAGGGGCCTGCTGCCCTGACGAGGTTCGCGTGGGCATGTTTTGCAAAAATCGTCGCGTTCGGTCGTGTTTGTGCTGGTCGCGGCAAAAGGCAGGTGGTTGTGCCGCCGGGTTTTACACACTCTGGGTGTCCACCCATTGTTGGTGGACTCGGCGTTGTCCGCAATGCGGAGTCCACACGGGGGCTTCGGGTGGGGTGTTCTCGTAAAAGTTGACGACCGGCCGGTTTTCGCTCGCTGTTTTCCCAGGTCGCGAAACGGCGTTGTCAGGTTCTGCGAGAGCCCGGCCGCAGACCTGCTACAGGGGGAGGTTTCGTGGGTGCGGGCAAATAATGGGTGTGGGTGGTGTTGTCCGCAAGGTGGGCTTCGCCCCCAAATGATGCGCCCAGGCCGCATCATCCGCGTATCGGCTGTGCACGAATCAACAGGGGTCCCTCACTGTCAGACTGGTTGTGAACAACGAACCGTAGGAGGTTTTGTTCATG
>ERZ1030898.94-NODE-94-length-10063-cov-6.564848_pt1 | contig 10063 bp, 4 predicted proteins | sample MGYA00517298_ERZ1030898 | MGnify/ENA primary metagenome ERZ1030898 (study PRJEB33718, sample SAMN03159684) | human skin metagenome | collected 2014-05-20 | study: EMG produced TPA metagenomics assembly of the PRJNA266117 data set (Human skin bacterial metagenome and... | reverse complement strand
ACGAGATTGCCTCTTGTCTCGTGGGCTCGGAGATGTGTATAAGAGACAGCCCTTTGGAGATAAGTTCGGTGTCGCAGGGGATACCCCGCTGTTCACGGACGTTGCCCAGGTGATTGATGCTGGTGTCGACGCAGTAGTGGTTGCAGTCCCCACGTCGGAACACCATGCTGTTGCGAAGCAACTCATTGAAAATGGCATTCACGTATTAGTCGAAAAACCGCTCGCCGCCACCATCGAAGAAGCTAAAGAGCTCACTGGACTTGTTGAGGAACATGGAGTGGTGGGGGCTGTCGGATACGTGGAACGTTGTAATCCGGCAATTCGCGCTATGCGTGAGAAGATTGAAGAAGGCCTTCTGGGGCAGATCCACCAGATTGCAACCGTGCGCCAGTCGCCCTTCCCAGCGCGTATTAAAGACGTTGGCGTAGTCAAGGATTTGGCTACACACGATCTCGATCTGACAGCTTGGGTAGCCAAGAGTGAGTATCAGTCGATCTCGGCGACTACCAACAATGCGTCTGGGCGTGACTACGAGGATTTTGTGTCGATCAACGGTATCCTCGCCAATGGAGTCATCGTCAATCACCTTGTGAACTGGATGAGCCCCTACAAGGAGCGCAAGACCGTGGTTACGGGGGAGAACGGCGCACTAGTCGCAGAAACAGTGCTTGGTGACCTTACCTATTACAAGAACGGTATCGACGAAATCGAGTGGGATCAGATATCCAACTTCCGCGGTGTTTCTGAAGGCGAAGTGACTCGCTACGCGATCAGTAAGCCCGAGCCCCTATCTGTGGAACACCGCGCATTCCGCGATGCGGTCGTGAACGGTAAACCTGGGATCGTTACATTCGCTGAGGGGCTGCGGACCATGCGCGTTGTTGAAGCTGCGCTTGAGTCTGCAGAATCTAACCAGACTGTCCTTTTGGAGGCTTAGAAATGAAAAAAGTTGCAGTTGTCGCGCTTGGAAAGATCGGCCTTCCGTTGGCCGTTCAGTTCGCGCGATCCGGATTCGAAGTTGCTGGCGTCGATGTGAACGCTGAGACAGTCGATAAGGTAAATGCCGGCATCGCTCCTTTCCCCGGAGAAGCTCACCTTGAGGAGTATCTTGCGGAGGTTGTGAACAGTGGCCATCTTAGGGCTACCACAGACTATGGTGCAGCCATTCCTGATGCTGATGTCATCGTCCTGGTAGTACCTCTCTTTGTTGACGAGGAGACGTGGCAGCCGGACTTTGGATGGATGGATTCAGCAACGCAGTCCTTGGCGGAGCACCTCACGCCGGGAACCCTTATTTCGTATGAGACCACCCTTCCAGTTGGTACAACCCGTAACCGCTGGAAGCCAATGATCGAGAAGATCAGCGGTCTTAAAGAGGGGCACGACTTCCACTTGGTATTTAGCCCGGAGCGAGTATTAACTGGGCGAGTCTTTGAGGACTTGCGCCGGTATCCGAAACTGATAGGTGGGCTCTCCGAGGAAGGTGCTGATCTTGCCCGACAATTCTACGCGGGTGCATTGCAGTTTGATGAGCGCGATGATCTACCGAGGGAAAACGGGGTATGGGACCTAGGGTCTGCCGAGGCGTCGGAGCTGGCGAAGCTTGCCGAGACAACATATCGGGATGTGAATATTGGATTGGCAAACCAATTCGCTGTTTACGCTGATAAGGAGGGCATCGACGTAAATTCGGTTATCGATGCTTGCAATTCACAGCCCTTCAGCCACATCCACCGACCTGGAATCGCTGTGGGTGGCCACTGTATTCCGGTTTACCCGCGGCTATACCTATCCACCGATCCCGATGCCTCGATCGTGCGCGAGTCCAGACTCTTCAACGCAGGAATGCCGGAGTACTGTGTTCAGGCACTGGAGAAGGAAGCTGGGGCGCTCAACGGCCAGACAGTCGTGGTGTTTGGTGCGTCATACCGAGGTGGGGTCAAGGAAACCGCGTTCTCTGGCGTTTTCGCTACGGTTGGAGCCCTTCAGAGCCAGGGTGCCATCGTAAAGGTTCATGATCCGATGTATTCCGATGATGAACTGCGTAACTTTGGGTGGGAGCCTTTCCACCTTGGAGAGGAGGCGGGCGCAGCCATTATTCAGGCCGACCACGCCGAGTACCGTGAACTGAGTCCGAGCGATATCCCTGGTGTTAAGGTCCTATTTGACGGCAGGAACATCACCCAGCCCGTGAAATGGGATGGAGTTGCACGGCTGACTATCGGATAGCAAAGACAATGAACCCTAACTTCGACCTCCCACTCCCTCGGTCGATAATTGCCCCTAGTTACTCAGACGATGATCTCGTCACGAGACTCTATCTAGAAAACGAGTACCTAAAGTCTCACCGTAAGACCTTTACGGTGGGGCCAGGCCTTGAATTGCCCTCCGGAGAGCTCTTGGAGAGCGAAGAGCGATACTGCTTTACTCGACAATTCCTTCGTGAAACCTCGAAACAGGAGATGGGACAACGCCATCTTGTTATCGCAAACGAGTACCCGTCGAAGGAGAAACGATACGCCAATGGTTTTGTGCATCGCCGCGTAAAGTTCTATCAAGAAGCAGGGTTGGAAGTCGACGTCGTCGCTTTTGGCAAGCGCGTTCGACCAGACGTATACGATTTTGACGGAGTGAAAGTACTTGCCGGATACGTCAACGAACTAGCCGGCCTCATTTCCGCCCGTGAATACGCATCTGTGAGTGTGCATTTCCCAAACTCCGAGATGTGGAAAGTTCTCAAGGGAAACATCCGCGATTCGACGAACCTAATATTCTATATTCACGGATACGAGGCTAGGAATTGGTCCAGGTTGCCCTACGGGATCCGTGATGTCGCCATGCTGAATGCTCGAATTGAGCGCAGTCTCCGGACTGAGGATGTTTGGAAAGAAATCGTCAACTCGAACGTAGACAGGTTTATTTTCGTATCGGACTGGTGGCGTGAAGCTGCCATGGATGACCTGGGCGTGTACTTCGGCTCAGAAAACAGCGAAGTTATTCACAACTTTGTCGACACGCGGATTTTCACCTACGAGAAGAAGGATCCCCAGCAACGATTCAAGTTGCTTTGGGTCCGTAGTGCTAACGCTCACAACTACGGTGCGGACATCGCCGCCGAGTTCCTACGCCAGCTGAAACTGACCCCTGTCTGGGCAGATCTTGAAGTTCTGATCGTGGGAGATGGTCAGTACTTCAACGAATTCGATGAATTTCGTGACGATGAAGTTGTTACCGTGCGACGGGATTTCATTAAACAAGAGGAGATTGCGGATCTTCACAAGAGATTTGGCATGTTTATCGTCCCAACGAGATTCGATACTCAGGGCGTTTCACGTGACGAGGCAATGTCGTCTGGTCTTGTGCCCATTACTTGCCCGGTGACTGCGGTTCCCGAGTTTGCTGATAGCAGCTGCTCTATTCTCTTTGCGGAGGACGAAGTGGAAACGGCGGTTGAGGAGTACTTGCGTGTTGCTAGAGATCCAGAATTATTCTCGGCCATGTCTCGTGCCGCTGCCCAACGAAGCGCAGATTTAAATGGTGCGGAGGCAACGGTAGCTCGCGAAATCGAATTAATGACGCGCTGAAGGGTTTGTAATGAACATTCTGATTACAACGGATCGGATTTCCCCGATTTTAGGTTTTCTGTTGGATGAGCTGAAAGCCCTGCAGTTGGTGCCTTCCGTGCACTTCCAACGTGAGGACCGTTTTCTTGGTCCAGAATTAACCTCCCCAGCCTGGGCCCCGGGAGTAAGTTCACTCATTCGGCAGCGTTTTTATAATTCAGGCGCCGAATCTCTACCGAATCTAGTTGTCGCGCTTGGGTTTGAGGCTGCGGTTACAGCGCTTGAGCGCTTCGAGGGCGTAAAGCTCTTAGCTGTTTTGATGCCCGGCGATCTGGATTTTAGTGGTCGCAACCGTAAACGTGTGGTCCAATTCAAGAGCATTTGTCAAGCTTCTGAAGCGCTTGTTTTGATGAACGAGTGGGATATGACAAAGGCTATTTCTCACGGATCCACAATTCCCCAGTTTCTTTGGAATCCGGCTAAGAACTCATTGGATCTCTCTCCGTTCACCTCCGCAAGCGGAGATGTAGCTGTCGTATATGACTCTCGGCAGCGCAAGCTCGAAGACTTACGGATGGAGCCGTCGATCGTGGCGCTTCAAGAAGTTGTCGACATTCTTGGTGTGTCTCTTCGTTTTATGGAGTCCAATGCCTTCTATTGGTACAAGGACTTTATGGCCTCTAGAAGCTACTCGGGTACCGTGTCCCTTCGACTGAGAGGGGTCTCGCACCTCTATTTCTGGGACGATGATGCGGATAGCGTCGCAGCTTACTCGGGGATCGTTGATTCTCCGCATCCGATCGTCGTGCGCCCTACGGTTGGCGCAAGCTTGACATCCCGAACATTGCGGAGGGTAGTGGTTGGTAGCCCGTCCACGTGGGCCTACCGTTTGATTAGTCCTGAACGGGTAGTGACTCCAGTTGACATCAATCCCAAGATCGATGTTGGGCGTCCCTTCTGGGAGATTCTTGATAGCGTCCTTGAAGGCACGAAGGTCCCATGGTTTTGGGAAGACTACGGCGACGTCGAAAGCTTTTCACTTTTTCCAAGCGTCGCTGCAGTTGAGAACCGATCCGATGGAGCACGCCCGCAACGCATTCGGAATATGTTCCTGGCGTTGTCAGAAGACTCGCTCACCATCCAACTCAATTTTGACCAACGAGTGTTAGCGCGTCGAGAAAAGCTAGTTCGCGAATATGTCTCACGTGGTATCAGGTGCGATTTCGTATATGGGGAAAATTCGACGAATCCGGTTAGAGCGAAAGATGGCATTATCATGCTATATCGCCTTTTAGATCACTTGTCTGCTCGCCAAGCAACCCCATCTGCTTGGTTTGTTCGCGACTTGCACTGGTTGGATGAAGAGATTGTTTCGGGGGGAAGTGCGCAGGAAGCAAGGGTTGCTGGAAAATTCGAGCTAGAACGGATAAGCCGTTCTTTTGGTACGCTTCTCAGTCCTTCGCAAGAAAGTGCGCGGCTCTTTAATCAGCTCATGGCCCACGAAATCGACGTGCAATTTACTAATGATGAGCTCCCGCCGGGAGTAAACCATGCAAACTGCGTAAGGATTGAAGGCGAGGAGCTTGGCGTTACACTACTCTATTCAGGCGGCATCGGCAGCGCGTATAAGATGTCCAACTATTTAGACGCGGTGGCGCAATACCTACTTTCCGAAGATCAAGGACTGAGTGACAGATCTCTACTATTCGACTTTCTGGTACGCCCCGTTGAGCAGCACATTCTTCTGGATGAGTTGTTGCAACGTGGCATTGCAGACCATCCGGACATCAGGATTCTCAACGGGGACTTCGACAGCTATGAACCTAGAACACAGGAGACTGTTGGGGTACTGTTGCTTGAATCAGCTTATGCTAAGCAAGCGTTTCCTTATAAGTCCGTTTCCTACATAGAGAAAGGGCTGCGATTCCTCGCATTCAGCGGATCGCCTGTTGAAAGGTTTTTCGGGCCAAGCGGTGTGGTTATACCGTGTGAAGCTGATGTAACGAGCTTGGCCGAAACTCTGGTACAGCTCAAGTTATCCGGTCACGGAGGCGCCGATTGGAATTCGATTTGGCACGAGCATTCCTGGGCTAATCGTCTTTCAACAGCTAGGAGGCTCGCCCAAGTAGCCGACCGCGAGGATCCCTAAAGGCTTAGAGCCTTTGCCAATGAACCGTGGGAAGAACGTAATTCAAGTTGAGGGTAGAAGAGTGTCGCTGTTTATCGTTAAAATTCCCAAGAATACTGCAGAAACTAGTAAAGATAGGGAATCAACTCTCGAAGCTCTAAATCGTAACAGCGACTTGTTTCTAGGACCGCGCTATGCGAAGAACCCCGTAGTCCATACCGATCTCAACTCCAACGGTGCTTGGATCGCAGAATGGCATGCCGCCAATGGGAAAGACTACGACACTTTTGCAAAGACGGGCGGCAGATGGTGTGTTTCTTCCGCGAATCAAACTGCATCTCGCTTGGCGCGAAACCTGAGATCTCGTGCGGGGGCCGCGTATTTTAGTGAACCAGTTTGGGGTTCATTTGCGACAGTTCACGGAGACTCGAGTGCTAAACGTATTCTGGCATGGAACACAGTCCCTGCTATGGACCCCATATACTTCTGCGATTCCCAGGAACACTTTCTAATCAGCAATCGGCCTATCATTTGCAAACTTGCTGAACTGAAACGACGAGTCCGCATTGAGGACCTTAACCATGAGTATCTGGCGGAGTACCTAGAATTCGGCTATTCGATTTCCGGAATCTCGCCGTTCAAGAGTGTGGCAACACTTCCATCGCGTTCTGCTCTTTCAATTAGCGGCAGGAGCTTTACATTTGTTGCTGCGCCTATCCAACCGACACCGGAGATTGATCAACAGTCGGATCCTCGCCGATACGCAGCGCCAGAATTAGCTACTGCACTGGAAAATGCTGCAAGCCGGTGTTTCGCGCGATCATCTTATAGGGATCTGCAAATTAGGCTCAGTGGGGGATTGGACTCGAGGTTTCTGTTAGGTCTATTTTCGAAAACAGATTTCGACGAAATTAAGTGTGTAACTCATGGGGTTGCTAGCGACAAAGAAGTTGCAATAGCTTCCCAGCTCGCATCTATGGCGGGAGTGTCTCACGTGATCAAGGCGCCGGAACCGTTGGTCCGTTTCGACTACCTCTCGTCGCTCGTTAAGTCCATTAAAGACAGTGGTGGGCTGATTCCCTCAGAGTCTCTTGTGGCGCCTTTCTCTCCCACTAACCCGTCCTCAAACGGAGGCGCGATCACCCTCGGTCAATGGCCCCTGTTTAAGGGGTATCTGGACGGCGTCCCAACTGCTGATGAAAACGAAGTGCTTTATCGGATTTTCACGCGTGGGAGTGGTTTAGTGAACGATGAACTCTCAGAGTACTGCTCGGATGTCCTTGAGAGGTGGCTGAGCTCTATGGTTGCGGTTTCCAACGCGGAGGTCCTATATAACTTTGCGCGAGATATGCGGTCGAGTCGCTACCTTGAGGCGCAAACTAGCCAAACGGACCGTGATTGCCAGGTGAGTTACCCAATGGCAGATTCTGAAGTTACTGCTTTAAGCGATGCGATCCCGATCGAAAACCGCGCGCCGAACTATGTGAGTTTCTTCGCGCTTCAGCAGATTTGGCCGGAGGCACTAACAGTGCCACTTAACACGACCAAAACTCTACGTTTTGAGGCGAATGGTCCGCTAGCAGGCGTATCTGGACTGTCTTTCAAGAATAGGAGGGGCGAACCTTCTCCATTTACCGGTTTCGTCCACGAGCCTGTTTATAAAGGGACTGATTTTGCCAAGGTCATGGGGGCAATTGAGTTTTATGCAGCTGAGTATGTAGCGCAGAGCTCTGTTTGGCAAAAACTCAGGCCGATGCTGGACTCTTCTACTGTTCAACTTGTTGAGACTATTGTGGCAGCTGGGCCAAGCCGATCGGCGAGCTTGTTTAGCAGTTACGTCGAGAAGAAGAGCAAAAGAGTGGCGTTGTCGCGTTTGGCCCTCGCAGCCATGTGGGCTGAATGTGCGTGGCTGTAGAGGTAGGATCCAAGGAAGCGCTCGCCACCACCGTAGGGCGAGATCTTCCGCCGTTTCATCTGCAGACTATGCTTACATGAGCAAAAGCTTGCAGGAAGCAAGTAGTCTTCTGTAAGAATGGTTGGAGAGTGCGGAGAGAGTATGGCCGAACGACGCAAAATGGCAATGCTGGTTGGGAATACGGTTGAAGGTGATTCACGTGTCGAAAAAGCAGCCGTTTCTGCCAAGAACTTAGGTTTCGATGTCTATTTGGTCGGAATCAAAAATAAAACCGTTCCCCAGTTTGGGTCATACCAATCGATACCGATCTTCAGGCCAGTTCCGGATTTCTCTGAATATACTGCGTGGCGCAGGACACTGAATACCGAGGCTGAGCCTGCGGAAGATTTCATTGATCGAAAGCAACAGGAATTCAATAATATCCTTCGTGGCTGGGAGGCGAAATTTTCCAAATTATCGGCGGAGTTGGAATCCACCAAGGCGTTGCCCCACCTCTTGGCACCTGAGAGGTTTAGGGCCCCGTCACAGCCGGCGCATGACTGGGAACAGCGCATCCACCGTGCGACCCAGCCAATTCGAAAACAGTATCAGCGCATGCTTCGTGCAACAGTAAACGCGAAGAATGCAAGCAGTTGGCGTAAAAGTGCAATTCCGGGTGAGTGGAAGAACCTGTGGCCCCAGATTCCTGGTTTCGAGGAGGCTTTTCTCTCCGCGCTACGTCTGATTGAGCCTGACATAATTCATGTCCATGACAGACATCCGATGTCGGCCGCAGTTCGGTACTCGGACGAAATGCGCGAAAAAGGAATTGAGGTGCCCTGGATCTACGATGCGCATGAGTATCTTCCCGGCCAGCGATTTAGCGGCCCAGCTCGACATAGATATGGATGGTTGAACCTAGAATCGGAAATGATTCACCAGGCCGACGCAGTAATCACGGTTTCGAATGATCTCGCAGAGTCTTTGGCAAATCGCCACCACTTGAGTGCAAAACCGTACGTTGTAGAAAACGCGCCTCTTGCTGCCCACGTTTCGAATCACGATCCCGATCGACAATCGTTGAGGGAAGAACTTCGGATTCCAGACGGTGCTCCGTTGGCCGTGTATGTGGGCAAACTGGCCGAACGACGTGGTATCTACGACGCGGTGGAAGCGGTGTCCAAGATTCCAAATCTTCATTTGGCATTTGTCGGATCAAAGGATCTCAAGCCGCGAAATCAGATTCTCAATCTGGCTGCTCAATTTAAGGTCTCTGACCGGGTCCGCATCGTTGACTACGTTCCATCCAGCTACGTGACCAGCTATATTTCTTCGGCGGATATTGGGGTGAGCCCCTTGTACAGTACGCCTGCTCATGAGCAGGCGCTGGCGACAAAGATTCGCGAATATATTGTTGCGGGATTGCCGATTGTGGGAAGTGATCTTAAAGCGCAGGGGACTTTCATCCGCAAACACTCAATTGGAGAAACCCATGACGCAAATGATCCGCGGTCGATGGCTGAGGCCATCAAAAGGGCGCTTGCAGACCTCCCGCAGTTGAAATTGAACGTGACGAAGATTCGCGACGAGCACACGTGGGAGAGACAGGAAGTTGTTCTCGCGAAGGCTTGGAGCCGAGCAGCGCATGAGCCGCCGAGGAGTCACCGGCGAGCGGACAGCAGTGAGGATTTAGGGCTTGTGGAGGCCGGTGCGGTATTTTCCCGTGCGAGATCGAAGAAGCTGGCGCCCTTATTCTTAGCGATGCATGCCAGTTCCCAGCGAGTCGCGCTAGCTAAAAAGTCGCAGATTTATCTGCAGGATGAGGAAGGGGAATGGTGGACCCTGGGACCTGCAATAGGTACTGCTGAGGAGACTTTCGAAACTTGGCGCAAACTAGTTTCCATGGCTGACGTTCTTGTGGCAACTGAGTTTGAACCGTTGTTCGTCGAAGCAATGGGAGTAGGGCAGAATCTCAGTAGACAGCTCGAGAAGGCTGGTATCGGTTTTTATAACTGGACCACGGCGAGCGATATTTTGAAGGCAGATTCCATCGCTCGTGAACAGGCCCCGGCGCTTAGCAACAGCAGTACACGTGCCGAGAAGATGAAAACCCGAGCCATTGAGATTAGCGAGACACGGTGTTCTACATTGATATCCGATCAACCGAGCATCCTTGTCGCTACGTCAAGTTCTATTTGGTTGCCAGGGGAGGTGAATGCTACCTCGCTCATAAAGCAGTCAAACGACGAGGGGCGCGTGGTTGTTATGATCGGTCCTGCTGCGCGATCTGCGCCTGAAATTGAGGTTCTTGAGAAACTGAAGTTGGATTATCCAATGATTGACTTCGTTGAGTACTCGGATGCAAAAACGCCAGCAGAAGTTTCCGTCGTTATCGACTCCTTAAGCGGAGGAGTTTGGGACAGTTGTGGATTCGGGGTAGTTGGTACCGCGAGTCCGCGTAGTTGGTACCGGTGTTCC
>ERZ1030898.88-NODE-88-length-10571-cov-12.880278_pt1 | contig 10571 bp, 5 predicted proteins | sample MGYA00517298_ERZ1030898 | MGnify/ENA primary metagenome ERZ1030898 (study PRJEB33718, sample SAMN03159684) | human skin metagenome | collected 2014-05-20 | study: EMG produced TPA metagenomics assembly of the PRJNA266117 data set (Human skin bacterial metagenome and... | reverse complement strand
CAAGAAATAATAGAAATCAAGGCAAATGCCTAGGAACAAAACTCGGGGCACTTCACTTTCCCCACTTGAAGTGCCGTGTACGCCCAATTGCAGCACCACTCTCCGCGCTCTAAATATCCACAGTTTACACGGATACACGCACTGCGGAGGTACCAAACGCTTGGCGCCCTAAGCCATCATGCCTGTCTACATAAACGCGCACTCGCGCGAGTCCTGACCGCGTGGTATCCCAAGTAGCGCGTCCACGATTAAAACGTTGTATCCGCCCCTCTTTTTCTCCATCGATTAGTAGTTGTCCTAGCACGTCCCATTCATCCGGCACGGACACGACCACTCCAAGCTTTCTCTTGACCGCGTCGAAAGCGGTCGAGTGCGGCACGACGGTTGAATTCGGTTCCCGAGACATCACAAACGAGTGGACCAACTTCTTGCACGCCGCTCCTAATTCGCTGTGTTTAGTCCCGGGTAGTGCCAGCAGGTCAGCCTTATACCCCTCCGACCTAGCATCATCAATCAAGGGCACAGCATGGTACTTGTAGTGCCCGTCAGCTTCGCCCACTAGGAGCACAAGTTTAGTATGACGGCATCCGGACTGAAGGATTCGCTTCCCCACGGAATCCAGCCAGTTCACGTCGCTGATGGTAGTTCCCCCAGCTACGTAATTAAGAATGTTTGGATGTGGATTCTTTGTAAAAAGGCCGATTTTATACTGGGGCGCGCCCATAAAAACCGTATTGACCCCAAGCGAAACCCCATGGAGCAATGCGCCTGCTCCCCCTTTAGAAGAGCCAAAAGTATAAACTTTGCTCATGGGAATTCCAAGATCATGAACGATCGACCTCAGAGCAGCTTGCACACTCCGAAACTCCGCAAAATCGCGGTTATTCGCCAGGTAATAGGACCCCTGATCGCCAAAGTCATCCAATACATAGATCACTGTACCCCTATAGTCTGCGAAAGAAGAACGGTAATTATACGTAAAGTCGTACTTTGGATTTACAGCAGAAAACACAATCACTGCCTCTTCGAGTCCAGCGTCTGCAGGCCTGTCAATTAAGTACCGGACAGGCTTTTCTCCGTAAAAGGTTCTCCATTCTGCGTTAAAGGGCGTAACCCCTCGCTCATTGAGGAGAAAGTCACGAGTTCTCACTTCCCACCGCGGGAGTGCCGCCTGACCTTGTGCTTCGAACTCAATCGCATATGAAGCACGAGGGTCACCCATTGTTGGAAAACTGAACCCTTGGACTCGTGGGTGTCGCTGCCCGTGAACTACCTGTACGCTAACAAATGGTTGTCCTACAGCATAGAGTTCTCCGACCTTCTCCCTGGTAGAAGAGCTAAATAGCTCAATGAAATTTCCGCGTACGACCGGGATGATTCCCAGACCGAGATGCCAAAGAAATTTATAGCTATGTTCGCTACTTGATCGAACAACGTCGCTAATCACCAAGAGGCCCTTTTCTTCCAACGCCGAAGCGTCGACCGTGCGGCCCCAGTCGACATCCGCGAATCGACCAGTAACTCCGTGAGCGGTTAATGGGCTATTGGTTTGGACCAGATGCGTTGTCGCTGCATTAGAGTCAATACGGTTAAGCCCCGCGCCGTCGACTATCAATGTGTTGTGTGCGAAACTAGAGAAAGCGTACGCAGTTAGCTTATCGCTGTATTGATATCCGTTAGGACCTGCTTCCGCTAACAACTCGTGCCCATTAGCGTACATGTATACACTCAACTCATCCGAGTGTTTATGATAGTCATCATTGTAAGCTGCGCTAAAGAAGGTCACAGAAGCACTACTATCCCATCCAGTTCGAAAGATGGCGTAGCCACTATCTTCGGCAATAAATGCCTTTGACAAAGGCAACGAACCGCGCTTGCCCTGGGTGATGGCGGCTTGAAAGTGCCCAGTTCCGAAAGTATTGACTGCCTGAGACTCGCGCAATTCAGCCAAGTTGGTATCACTGATCGGAGGGAATTTCCCATTGGGCATTACGCAAAACGCAGCATAAGTATCCGCCTTTTCCAGGATTTCCCGCAGGTGGGAAACTCGCCCGTCTTGTCCAATGGAAGTGAGATATTCTGCCACTAGTTTCAGATATCGCGAAACCATTACATGATATGTCGGATTGTTTTCAGTATGAATACCATCCATGGTGAAGCAGCTGTTGAAATAATCAACGAGACGCTCTATTGCTAGCGATTGGGCACTCTCATTAACAAAGCCATATTCGTACGCAACGAGCAAGGCAATATTCTGAAACATCCCATGATTGTTGGCCCCAGCGTAAAACTCGTTGCTTTCAAGAAGGTGCAGGTCTTTGGAAAGGTTTTCACGTAGGCCATCAAGCCCTTCAGCCTCGATTTGCGACTTGAAGTTGGAAATAAAAACGGATGCAGCCAGTACGCGCTGGGCGGTAGTTTCATCATGATAGGCCATAGACCCGTCGTTTTGTGCCGCTATGGTCCATTGAGGGTAAAATGAGGCGAATTTTGCTACTAATTGAGTCTTTTCCAAGTCAGTTATTGAGCTAACAGCACAATTCCACTGACGCATAAAAAACCAACCATGAGCCTTACGTCCCTCTGAACGGGGACGTTTCTCGCTCCAAAACTCCCGCCCCAGAATCTCTGGGCAGTTAAAGTCCAAGTAGACCGTGCTATCACTGAGAAAAGCCCGCACAGAACGCGCTGCTTCTTCTTCATTAATACGTGGCAGAAATGCTCGCACTGCTTGCGGGGCTGAGTACATGCAGGCTCCTTAGATGTCCATTGGGATGGTTCTGCGAGTCAAAGGCAACTCGGTTCTTCACATAGTAATTGGTCATGACCTTATCAATTGAATGAACCATTAAGGCCAAAGCCGTTTAAGATATGCCTATACATTTCAGCGTACCGCTTTGCATTGGATTCCCAGGTATGCTCCTGGGCCCAAGCAATACCCGCTTCAGGTTTCATCGGAGTTTCTAGCTGACTTTCGATTGCGCGTGCCAGGCTACAAGGGTCGGACGGTGAACTGTACTCTGCGTACCCCCCTGTGATTTCACGAATCGCCGGCAAATCTGAAGCAACAACAGGAATGCCAATGGCCTGCGCTACAAGTGCCTTAATAGGAGTCACCGTCCGACAGACTTCTTCATCTTTACGTGGTAAGACAAATACGTCAAGGCAGGCATACCATTTCCAGATTGAGTCTGCTGGCTGACGGCCCGTAAATACTACACGCTCGTTGATCCCAAGCTCACTAGCGAGTGTTTTAAGCCGCGGTAATTCGACTCCATCTCCTACTACGAGGACGTTAAACTTCGAGTGCGCGGCCGCTCGCAAAAGATCATCGATTCCTTCATACCTTACAACCGAGGTAATAATACCGACTGTTGGAGCATCTTCAACGCCAAGCTCGACCCGCAGAGATGACTTGTCGAACTTTTTCCCGACAAGCTCCGAGTCAACTGCGTTGGGAATCACCCAAATTTTAGAGCCTTCAACTCCTCGCGCCACTAAATTCTTCTTAGAAACTTCGCTCAGAACCACAACAGCACTTGCGGCCTTCATGGATTCTAGCTCCTTTCCACGAGCCAGTTCATAAAGGTCAGAAGCACGAGCCACAGCTTTATCTGCATCGGTAAAACGCGAAAGCCATGTCTTCTCAAGTTCCCCCCGAACTTCGTAGACCCATGGTAATCCCAAATCTTTCGCGACATGGGCTACGACCAACGCGTTATTGTAATCGGTGGTCGTGTGCAAGATTGTAGCATCGAAACGACGAGCCTCGTTTGCTAGTAGGCTGCGAGATATAGCCCATCTTTTGAGAAGTGATTTTGGGTATACCCAGGGCAGTAGCTGCGAATATCTAATTCCGTCGTAAACCACCGGCTTCCGGTCCGGCCACTTGCCTACCAAAACCGGATAGCCCAAACGCGTTACCGCAATAACGTCTACCCCCGCACCGGATAGAGCCCTAAGCGTATGATGCGAACGCAACGTATAACCAGACTGGGTGAAAGGCAGACTGTTGGTAAGGAAAAATAAAACCCTACTGTCTTTGTCCGCATTCTTCCACTCACTGCCTACTTGGCCTGCTGGGGCTTCAGAAAAAGCTAAATTGGGTAGCTTTTTCTGCAACAGGGTGAGCTTTTCTTTAGCACGCCTGACAGCTCTCCGCTCCTTAGAGTTCAGATTTTGGCTGGACTCCGGCAGACCACGCAATTTTCCCAATGCTATTGCGGATGATAGGGACGATTCAGCAGTCACTGATGTTCCTGCGACACGACTGATCCACGTTCCCAGAATTTCTTGTCCACCCTGGCGCAGTTGCTCACCAGCTTTTGTAACAAATCCTCGTGGATCATCAAGAGCCATTGCTCCAGCTGCAGTAATCAAAACACTCAACCTGCTACCAGAACGGCAATCGACTCCCCCTGTTCTAGACTTCGGATGCTTCAGAATCCCATCAAGCACTTTCTGCATTACGATTGGCACAGTGTCCCGTGCTTCTCCTTTTATCCAGGAACGACCATCTTCACCAACTGTAAATTTCCTATGGTTTTCCGCTAGCTCCTTCCACAGAGCACCCAGAGCCGCAGGATCACCGGGGGCTACCACATCACCCGCATGAAGCTTTTCCAAAAGCTGCGCGGCCTCTCCTGCTAGTACACCGCTAATATGCATACCGACACTCATCAACTCGTATAATTTTGACGGCACGGTCATTTCCAAAGGCTTCCAGGGCGCTAGATGAACTAAAGCTGTGTCAGCCCATTTATAGTGAACATCAAGCTCAACAGCCTCCGCACGAGGCAGAAATTCGACATCAAGCTTGAGCTTTCGAGCCAAATCACGCAGTGAGGATCGTGCTGCACCGGCCCCAACAAAACGCAAGGACACTTCAACACCTTCGTTACGCGCCCAATCCGCAGCATACAACGCATTAGACAAATCTTGGGCTCGCCCTAAGGTACCCGCGTAAAGTACATTGATGCGGCTATTTGAGTTACCAACTTCCCGCTTATCCACCTGCTGCTTATGAAAACTAGTGCGAGTCGGGAATAAGTTTCGGACCGTATATATCTCTGGGACTCTCCCGTCGGCCACTAGTCGAGGACGACGGCGTAAACTATCCGCAAAATCGCTTGACGTAGTTACAATCGCAGAAGCATTTCGCAAAGAGCTATTAAGTGCAGTCTGCGTGACAATACGTACGACTTGCCATGGTCCTTTACTTAGCACCCTCTGCCGCATCGAAGTGGCGCCAAGCTCCGCATTCCATTTGTGGGATTCCCACAACAAATCCGGCCATGCATCACGAAGGTCGATCACGTAAGGAACCCCAAATAGACGAGCGGTCATCTGCGTGACAACGGCAGTCGGAAGCGCAGGTACAGTTCCAATGACAACATCAGGCGAATAGCCCTTAAGTATACCGGGACGCTTTACGACTACCCACAAACCGCCTAACGCAACGACAGCTTGGCTTAGTGCCCTCGCAGATAAAGACTTACCTGCAGGGAAAAACCCGCTCCGGACAATCCTCTCCCCAGCTGGGCCAACATTTTGCTCAACAGCCGAGACGAATTTACGGTTCTCCCACCACTCCTTGAATGAGACCTCACGATTGTAATGGGGAGGGGGTGCGATGACTGTCACCTCATGCCCCTGCTCAACGAGCATTCCAGCCAGCCAAGACCAACGGCGCTGCGGTACGCCATTTTCGGGGTACCAATATTGAGAAATTACGAGGATTTTCAATGAGGCTCCTTCCTCACCTGACCGCCATGCTAGCTCTTCACAGAGCCAGTAACTGAAAGAAGCAGGGCTTCCGGATAGCACTCAACGCCAACCGACCGAAAGCCGCGCCTCATCGTTTAAACAAAAACTAAATTCTCACTCTTGGTACGAAGGTTGAATCGACCCCTAGTCCCATTTAGTCGCGTCAAAAAGTACTGGAAGACTCATACGATCAAAGCTCAACGGACCGCCAGAGGCCTTTGGTGTCAATGACGGTTTTCCCCTTAAGCAGCTCAGTATCAAAGTCGACGAATTCCTTGTGGTTAACAAGAAGCAGGACAATGCTGGCGTCTGCAACAGCAGCATGAAGATCTTGCTTCCTGAGATTAGGAATCGCCGAGAGCGACTCGGGGAGTTCTGAAACGTTAGGCTCGACCACACGAATATCTAGCTCGGGGTTTTCCTCCCCAAGTTGCTTAACAATATTCAGAGACGGGGACTCGCGTAAATCATCGATATCGTTCTTGAAAGCGATGCCCAACGCTGCAACGACAGTATCTTGCCTATCGGCTAGGGCTTCTTTGACCTTCTTAATTACCCATTGAGGCTTTCCGTCATTGATGTCACGTGCCATTTTGATGATCCGCGCTTGCTCAGGAACCGAAGAAACAATAAACCACGGATCTACCGCAATACAATGTCCACCGACTCCCGGCCCCGGCTGAAGGATGTTGACACGCGGGTGGTGGTTGGCAAGCTCAATGAGCTCCCACACGTCGATACCCAGACGGTCGCTAATCAGGGAGAGCTCATTAGCAAAGGCAATATTGACATCCCGGAAAGAGTTTTCCGTCAGCTTTGCCATCTCAGCAGTAGTTGCATTGGTCTTTAGCAGTTCAGCGGTACAGAACGTCCCGTAAAGGTCACATGCCATTTGAGTTCCTTTAGGAGTTAGACCACCAATAACTCGGTCATTCTTTTCCATCTCCTCCATGATTTGCCCAGGCAAAACTCGCTCAGGACAGTGCGCAACAAAGATGGCGTTCTCCGCATCTTCCTCCAAAGAAAGATCAGGCCTGAGCTCGATAATGTGCTTCGCCATCGCCTCAGTGGTGCCAGGAGGGGAGGTCGACTCAAGGACTACAAGTGCGCCTGGTCGTAGATGAGGCGCCATAGCTTCTGCAGCTGCGTTGATGTATTTAGTATCGACCTTATAGTCGTCACGGAATGGCGTCGGCACGCAGACAATGTACGCGTCAGCCTCGATCTGTTCTGCCTGTGCCGTCAAGAATCCTTCATCTACTACACGCTTCAATAGTGTCTCAAAGCCAGGTTCAAAGAAGGGAACATCTCCCCTATTGATGGAATCTACAAATTCCGGATTGACATCAACGCCGGTCACCTTTACACCCTTTGATGCGATAAAAGCGGCGGTAGGAAGCCCGATATACCCCAGACCAACAACACATACCGAGTTAAACGTGGTGGTCGGTTTTTCTTCGGTTGTCATTTAAGACCTTTCTAGGTTAGTTATTCGTCTACTCCATACTAGGCATTCGCCTGCCGCCTTGCCCACATGAGGTCCATTTCATCTGTCGACGAAAGTTGAAATGCATGATCCGCGCTCCACCACCCAAGCCCATCAAAAACTTACAGAAAGATACAGAAAGAATAGCCTTAAGCAGGCGATTTGCCTCCATACTCACAAACGCTCTATAGTTAATTGTCGTTGCACAGAGAACACCGAGTTCAATGTACAGCATACGCATTCCTCCATAGCTCAGTTGGCAGAGCATTCGACTGTTAATCGAAGGGTCACTGGTTCGAGCCCAGTTGGAGGAGCAAAATTCCCGCTTAGTATTCTAAGCGGGAATTTTTGCTTTTATTACTAATACCAATATGGCGCTAAGGGTCAAAAGGAGATACGGCCATTTTTAGGAATCTTTAGAGTAGCAGCTTGCGTCGTCGTTGATTGATGCCTAATCCGCCGAACTCAAGCTTGTTCCTTCGTCCGTTGTGGAAGTCGACATATCCATGGATCGCTGTCTCTAATGCCCCACGAAGGCGCCATTTACACCCATAGAACAACTCATTTTTCATTCGGGCGAACTATCCCTCGCACGCCGAATTGTCGGAGGAATATCCATTCTTCGACATTGAACGAGCAAAACCGATGTCTTGGGAGGCTTGGATCCAACTATTTCCTCGATAGCGGCAACCTCGATCGGAATGGATCACTAACCTTGTCGGATCAGCAGGCGCATCATTTTCAATCACCTAGGCTAAGCAGTCGTTTACAAGGTGCTGGCTAGGTTGGGGCAACTCGTTGTTGCTCCCACGATCCTTTCGTCAAAATAATCCACCAACGCCGAAAAGTAGATTTCCCGTCATTAGCAGAAAACTCTGAAATATCCGTCAACCGCAGCAATCCAGGCTTATGAGCATGAAAATTCCGTTTCACCAAGTTTGGTGGGGCATCTGAAATCTCCCCGCGATACGCCGAATAGAGAAGCTTTTTCTTAACCTAGCCCACCGTTAACCCTTTGGCCGAAATGATTCGACGCACAACTTTCTCGCTAACCTTGATTCCCGATCGCTTTCATTGAAGCTATTCGCGGCGATAGCCGTAGCTGAATCCTGAGTCTTTTACTATTTCGGTAATTTTTCGGTCAACTCTGCGTACTTTGAAAACTCTTCAAGGCTTTGAGCTGAAATAGAAGCTAGAAGACCATAGACCGACGATGTCAAGCAGCAGTGAAATAGGAAAAGCAGACCGTAACGCGTCGACCACAATAGTTTCGAATCTGTTACTGAGATTGGTTGGGGAGATGCTGTCGTCTTTTCCAGCTCTTTCTCTAACACGGCCTTTTCTGCCGATAGTCTCGCTGCCGGTTTCATAAGCTGTGTCGCACATCGTCTGGAAGCGATTTCTCCAAGGCTTTGCGAGTTACGATGCCAGCTGACTGCTTGCGTTCAGTTGCGCTCGTCAAGCCCCACTTTCCTTCCTCACGGAATCGTTGGGTCCAAGCATAGACGCTCATTTTCGAGTTAGCGACAGTTCGGCTGCTACGGCATCAGGAGACATGCCGGAGTCGAAAAGCTCGACGGCTTTAAGCTTTGTCGTAAACGGGTAGCTCTTCAGCGTTGTCCGCCGAATAGAAGAAGATGGTGGTTCAGACCGCTGTCTAATCCAGCGGTGGAGCCTGTAACGACCTGGGTAACCCAACTTGCGTATAGTCTTTGCGACAGATTGAGTCCTGTCGAATGCTTCTAACGCCTTAAGCTGATGCGCATTCGTGTATCGAATATTAGACACGCGGAAAGCCTTCCAAGATTTCGTCCGCATCCCCTTTTGAACCTTAACCCACCTTTTACAAAGTTCTTCTTTTGAGGCTCAGCATCGATTCAAGAGGCAAAGCATAAGGGCTACTTAACTTCCGTATCGACGCCCCACATGCACATCCACTCCGCCAAAGAGGCTGTAGCAGTTGACGATGATTTCTGGTGCGTCCACGGGAAGGTCATTCGGGTGGATGGCGCCGTGCTCGACCTTGAGATCGTGGCCGCCAAATAGACCGAAGCCGCCGACGCGGACGCGGAAGCCCTCTGGGATGTAGACATCGGCACCACCGAAAACTCCTACCGCATTGATGGTGGTCGTACGGTTACGAAGGGCCACACCAGTCAGGTCGATGTCAACACCGCCAAAGGCTCCAATAGCTGTCAGGGTACGGGCTACTGCCCCGCCATTGATCGTGGAGCCACCGAAGATGCCCAGTGCTAGGGATTGCGACTGCCCCACCGAAGGCTGAATCTGCTTCATTGCCTGCTCAACTTTGGCTATGGCATTGGATTCTTGGTGGCCGGAGTAGGCTTTGGTGACTTGGCTGTGGGCACCAAAGAGGATTGTTTCCGGGCTTTCAACAAGGTCAGCAAGGGGCTCGATAAGCTCGCCTCGGGTGGTGGCACCCTCACAATCGGCCGAACGCTTTTCGAATTCAGTGAGGTCAATCTGACCTGCCGACAGTGCATCTCCCAAGATGTCGGCGGCCTTCAAACGCTCTTGGTGGTTACAACGGATATCCAGCGGTTTCATGCCTTAATTATATCCGCTATAGCCACCATTCGCGCGGCTTATTCCTCGCTTCGAGAGGACTTGGAAGCGTCGATCTCCGGACGGAAATCAGCTTCACGCTCGCCCACACCTGTCAGCTCCGCAATAGCGGCGACTGCGCGCTGCGCGCCCTTGCCATCGCCATAAGGGTTAACGGCGTTGGCCATGGCTTGGAAAGCGGCATCGTCGGAAAGCAAAAGCTTAGCCTCGGCCACGATGAGCTCACGGTTGGTACCCACCAGCTTCACGGTGCCGGCGACAACGGCCTCGGGGCGCTCGGTGTTTTGGCGCATAACCAGAACCGGCTTGCCCAACGCGGGAGCCTCTTCTTGGACTCCGCCGGAATCAGTAAGGATGATGGTCGCGCGGTTTTGCAGCTGGGTGAACTGGTCATACGGGAGAGGATCGGTAATGACGATATTCGGCAGGTGCTCAACCTCAGGGAGAACCGCCTCGCGCACCTTTGGGTTTAGGTGCAGCGGCAGGGCAAAGTTGATCTCTGGGTAGGTCTCAGCCAGATCCTTGACTGCGCCGCCGATTTCCTTCATAGCTTCCAGGTTTTCGCGACGGTGGGTGGTCACAACGACGAGGCGCTTGTCGGAATCTGCGGCCTCCTGCAGGGCAGGGTCCTCGAACTTGGTGTCCCAGGATGCTGCTTCCAGTAGGGCATCGATAACAGTGTTGCCGGTGACCACAATGTCCTTGGAGCGCACATTTTCGCGGCGCAGGTTTT
>ERZ1030898.85-NODE-85-length-10835-cov-9.605844_pt1 | contig 10835 bp, 10 predicted proteins | sample MGYA00517298_ERZ1030898 | MGnify/ENA primary metagenome ERZ1030898 (study PRJEB33718, sample SAMN03159684) | human skin metagenome | collected 2014-05-20 | study: EMG produced TPA metagenomics assembly of the PRJNA266117 data set (Human skin bacterial metagenome and... | reverse complement strand
TCATCTACTTTTCCGTCCGAAAGCAGATTGGTGAATGCTCGATAGTCTGCAATCACTTCACCGCAGTCGCCGTCTTCGATCAGCTCACCTTGGTGGATCCAAATTCCGCGTTCACACGTTCCCTCGATCATCGACGTCGAATGAGAAACTAAGAAAAGATTACCAGCGCGTTCAAGCAGCTCGTTCATACGAGCTTGCGCCTTCTTTGCAAATGCGGCATCACCTGTTGAAAGAGTCTCGTCCACTAAGAGCACTTCGGGTTTGACAGCGGTCGAAATGGCAAAACTGAGCTTCGCAGACATACCAGACGAATACGTACCCATTGGCCGCAGAGCAGCCTCTCCCAATTCTGCCCATTCTGCGATCTCTGGAACCGCAGCTTTCGCTTCGTCCGGTTTCATCCCTAATGCCAAACATCCGAGATAAATGTTCTGTTCGCCAGTAAGCCAAGACTGAAGTGCAGGCGCGACCCCTAGAAGGGTCGGTTGGTGCCGAACGAAGATCTTGCCACTGGAAGGCGCCTCACCTCCGCCAACCAGGCGTAGCAGCGTAGATTTACCCGAACCATTACGTCCGATGATGCCAATCGATTCACCTTGCCGAGCGACAAAAGAAATGTTTTTCAGAGCGTCCACCGTCTTGGATCCCCGACGCCGGAGGGACTTCCGGCTCGACGCACTAGGCAAAGTGTAAGTCTTCGAAACATTCTTGACTACTACGGATGGATTAGCGACGGAGCTGTCGCTTCTCCGCTCTACCAACGGATCATTGCTTGACTCGGACATAACGAGACTCAGCCTCCCAGAAGAAAACAAAACCCAGAACAAATGCACCCAACGACCAAGCCAACAGGATTAACCATGTAGACGCTGACGGCACCTCACCGTAGATAACAACGCCTCGAATAGCGGTCAAGAAGATGTAGGCAGGGTTATTTGTCATCACCGCGCTCATTAATGGCGAACTTGCATATCGATCGACAGAGAAAAACACTCCCGAGGAAAAAAACCAAGCCCTCATGGCTAAGTTAATTAAGACTTTAGCGTCTGGAATGAAAGCCGTGATTCGCGCGACTATGAACATGAATCCGGTCCCGAACATCCACATAAGAAGGGTGATGGGTATGAACAGCGGAATAGTCGGACTGAGCGGCTTTCCCCACTGGGCACACAGCGCAAACACCACCGCAACCAAGATCGGAGCGATGTTGTCAATCATGTACCTAAGCGATTGTGAAAGAACCAAAGAGGCTCTCGGAAATGAAAACGCGGTGATGAGGTTTCTCGATGTCTGGATCAGTGACTGTCCACCGCCAACCAGCGAAGAGACAAAACCAAAAAAGGTCACACCGAGAACTAGAAAGCCGATGAAATTATCGATCCCCCTGGAAGTCTTAAGCACGAGACCAAAAAGGACTCCGTACATAGCAGCTTCCAGCAAAGGCTGCGCAATCAACCAGAATTTCCATAACCGGTAGCTTTTAACTGTTCGAAAAGCTCGGTACCGAGCATCTGCTGCAATAAAGTGCCGACGATCAAAAAGCTGCTTGACATAGAGACCCAAGCTAGGCCGAATATTGAGCTTTCGTAAGCCGGACATATCGACTCGGGTTACGTCTCCGGCTGAAGCAATATTTCCAGCTGATGCTACAGCCGTCAGAGACTTCTCGCTATCGCTGTTGTCACTCACCGCTTTAGTCTCCATTTCCAAATATGGTTTAGTCGCCGGGATCGCAGCGGCTAGTATCGTGAAAATCGTACCGAAGGAGATCAGAGGATCAAATGCGACCGCAGCTATCCGCGTCCGCTGGCAGCGTTCATCGGCGCTTCCGCACTTGGGCCAAAGGGCAGTTTTTTCGATACGCTCCTGCTGAGGTCTCTGCGTGGGCACGATCGACAATCTCTAAATGGCGAAAGTTGCAACGACGCAATGCCGAAGCCGCTGGTTTCCCCGATTACGAGCCCGCACTATTCGGGGCACCCACAAGCATTGCACCTCATTTCGCATTCACTGTTGGGACAATACTTGACCCTTTCTCTGAGTCAGCGTGGTCGAGCGAATTTAACCTCGTGGCGCTTACGCCCTCCAATTGGCGAGACGCACTGCCGAAATGCGATTTTATACTCGCAGAATCTGCCTGGGAAGGATCATCTGGCCAATGGCGGTATCATCTGACTGGAAAATCCGCACCTTCAGATGATCTGCAAGAGCTGCTCACGGCTGCAGCGGACGCACAGATCCCGTCGGTATTCTGGAATAAAGAAGATCCAGTGCACTATGAGGACTTTCAGGACACCGCCAAGCTTTTCGATTACATCTTTACTACGGACGAAAACTCACTCCCGCGTTACCAGTCCGGAGTAGGGCACAACCGTGTTTTTGTGTTGCCGTTCGCGGCACAACCCAGGATTCATAATCCTGCACGCCGCGGAATACAAGAGGACGTAAACCCCGCTGGAATTGCCTTCGCTGGAACATACTTCCGTCACAAATTCCAAGACCGTCGAACGCAAATGGACTTGCTCCTCGGAGCTGCCGCAAACGTAGCAAAGGGATATGACGTTCCCTTCACTATTTTTTCGCGCCACGCTGGTGGCGATCGAAAGTACCAGTTTCCATCGAAATGGTCGAAATACGTAAAAGGCGCACTTTCCTACCCACAAATGCTTACTGCGTATCGTCGCTTCGCCCTGTTCCTTAACGTCAATTCCGTGACCACTAGCCCGTCGATGTGCGCACGCCGAATCTTTGAAATTGTCGCGTCTGGAACTGCTGTAATTTCCACGCCGTCTGCAGCAATACGGAACTTTTTCAATGCGGATGAAGTCCCCGTTGTTTCCGACAAAGACCAAGCGGAGCGCACGATCCGGGCGCTAGTAAACTCACCCAATTTCAGGGCGCGTATGGTGCACAAGGCTCAGCGGCAGATTTGGGAGCACCATACTTTTGCGCACCGCGCTACAACCATTCTGGACACTTTGAAGTTACTGCCTCCACAGACCGATGACGTCCCCCTAGTATCAATTATCTGCTCTACGAACAAGGAGAACCAAGTCGAGCATGTTATTGAACAGGTTGCGCAACAGAATTACCCAAACATCGAGCTGCTTCTGGCAGGCCACGGAGTAGCTCTTGATCCGGCTCTCGCAGACATCGCTCGTGACAAAGGTGTCTCGCGCATCGAAATACTGCAATTAGACAGTGACTGCACTCTGGGGTTGTGCCTGAACGAACTTGTAAAGAAGAGCTCGGGCAAAATCGTGGCAAAATTCGATGATGATGACTTTTATCTCCCCAATTATTTACGTGACCAAGTCAATATTCTGCGGGTGATGGACGCCGACCTAGTGGGTAAAGCTTCAATATATTTTCACCTCAGCTCAAACAATGCTTTGGTGAAGCGATGGGCCCACCGCGAACATACGTGGTACAGCTTCGTCGCAGGCGCAACGCTAGTCGGATGGCGCGATACCTTCGTCGCTGTCCCCTTCCCAGATCGCTCCAGAGGGGAAGACTCGGGTTTTCTCAAAGAGCTAGAAGCAAAGGGTATGCACGTTTACTCAGCAGATAGTTTCAACTATCTCGCGATTCGACGGGGCTCTGGTCACACATGGAATATCTCAGACACAGATATCCTCGCATACTCCCAAGTTGAAACGTTCGGTTTGAACCTCAGACACGTCGAGGTTTAATAGGTTCAAAGATGTAGCCTTCACAGTTCAAATGTCCTTAAACTGCACCTCCGGACCTGGTAAAAGTTCTCTATAGAGACGAATACGCCTCTAGATAACTAGAAGCCACCACGTCCCATGTACGAGAGTAAATCCAAGGTGGCACTCTCCGGTTCATTTCGAGCGCCCTTTTGATCCCCCCAGCAAGTGCGCTCGGATCACCCGCCGGCACATACTCAGCCTCCCCTGCGGTGACTTCTCTCAGCGCAGGAAGGTCGGAGCAAACAACCGGCACGCCCTGAGCCGCTGCTTGCAAGGCTTTAATCGGGGTCACTTGAGCTGTTACAACTGAGCAGATTCGTGGCATAACAAATACATCAAGTGCCGAGTACCAAAGATCAATCTCGTCAGCTGGCCGCCGACCTGTAAAAATTACGCGATGTTCCACTTTCTTTCGTTTGGCGAGTTTTTCAAGGTCAACTCTTGCTGCACCGTCGCCAACAAGAAGAACGTGTATCTCATCTGGCAAGTGTTCGAGTGCCGAGATCAGAGTATCCAGTCCTTCATATTCCACTAGAGAAGTGATCGACCCAACAAGCGGCGCATTCGGAAGGCCCAAGCGGCGCTTTGCATCCCCCGATGCCAATCCCACCCCAATCTCTTTCTTGCTGATAGAGTTCGGCGCAACTAGCAGCTTGTGCGGCCCGATCTCTCGCTTTAGGATCTCTTGTTTTAACGTCTCGCTGAGAGTGATCACTAAGTTCGCAGATGCTATAGCTTCGTTTTCCTTTTCTCTAGTTCGAAGGAAAAACTCACTTTCAATTGCGCCTTGTTCATCTGGCTGGGTCGACGCCCAGGTGGCCTCCGGAAGGCCCCGAACCTCGTACACCCAAGGCACCGATAGTTGCTTGGCAGCCCATGAAACTGCCACAGCGTTCCACCACGGCGTGGTTGTGTGCAACACCGAAATATCGTTCTCCTGGGCTTCAGCCACTATCCGCTGGGCCATAATTTCTGCTTGCCGCATACGGGAACGCGGGTAGTACCGAGGTATCGCTCGTTTGTAGAGCACGTTGTCTATGTTGTCAGCCCTTCGGTCCGGCAACCGTCCTATCGAAAGGGGATAGCCAAGACGCGTCATCGCGGAAGCGTCGACCCCTACTGATCTAATAGCCTGAAGCAATTTGTGGCTGCGCTGAGCGTAGCCTGCAGTTGAATAGGGGAACGAATTTGTTAGGACAAAAAGCACTTTCCCGTTAAATCGAGCCGACCCTAACTCATCAACTCGTACTATTTGGGGCTGAAAATTCGATCTAGGCACTCGCTGTTTCAACAAGGGCTTTCCCCGGACACGTCGCGAAGCCAGGTTTAGAAAGGCGACGGGGTCTTCTGATGCAAGTGAGAACATAACTGACGGCCAAGCGGCCAATGCTGCAAAGTCAGTCATTTCGCGTGCCATACTCCAGATCTAATCCTCCAAGGCACTGCTCAATTTCAGTAGGAGCGACAATGTGTCGCTCATTCTCTACCCAATTGCGCCCCCTGGGGCTGACGTTTAGCTTCTCTGGATTACGCGCCAAATCGATCCAAAGCGCTGCAAGCTGATTGGGGTCTTCCGGAGGCACGACGTCGCCGGCGCGCAGCTCTTGGATGAGTTCTGCAGCCTCTCCACTGATGGCGGCGGATATATGGATGCCGGCAGACATTAGTTCGTAAGTCTTCGACGGAACCGCCCTCTCCAACGGCTTCCAGTTGGTGAGATGAACGAGGGCTGTGTCTGCCCACTCATAGGCCTCCGCTAATGACCCCGCATTCCTACGCTCTTCAAACCTGCAGTTAAGTCCTCGACTCTCCGCCATGCGTTGCAGTTCTGCTTTCTCCGCACCAGTCCCAATAAAACGAAGGTGCACATCCAATCCCTGTGACTGGGCGATGTCCGCTGCTTCGAGAGTATTTGCAAGGTGCTGCGCTCGACCAATAGTCCCAGCATAGAGAACTCGAAGACTCCGGTTCTTGCCACCACCTTCACCTCGCGTTCTCATTCGAGGTTGAGTCTCACTCGGGAAAACGTTCCGCACCGTATAGACCTTCTCAGCGAGCAATTCTCTATGTAAATAGCGTTTGTGTTCGTCGGAGGTGACTATCACTGCTTCAGCATTCTTCAAGCTAAAACGCATGACCCGCTCTGTGAGCAGAAGGACCAATTGCAGGGGGCCACGGTTAAGCACCCGTTCCCGAATAGATATGCGCCCAGTGCCTTTGTTCCACTCACCCGAGTACCGCAAGAGTTCAGGCCAAGCATCGCGCAAATCGATTACATACGGAACACGAAAAATACGAGAGGCGAATTGTGCTACCGAGGCAGTTGGTAAGGAAGGCACCGTACCGATCACTACATCGGGCGAAAAGGATCGTAGTGGTTTCCTTTTTAGGAGCAGCACAGCCAGCATTCCAGTAGCAACCCCTACCTGATTTACTACTTTTGCAGTGATCGAAGATCCCCCCGGGACGAAGCCCGACCGAACGATCGTTTCACCGTTAGGACCAGTGTCTGGACGGTCAGCTGGTCTGTACCCACGTGATGTAAACCATTCTTTGATACCCATGCGTCGTTGATAATGCGGAGGAGGGGAAACTACCAACACCTCATGACCCGCATCTTTCAGCACCCTTGTTAGCCAAGACCATCGGCGCTGGGGTACACCATTCTCTGGCCACCAGTACTGGGAGACGACGAGTATCCTCATCGGTACTTTCTCCCGTCGTTGCGAATCAGTGTCTTACGTGGGGCTAGCGGGGCTCGAACCCGCGACCAACGGATTATGAGTCCGCAGCTCTAACCGACTGAGCTATAGCCCCGTTCCTTTAGTCCAAATCAAGTTTGAGAGAACTGGATTTACTATAACGAGCTATCAAGCCTATCTCGTAATCACACCCGACAATGGCAGTCACCGCTCAAAGTCTGATTCGAGCGGTAGGAAGTCAGGAAGTCTCTCTCCAATTCCCAAAAGTTCGGCGGTTGCCGCGACAACCCGCTGAGCCGCTCGCCCATCACCATACGGATTCACAGCGTTGGCCATTCGCGTATAAAGGTCCGGCTGTTCAATCAATCTACTGGTGGCTCTAACAATTGTGGCTTGGTCAGTCCCAACCAACTTAACGGTTCCTGCTGCCACAGCCTCGGGCCTCTCCGTGTTTTCACGCATCACTAGTACAGGCTTTCCGAGCGAAGGAGCTTCTTCCTGTACTCCACCTGAATCAGTCAACACGACATGAGAATTTGCCATCAAGGAAGTGAACTGGTCGTATGGCAATGGATCTGTGACGCACACGTTTTCAAGATTAGAAACTTCAGGAAGAACTGCACCCCTCACCTGCGGATTGGGGTGTAGTGGCAGCACGAAGAATGTTTCCGGGAATTTGAGCGCCAACTCACGCACCGCACCGCCTATCGACCTCATAGCGCTGCGGTTTTCACGGCGGTGTGTGGTCACGAGAATAATCCTTCGGCCACTGTCAACGATCTGCCTCAGACGTGAGTCTAAGAAGTCCACTTGCCATCTGCTGGCTGCCAGCAACGAATCGATCACCGTATTGCCTGTGACGGCGATATTCGCAGATCGAACCCCCTCCTGCACTAAGTTGTTTTTTGCATCAGCAGTCGGCGCGAGATGCAGGGTCGATATCTGACCGATAATCTTTCTGTTGGCCTCTTCTGGAAAAGGGGACATAATATCGCCAGTGCGCAGGCCCGCCTCCAAATGGGCAATTCTCACCCCGCGATGAAACCCCGCAAGAGCCGCCGCCATTGCAGTAGACGTATCACCCTGAGAAATGATGACGTCCGGCCGTTCAATCTCAATGATCTTGTCAAGCCCTTCGACCGCCCGAGTCACTAGCTCGTTTAGAGACTGCCCTGGTTTCATCAGCGCCATGTCATGGTCAGGCTCAATCCCGAAACGAGCATTGACTTGCTCGAGAATCTCCTTATGCTGTCCAGTTGAGACAACTACTGGATCGAAACGTTCGTCTTGCTTGAGGGTGGCAACAACAGGCGCAACTTTGATCGCTTCCGGCCGAGTGCCGTAGACGGTCATTACACGCGGTTTAAAGGCAGCCACGCCACTCTCCCTCGACGATCAAAATGTAACGCTACTCCGACGATGGTATCTGTACCTCGTTTTAAACGTTACAACCGGCCAATGAAATGTGTCGGCTTGTAAGCTAGCCACCATGTACCAATACGTCGTCGGGGCCGCCGCCGGGTATGTGCTCGGCACGAAAGCCGGCCGGAAGCGCTACCACCAGATCGTCAACGCCGCGCAGGCTGTCGCCAACTCGCCGGTGACCAAGCAGGTCACGTCCTCCGCCCGTCGAGCTATCGCGAACAAGATTGATCCGGAGCCGCGCATGCGCGAGGTCAAGGACCTCCGCAAGGGCAAGAAGCTCCGCGGCGGTTCGGACAAGCAGATTGAGGACACCATCTACGAGCCGGACCAGGATTAGGCCAGCCCGGCGACGATTCCGTCGAGGATGTCCCTTTCGCTGATGATGAAGCTGGTAGCTCCGGCTTCGCGCTCGAAGGCATCCATGAGCTGCTCCACCACAGTGGAGCCGGAACCGATCACGTCGGCGCGGCCGGGGTGAACGACGAGGTTCTCGCGACGTTGCGCGGCGGTCTTGCCGCGGAGGTCGGCGGTTACCTCGCGCATCCGGTCGAAGGAGATCTCCGACATGTGGATGCGCTCGGGGTTGTAGCTATCCAGCCCCTGCGCAAGCGCGGAGAGCGTCGTGAAGGTGCCGGCGCACCCCACAAACGTCTGGGCCTCCGCGAACGGAACGGCGGACGCGGCGTCGGCGATTTTCTCGTCGATAAATGCGCGCGCCTTAGTCGTCTCCTCCGCTGTGGGCGGGTCCGTGCGCATGATGCGCTCGGTGATGCGCACACACCCCATTTGGGTGGAGATGGCGTGGCCCGCCATGACGAACTCGGTCGAGCCGCCGCCGAGATCGATCACACAGAACGGGCCGCGGGCGGGGTCGATGTCTGCGGTGGCGCCGGCGAACGACAGCGTTGCCTCCTCCTCGCCGGTGATCACCTCTGCCACTGCCCCCGTCTGGATCTTGCCGAGCAGCTCTCGGGTCATGGCGAAGAAGTCCTCGCGGTTGGCGGCGTCGCGTGTGGCGGAGGTGGCCACCATGCGCACGCGGGTGACGTTCTCGCGCTGCATCTCCTCGACGTAGTCCGCGAGCGCTACGCGGGTGCGCTCGATCGCCTCAGGGGAGAACTGGCCCGTCTCGTCGACGCCTTGGCCGAGGCGGACGATGGTGTTGCGGCGCGAGACGTCGCCGGTGTCCGTGTCGTGGATGAGCAGGCGGATGGAGTTGGTGCCGCAGTCAACGGCCGCGACGCGCGTCATGCCAGCCCCTCCCCTGCTTCGGCGAGGGTGATGCCGAGGTCGGCGAGCGTGGGCCAGTCGACGGGGATGGTGGTGCCGCGCAGGTCGCCGTGTTCGGCGGCCAGGGCCACGGCCTCGGTGCCGAAGCGGACGCGCTCCGGGCCTTCGGCCAACGCGTAGGCGATGAGCACGTGGAGGCACTTCACGCGCTCCGGCATGCCGCCGCCGGAGAAGTCGGTGCCCAGGTCCTCGATGGCGTTGCGCTCTTTCAGGAAGTGCTCGTGGGCGGCCTGGTAATCGGCGCGGAGGCGTTCGCCTTCGTCGCTGTCTTCGTTCAGACGGTGTTCCATCCACTTCATCACCTGCGCGACTTCGAGGCGGGAAACCTCCGCGGTCAGGCGCGGGTCGGTGAGGTAGTAGAGGGTGGGGAACGGGGTGCCGTCGTCGAGCTTGGGCGCGGTCTTCACCACGGCCGGCTGGTTGTCCGGGGTGGTGTACGCGATGGCGAGCACGCCGCGTGGGGTGCGGCCGAGCTGCTCTGCAACAGTGGCGAGTTGTTCGTCTGTGGGAGGAGTGTGCATGCGGGCCATTGTCCCATGACTCGGGCCGCCGCGATCAACGCCCTGCAACTCGTCTCAAGCCAAATGGTCGGCGAACCACACGGCGATCGAATCGCGATCATGCAAGTTCAGGGCAACATCCTCCACGAAGTCTGCGACCACTCCCGCATCGATCTCAACCAAGTTGAATCCCCCGAGGTTCAGATAGGTGACGGCGCACACCCATGCGGTCCGCTTGTTGCCGTCGGAAGACGCATGGGCGTTGATGAGCATCATCAACAATTCGGCAGTTCTGCCAAACACTGACGAAATCAGATACTGCCGGCCGAAGGTTTGAATCGGGGCAGCAAGCGCCCCCTCGAGCTTGCCTCGGTCTAAGACATTGAAGTCATTGGCGAACGGTCCGCCAACAGAGCGATGGCTTCGGCCCACCTCGCGGTGTTTGCTTCAAAAGTGGCGCGCACATCTTCCGTGCTCCAATTCGGGCGTCCGCCGAACGGTCGCCTGGGGACCTTGTTCCCTTTAGCTTCGCAACGAGCGTAGAAGCGCATCGTTGTCTCCTTCGAAATCACTCTGCTGGAGCGAGCGTGCTTGCCGAGCCCTTCCCTCGCCTCGAGCCACGGCTCCTCCTTGTGTGTTTGCTCGATGAGCCGCTCTCTACTCCAGTTGCCATAGAAATCAAGAACACTGGCAATAGCTGCTTCCTCACGTGGAAGCAGCGCACTCCCGTCACCCTGAGGAAGATTCCGGGACATAAGGCTGTCGCGACCTCTATTTGCGTGATACAGCACTGGCGCTACAGGCCCGTCAACCCATGCTTCAAAATTTTCGTTGAAGAGGGGCTCACCGTACCAAGCGGCAAACCAAGAATCGGCGTAGTAGGTCAACTTTTCCAAGCGCCATGCATCCACCCAGCCAAGTTCGTCGTATATGAACTGAGCTACGTCAAGAATCTTCGCCATTTCCGCCTCCTCTCACAACTGCCACTGGAATAGCGTTTACGCAGAATGTAGCACTGCTCCCCCACACCGAGGCATTTTCCAAACGACAAACGTTCGAAATCGCTCTTACTGCGCTGGCGCGGGAGCTTCCGGTGCCGGGGCCTCCGGCGCTTCCGGAGCTGGAGCTTCTGGCGCCGGCGCTTCGGGGGCGGGGGCGGGCGGAGCGTCGTCGATAGGCGGAAGCTCCTCGGTTGGGACCTCGCG
>ERZ1030898.84-NODE-84-length-10955-cov-45.800550_pt1 | contig 10955 bp, 13 predicted proteins | sample MGYA00517298_ERZ1030898 | MGnify/ENA primary metagenome ERZ1030898 (study PRJEB33718, sample SAMN03159684) | human skin metagenome | collected 2014-05-20 | study: EMG produced TPA metagenomics assembly of the PRJNA266117 data set (Human skin bacterial metagenome... | reverse complement strand
GATCTACACCTAAGCCTTCGTCGGCAGCGTCAGATGTGTATAAGAGACAGGCCCCCGGCCCAGCCCGCACCGGCACCGGCACCGGAGCAGGCACCTGACCCGTTCACACAGCAGTAGCCAGACGTGACAGAGTTCATTCGACAGCGCGATCCACGAGTGTGGGTCGCGCAGTTGTGTGTTGTGGCCGCTGTGGTGTGCGCAGGCTACGTGCCGTACTCGTTGTTTATGGCCGAGCGTGTGGGCGCGCGCGACACCCAGGTCGAGCAGCAGCGGTTGCAGGCCGCGTGGGACGTGCCAGTGTCTCGGCCGGCGACGGATAAGGCACCCGCTGGCGCGGTGCCGGAGCCAGCCCCCGCGACCACGCAAGCGCCGGCGGACGACGAGATTCGTGGTGTGGCCCGGCTGACGGTGCCGAAGATCGGCGACGAGTGGAACTACATCGCTGTGGACGGTGTGGGGTTGGACGACATTCGCTTTGGTCCCGGCCACGATCCGCGCACCGAGTACCCCGGCGAGGTCGGCAACGCCGTGTTCGCTGCGCACCGCGACGGGTTCGGCTCGCCGTTCAACGAGTTGCCCGCGTTGTCCGTGTGCGACGCGGTGGTGGTGGAGACGCACGACGCGCGCTACACCTACCGCGTCGTCCCTGATGTCGGCGACGGGCGCGCAGCGGCCGCGCAGTCATGCTTCGACGAAGCCACCGCTGCGACGCTTACCGAGGGCGCGTACGCCCAAGTTCCCGGCGTGCACATCGTCTCGCCGACGGACGTGTCCGTGTTGGAGCCGGTTCCCACGTCCACGGCGCAGGCTACGATTCCGCTTATCACGCTGTACACGTGCCACCCTGAACATTCCAATGCCCAGCGCCTTGTTGTCCACGCCGCGCTGGCCGAGACAGAAAGACGAACCACACCATGACCACTGCACTTGAAACCGCACCCGGCCACGGCACAGTGACCTACCGGCTCGGCCACATCGCCGCGCTGCGCCACAACGGGGAGATGATCGACACCGGCGACGTGCTCGATGTCGAGGTCACCTCCGCCGGTGCCGTCCACCAGCCCCACGTCGCCATCGTCGGCGGTGATGTGCACCGTCGCAGCGCGTGGGTGCAGCGTGTCGTTGACGCGCTGGCTGACGCAAACGACCCGTCGGAAGTCCGGTTCGCGTTCATCGACCGGGGGACACGAAATGACCACGGTGCAGGCCACAGCGCGCACACGGCGGGCACGTTCGAGTTGTGGCGCGACCAGGTCATGCCAACCGGCCGGGCCACCGAGCGCGCGCAGATGGTCACGTGGCTGGTGCGTGTGCTCAACGGCCGCGCCGACGTGCTCGCGCAGACCCGGCAGGAAACCGACAAGGACTACGCCACCATCGCCGAGCGCAACTACGCAGGCGGGTATGACGGCTCGCCGGCGATCTTCGTGGTGGTCGATTCCGGCGACAGCGCGCACGGCGTGGAAACCCCGGAGCACGTGCAGTTGGGCAACTACTACGCCGACATCAGCGAAGACGACGTGTACGCCAAGATTCACCGCCACGGCGCAGCCCTTGGCGTGTTTCTGATTCGCACGCTGCCAGACACCACGGCGTACAAGGCCCGCGCACTCGGCTACGACGTGGTGATCGACCTCGACGACGCTGTGGACGCAGCGCCGACCACGATTGCGTGGGTCACCGGCGACGACGGCCGCGAGTTCGCAGAGTACCTGCTGGACACCGACGCAGCCGCAGGCACGGACACAGCCGGCACCGCGCAGGACGAACACGAAACGCCCGCGACTGACGAGCAGCGCGGGCAGGAAGATTAGGCCGTCATGTTCGAGTTGATCTGGGACCTCACGCGCGGACCCCGGTGGTGGCGCGTAACGCAGATGGTGCTGCTCATTGCAGCCGTGGTGGCGGTGCTGGTGCTGGTTGTCTACCCCGCAGTGTACGAGTGGCGGCAGGCGGCTATTGCGATCTAGAGCAGCGTGGTGGCCCAGCCCAACTGCTCGATGATGTTGCTCGGAATACCGAACGCGTCGGTCAGTGCGCCGCCGGAGCCGGCGCCCACCAGGCCGGCCGCGACGAGTTTGCCGTAGGACCGCTCGGCCTTGCGCACGATCCGGCGCACTTCCTTATACACGGTGCGCACGGCCACAAACAGCACGACGACCAGCGCGAGCACAAGCAGCATGTGGACGTTGTTGTTGAAGTCGAAGTGGATCAGGGAATCGAGCGGGGTGTTAGTCAGCATGTCGGGGTCCTTTTCTCTTGATCGGTTGTTCTGTCACCCATCGTATGTGAACCAGGTTCACAATCCAAGGCTGACGCGCGAGTAGGGTACGTCACGTCCCCTCACACCAACGCGGCCAGTCGGCTGTACGCCACCGTCAACTGCGACTCCACGGTGCGGATTTTGAGCAACTGCTTGTCCAACTCCACGGCGGGCACATACCCCGCAGCCAGCGCCGAGCGCAGCGTGTACCGCTCTAACGCCAACTGCTCGCGCAACACCACCACTTCGTGCGCGGCGCGCACAGTCTCGGTGTCCCAGTAGACCTCCATGACGTGCATGCCGGGCAGCACAACAACCACCGGCATGTCGCGCCGTAGCGCGGTCACCTGTTCGCCGTCGTCGAACTCGAAGACGACGTGCGAGTCCGACTCCACCACCGTGGCCGGGTCGATTGACGGGTCCGTGTCGTCGGGTGCGCTGCCCGTCGGCTGCTGGCGTAGGAAGAACCGCCGGCCGGTGCCGAAGTCGTCGTCGGGGCCGGCGACCGCGTCGCGCAAGGCGCGCTCGATGATGGCGGTGTCGCTGATGTAATCCGGGGCCGGCTGGGGTGACAGATCAGGGGTGTTCGAGGGCATGGTCGCTCCAAGGGACGTGACGTTAGATTACGGCTTTGTAGTGGTATGCTACGCGTCATGCGTACACGACCAGCACCGCCACCACCGCCTTCAACTGACGTTATCATGCAGTCTCTGCGTGATAACTCGCCCGGAGGTGGCGGTACGTCGTTCCCGCCCACGGACGAACAGAAGAACATTCTTGCGCTGTTCAACACCGGCGCGCCGCTGGTTGTCCAGGCCGGCGCCGGCACCGGCAAGACCACAACGCTGGAACTGCTGGCCGAGGAGATGGCCCGGCGTGGCCAGCAGGGTGTGTACATCACGCTGAACAAGGCAATGGCCCTAGAGGTCGGGTCGAAGTTCATCTACGGCAACGTGCGCGCGTCCACGATTCACTCGCTGGCATGGCGCATTGCCCAGATGATTCCGCAGATCGCGCCGCTGTTGGACAAGATTCGCAGCGACACACCGCCCATGAGCCGGTTCCACTGGCACCGCGTGATCGGCCTGACCGACGTGTTTTCCTACACCTCGTTCCACGCCGCGAACTTGAAGGCCCGCGGCGAGGTCGCACGAGACACCGTCATGTCGTCGCAGGACCTGATGTGGGCGGCGATTGACGCGCTGCGTCTGTGGTGCCAATCCGACCGCACCGAACTGTCCCAGGAAGACGTGGTTCGTCCCACGTCCATGCCGTTCGACGTGTACGAAAACCGCTACGTGCCCAAGGTACTCGCCATTGCGGCAAAGGCATGGACCCAAGACATTCTCGTCCCCGAGGGCCGGTTGCCGTTCACGCACGACTACTACCTCAAACTGGTCACGCTGGCGAAGCCGAAACTCACCGAATGGCTCGGCCTGCCAGCCGGTTCTGTGCTGTTCTTCGACGAGTGCCAGGACTCGCGGCCGTGCGTGACGTACTTCCTTAGCCTGCAAGACGACCTACAGATCGTCGCCGTGGGCGATTCCAGCCAGGCCATCTACGGGTTCACCGGCGCGCGCGACGGCCTGCCGAAGATTCAGGCCATGTCTGGCGCCAAGACCGCAAGCCTCACCACGTCGTTCCGGTTCGGCCAGGAGGTCGCCGACGTCGCCAACAAGGTGCTCGCCACCCTCGACGCTGCGATCCGGCTGCGCGGCAACCCGGACCGCGACTCTCGCGTGCACCTGCTGCCGAAGGACACCGCACCGCCGATTCAGGACATCGACGCGATCCTGGTCAGGACGAACGCGCAACTGCTGCTGGCCGCCGAGGCGTGCATGCGCGAGGGCGTGGATTACGAGATTGTGGCTGACACGTCGGTGATCTACAACCTCGCCCACGACTTCGACCAACTCGACGCCGGCAAGAAGGCTACGCGCACCGACCTGCGCGACTTCGACAGCATGGCCGCGCTGGTGGAGTACATGGAGTCCGACGATTCCAAGGTCACCGCCGCGCGCACGAACACGCAGTCCACGGTGCGCTGGATTCTCAACCACTCCACCTCCGAGGCCCGCGAGATTTTGAACCGCTCGATCAAGGAAGGCGATGTTCGTCCCGAGGGCACCGTGGTGCTGTCCACCATGCACAAGTCCAAGGGCCGGCAGTGGGACCGCGTGTGGGTGGACATGGACCCCGACCAGACGCTGCCGTTCCACTCCACATCGTTCGACCCCGTCGTCGTGGACAACCAGTTGACCGACCCGTACTCGCGCGAAGCACTCATGCTCGCCTACGTCGCCGTGACGCGCGCCAAGCACGCGCTGTACATCTCCGACGAACTGCTGGCCGCGTTCGACTCGATCCGCGCCACCCTGGACAACTACGGCGACACTACCGAGGAGCGGTCCAACAGCCGGTTTATGACCCCCAAGGCCGCGCTGAACCCGCCGACGCAGTGGACGAAGACCACCCCGCCGCCGGCGCGCACACCGTCCACAGCGTCGGTGCCCGGACCCGGCGGCACGATTAACCCCTGGAACCTCGCGCCGTAGCCGCCGCGGTGCCGGCCGGCTACGGCGTGTTGGCGGTGTTGTCCGAACCGCTGTTCTAACGACACGTCCCCTTGACCCACAGGACTTCTTCGCGCACGGCACCTTTTTCCACCGCCGGCGCCTTGACCGTGACCCGCTGCCAATCAGCGAGCGCGGTGTCGTACATCTCGCTGGCGTAGCCGGATAGCACGGCAGGGCCGCGGTGGGCGCGCAAGAGTTCGAGCAGGCGGGCGTGGTGATCGTCGTCCACTTCCACGCCGTAGAGGGACTGTGTGCGCGTGCCCATGACGTAGGGCGGGTCCGCGTAGATCAGCGTGTCCGGCGTGTTGAAGCGGGCGATAACGTCGAGGGCGTCGCGGTGCTCAATCTCGGCGTCGGCGAGTCGGCCGGCGACGGCGCGCAGTTGCTCGGGGAGTTTCTGCCAGCGGTGCGACATGCCGCCGGCGCGCTGGGACGAACCACGGTTCTTCCAGCCGGTTTTCTTCGACAAGTCGCTGGCGTGGGACTGCCACGCCCGCACGACGAAGCGGCGCGCGTCCTCCACCGGGTCGTCGGAGGGCACGTCGGAGAGGTCGTATTCGTCGCGGGACCAGGGCGTGGTTTCAATCGCCCAGCACAACTCGTCTGGCCGGTCGCGCAGGGTCCGCCAGAACGAGACGACGCGGACGTTGACGTCGTTGAGCAGTTCATGCCGCGACGGCGGTTTAGTAAAGAACACCGCACCCGAGACGAAGTACGGCTCAACGTAGTGGAAGTGATCGTCGAAGTGGGCCGCGATAGTGGGCGCGAGCCGCCACTTCGATCCGGGGTAGCGAAGCAGCGCGGGTTGTTGGGGCATAGCGGGGTCCTGGTCTGGATTGGGGGACGTGACGGTGTCGTCGAGTCTAGCCGGGGCGGCGCGGCGCAAGTGCCTGTGGTGCCGGCCCAGTCGCTTCGCCGCCGGAGCGCCCGCACAGAGTCACCACAGCAGAGCCGTTCTTACCGGCCACGTTTACGTGCTTGGCGTTGCTGCCGTTCGCGCTCCGTCTGCTTGGACCTCGTCACTCTTTTCGCACATGGCGGGCAATAGAACGACTTGTTTGGTTCTTTGCCCCCGTGACAGTTCAAGCACACGTTCACGCCGGGCTGCTCGTTTTCGTCGTCGATGTCGTTCCACCACATCGGCGTGGGCCAGGGCTTTCCTTTGGCTGCTCGTGCAGGTCGGCGCACGGTGTCGCGCTTGTGTTCGTCGTAGAACTGCGCGACGGCGGCAGCGACGTGTGTGGGAGGGCGGTTGCCAGACATGACTTTCGACAGCGTGCTTTGGGAGAACCCAACGCCGCGGGCTATCTCGTCCTGGGTGAACCCCGCTGCTTGCAGCGACTGTAAGCGTCGCTGTATCGGCCACGCTGGTTGCTCGGACGGCGGCTGTTTCCCACGCAGCGACGTTATTTTGTCCCGCGTGCTGGCGCGTACGTGTGCGTGCTGGTTGTCGTGCATGCGCTTGATACCGTGCCTGGACAGTCCGGTAGCGGCACCGATGGCGTAGAACGTCCAGCCGGTGTGGAGAAGTTCGTCCACAGCGCGCAGCGTGGATTCCGAGTCGATCATCGGGTCTTCTACGCCGGCCATAGGTGCGTGCATGTAGCAGTAGCCGTGCCGAGCGCGGGCGGCCCTGGTGCACGCTGGCCGAGCGCACGTGATTTTCTGGTCAGTCACCTAGTCGCCCCGGATTGCGTCGATGGCAAGCGCGATCTGCCGGGCCGCGGTGCGCAGGTCGTCGAGGGCGCGGTGCTTGGTCGCGTCGTCTTGTGCGTCGGCGCGCAGTTGTGCCGGGTCTGCGCCGGTGAGTGCTGCGGCTTCGAGCACGCTGGTGGCGTCGAGGGAGCGGTGGCTGAATCGGTCGAGCAGGTCCGGCATTTCGGCGGCGAGGAAGGTGCGGTCGAAGGTGATGGAGTTGCCGACCATCATCGGCTTGTGGACGGTCATATCGAGCGAGCCAATCCATTCCAGCGCGCGGTTTTGGACGGCACGCGGCAGCAGGTCGCGCCCGCCGTGGGTGTCGATGTAGGTGTCGATGTCGTCCCATAGGCCGGACTCGGTGTGCATGCGGTCTACGACATCGTCCAGCGAGGTGTACCGCGCGTAGTCGGCTTCGGTCGAGTAGACCAGCGAGGTGAAGTGTGCAACTTCGCGCAGCCGGTCGTCGAAAGCGATCATGGCAATCTCAACGATGTCAGAGTTGGCGGGGTCGAGTCCGGTGGTTTCGAGGTCGAGTCCGATGTAGGTGGTTTGTGTCATGGGTTCACAATAGCACGGAGGGCGATGTGATAGACCTCTTGTTCGTACGTGTGTCCGAACTCCACCGCGATCTGCTCGCGCAGCCAGACCACGAGCGCGTCTATGTCGCCGTCATACCGCTTGCACGCAGCAGCGAGACGAACATAGCCGTCCTTCTCACGCTGCGTCGTCGGCCGCTGGTGCTGCGACCAGCGCAGCACTTCATCTGTGGTGTGCACGGCCTAGATCACCCGCAGGTTCCGCGCGGCAATTTTCAACGCCGCGCCGTGCACGCCGGCACCGCCACTGCTGGCGCAGCCGCGCGAGTCGATCACCGGCACAATGCCCGCGTCGAACAGCGAGTACGCCGTCGCCAGCACGCACGCGTCAGTGTCGAAGCCGACGACGAGTGCCGAGTCGATGTTGTTGCCGCGCAGCAGATCGTCCACGTAGTCCATGTCGAGCGAGTCGATCCCGTAGCCGTACTTGGTCACTACCTGGTCGGCGCGTGTCTCCACACGTTCGTCCAGGTTCGTCTTTATATCGCCCAGGGTCATGTCGTTGTAGTCGAGGGCGCGGCGAAACGCCGAGTTGTCCGGGTTGATGAACTGCGTGGCGATCACAACGTCGAACTGCGGCGAATCGAGCAGCCAGTGAATGTAGTTCATCACGGTCTTGGAGCCTTCGGCGGCGTTGATGAACCCGCGCTGCGCGTCCACGACGATCAGCGCGTTCGGCCGCTCGGCAATAGTGGACGGCAGGCCGGTGTCGCGCGAGGTCGCGGTTTTGGTCTGCGTCAAAGTAGTCATGGTCCCACCATATAACTCGCAGCGGGCCACGGATCAACCCGCGCACTACGCCATGTCCCCTGCGACATTTACGCCGATAGGGCTGCGCATGGTGCGCAGATAGGATATGTGGTCATGGTTAGACGCAGAGTTTCTAAGTTGCAGGTGTCAGGCGAGGTCTGGCACTCGCAGAAGTACACCCAGGCGTCGGTGCAGGGACTGCCGGTGTCGAAGGAAACCGCCTCCGGGTCGGCGGGCATTTTCTTGGGCGGCGGTCTGTCGCTCGTCGCCGGCGCGTGCGCCATCATGTTCGTCGTCGGCATGCTCGACCCCGCACCCGAGCAGGGCGACGCGCCGATTATGGCCACACAGGCCGGCGGTCTGTACGTCCAGTACGAGGACCGGCTGCACCCGGTGACCAACCTGGCGTCGGCGCGGTTGATTACCGGCAGCGCCGACAAGGCCAGCGTGGTGGACGAGGACTCGCTGGCGAACTTCCCGCGCGGCAACCTCATGGGTATCCCGTCGGCGCCGAACTCGCTGGCGTACCGCGACGACGACTCGGCGAGTTGGGGCGTGTGCGATTGGCAGGACAAGGGCGCGTCGTTGTCGCTGACCACGGCGGAGACGCTGGAAACCACGCTGGTGGCCGGCGGCGACGCGTGGGACACCAACTCGCAGACCCTGGACGCGAACACCGGCAACGCGATTGTGGTTCGTCCCCAGTCAGACCCGGAGAAACGCTGGCTGCTGTTCGGCGACAGGCGTGCGGAAATTAACACCGAGGACTTCGCCACCCAGGCTGCGCTGGGACTGACCGCAGCGCACATCTCCAACGCGATCACCGTCTCCGACGGCATGCTGGCCGCGATCCCCACGCTGCCGGTGCTGACATCGCCGGATTTGGAGCGCGTCGGCGAGGTGTCCAAGACCGTGCCGCGCTACAACATCGGGGACGTGCTGGTCACGGTGGACGCCGCGAGCGCGAACGTCTACTACGCCGTGACCGACACCGGCTTGCAGCGCGTCACCCGCCTGGTCGCCGACCTGCTCATTAACCGCGGCGGCATGCTGTACCCGAACGTCACGCCGAAGGACGTTGCCGTCTACCAGCAGTCCCAGGAGATTGACTTGTCGGCCTACCCGGAGGCTGCACCGCGCTACCACGAGCCGGCCGCGACGTGCTTTGTCTGGTCGAAGCCGGTGGAAGGCGGCGTGCCGGCCACGCACATCGTGTTCGGCAACTCGGTGCCGGTGACGACGAAGTTGGGTTCCAACGCTGCGCCGCTGCTGCCGAGTGTGCGTGGTTCGTCCCCGTTCGCCGACTTCTTCGTGACCAACCCCGGCAAGGGCTGGTACGTGCGCGTGACCGACGACGGTGAAAACGCGCGCACCAAGGGCCAGGTCGCCTACATCACTGACGGCGGTATCTGGCACAACATCATGCCCATCGACGGCACCGACTACGAAACCGTGGTGGACGCACTGGGACTAAGCGGCGTGCCAGCGCCGATCCCCGCGTCGATTGCCGAGTTGTTCCCCAAAGGACCCGACCTCGACATGAACGCAGCCCTGGTCGAGCACGTCGAGATTCCGGTGGACATCGCCGACGGCAACGAGCGCGACCCCGAAGCCGACAACCACACCGACTCCGAAACCGGCCGCCGGCCAACCCAGCCGGAGACGAACAACCCGGAACTCGACGTGCCGGACGTGCTCGGCGACGTGCTGGACTCCATGCGCGAGAACAACCGGATCGCCGAGGAGGTGCTGCGCAACCCGCCGGCGCCAAACCGCGGCGACGTCGGCCCCACACCGGGCGTGGCCGAGCCGGTGGCGCCGGGCCAGCGCCGGCCGACCGAGGGCGGCGGCGCGGCAGGCACCGCAGAGCCGGCGCCGGGTCCGGTGGAGGTGTCGCGGCGCGAGCAGCCGCCCGCACCTGCTCCGCAGCCCGAGCAGCCGGCGCCGGGTCCAGCCCCCGAACCCGCACCAGCCCCGCCGCCACCGGCACCGGAGCCGGGTGCTGGCGACCAGCCGGCGCCTGCCGGTCCACCGCGGCCGTAGTCAGAATGGGGACGTGTCGCGTCAGGTGGCGCGGGCGCTGTCGGGTACGTGGCCGGCGACGCGGACGCGCATAGCGCGTGTGCAGCACCGTTCACCGACCCGCCGCTGTCCGCACGGCGCGCGAGTCGTGGGTTTTGGCTGGTGCCGCAGTAGAGTGATGTGCTGAAACATATCTACGTTTGTGAGGAGACACCACCTATGCGTTCCCGATTCATTGCCGCGGGTGTGGCTGCTGCCGCCGCACTTGCGCTTGTTCCCGCAGCAGGCGCCCAGGACGGCACCGCCGCCGACGACACCGCTGTGATCGAGCCGGTCACCGACCCGGCAGACGACACCGCAGACCCGACCGAGCCGACCGAGCCGGCCGAGCCGACTGCCCCGCGCGTGGCGGTTTCGGCCGTTGTCGAGGCCAACGGTTCCATGCAGGCTGTGGACGTTGCAGCCATTGACGCTGTCGCCGACCGTCTGCCGGCGGGCACACCCGTGCAGTGGAAGTACGACGGCGAGCGCCCCGAAGCCGCGCGTGCCCTGACTGCCGACGGCCGCCTGTACGTCGCTCCGCCGGCGGAGGGCACTGCCCAGATTCCCGTGCTCGCGGTGGACACCGCGACGGGCCGCACTGTGCTTGCAGTCGATGTGACCATTGACGCGAAGGCACCGGGCAAGTCCAACAACCCGGACGCAACGCGCCAGCCCACCACCGCTAAGGACATCGCCATCATCGTAGGTTCCGTGCTTGGCGTGCTTGGTCTGCTCGCCGCGATGGTGCAGTTCCTTGTTCCCGGCGGCTGGGGCCAGGTGATTGAGTTTTACTTTTAGGGGTTCACGGGAAAGATACGTGGCTTTAGCCGCGTATAAGGGAGCGAACCGTCTACGGCTCTTTCCCCTGGTTCTTCACATAGTTCAGGATAGTTCCCTCCTGCACTGGTCCGATGGTTTCGCAGAAGTAGCCGCCGGTCCACACAGTTGAGCCTCGCCGCTTTCCCCAGAAGAACTGCGACAGGTGATCGTGGTGGAGTTTCCACA
>ERZ1030898.74-NODE-74-length-12547-cov-26.713256_pt1 | contig 12547 bp, 14 predicted proteins | sample MGYA00517298_ERZ1030898 | MGnify/ENA primary metagenome ERZ1030898 (study PRJEB33718, sample SAMN03159684) | human skin metagenome | collected 2014-05-20 | study: EMG produced TPA metagenomics assembly of the PRJNA266117 data set (Human skin bacterial metagenome... | reverse complement strand
CCAAATCTAACCCCCACGACACGCCGGGCCAGACACACTTTTTGACCCTTAACCCGGAAACGAGGGGGGTGGAAATGCGAAAAGGAGCCCTCGCGGGCTCCTTCGTTTTGCTCCTCCAACTGGGCTCGAACCAGTGACCCTTCGATTAACAGTCGAATGCTCTGCCAACTGAGCTATGGAGGAATATGTTGCCGTTGCTCTCGCTGTGCAACGAGATGTAAATATAGCGTGGGTTGTTTGCAATGCCCAAATCCCCAGGTTGGACAGTGTTTTCGGCCGTGGTTATGTGGCCGGGTTTTGGGGTAGGGTTTCGAGCATGTTGATTCCGATTGGTGGATTCCGGGCAAACGCCGTCGCGTGGGGGCTGACGGGTTTTGGTGTGGTGTGCCTGCTTACGGCGAACCGGCTGGCGGATTGGCGGGCGCTGACGTTTTTGGGTCTGGCGCTAGTGCTGCCGTCTGTGGTCTGGCTGGTTGCGGACAAGTGGTTCTCGCGGCCGCGTGGGGTGCTGTGGTGGGTTTTGATTGCCGCTGCTGTCGCGCTCGGGGTGTGGGGAATTGCGTTGTTCCCCTCGAAGTGACGGGTATAACGCGATAAGGTGGCGGGCATGAAGAAACCGATGCTTGCACTCGGCGTCGCCGCCGCCGTCACCACCTCCGCCGTCATTGCGCCTGCCACAGTCAAGTCCGCGTAGGTGGTGTATGAGTTCTTTCGAATCGTCGGTGATTTGTTAGCAGGGATCGGGTCCGGCACGGGCCTGGGTGTGGTTGGTCATTAGGCTGCAATCTCCTTGCCTGCCGGGGTGGTGGTGTCGGTGTCGATGAGTTTGGCTGTGATCAACGCCTTGGTTTGCTGTAGGCGTGTCAACGACATGTAGCGCTCCTGCTGAATCCACTCATCATGCTGCTCAGCAAGGACGGCCCCGACTAAGCGAATCACAGCATCACGGTGGGGGAAGATCCCGACGCCATCAGTGCGCCGGCGGATCTCGCTGACCCCGATAAGGCCAGCTGCCCGGCCCTACCGGCTAGTCCGAATCCAGCCCTACCACCGTTCCGCAACACCCCTAGCAATAAGCCGCTCTCAGCAGCGGGGTACTCCACCGGATCAAAGCGCCATATTTCAGCTCCCGAGCAAAGCTTAGGGTAAATAGCAGCGGCCGGAAGTGCCTTCTGTTGCAATAAACCCCAGCGGAATAGGATCCGAAGAAGACTCACAAGCCCCTGATGCATCCTCGAACTACTCTCCCAATGCCCGCGACACCGAAAAATTGATTCGAAAACCTAATCAGAGAACCCGATGAAACAATCAGAAACGAACCAACTCGGCGCAACTGGTCAATCCTTAACGCAATACAAGTTTGAGCGGCTGGGGTGGGGCCCGGTGCCAGTTGCTCAACACGATGTGGGAACTGATTTCTTCGTTCAAGTTAGAGATCCGGACAGAAACGAAACCGGCGCCCTTTTGGGCGTTCAAACAAGGACAGGGCCCCATGCATTCAAGCGTCGCGCGATTCTCGAAGGCCAACAAGGCTGGTACTACTCGATAGATGCCACCCATAGAGATTACTGGGTTGAACACGATTGCCCCCATATTTTGCTGCTGATCGATCACGAGAAAGAAGAGGGATACTGGCAATCGATCTCCCCTGAAACGACGATTTCAGCGGGCAAAAATTGGAGGATTTTCGTTCCAGAAGAGAACCTTCTGGGGGAAGAGTCGAGGGATCGCCTATTCAAATACGCTCTCTCCGAGAATCGGAAAGGAAGTTGGGAGGGCACAGTGTGGGGAGGCCGCGAGCGACTCTCTTCAGAAAACCAGTTGCGCGCCGCATTTCTCACCCCTCGGCTTATAGCACCACACCCCAACGAAGGTCGCGGCCCGAAAGATTTTTTGGAAGCCATTGCATGCGTTCTCTCAGGGAGAACCAGTCTCATCGCGCGATACGGCCACAAGGGACAGGCCTGGCTCTTCCCTGATAAGCGCGAACCAGACTCCGCTTTATCCGAGATTTATGCCCTCTTATCGAGATGGTTTAGCGGAGGCAATTTCGATAGCAAAAGAGCTCAACGTGGCTTTCTCTACTCGAACCATGAATATGTAGCGTGGGTTGTTTGCAATGCCTCATACTATTTGGAGTTAGGAAAAGCCGAAGATGCCAGAAAAGTCCTAAGCAACGCGATCCATTCTCCTCGTAAGTTTTCTGACGGAGATTTCGCTTGGCTCAGCGTTTGTTTGTCCTGGGCACTGCGTGACGTGGGCAAGGTAGAGGAGGCTGAAAAAACATTAGAACACGCCCTCTCATTATCTGCGTTGCTTCGAAATGATCCGACGGGCGGATCTCTTCGATCAAGCACGATCAGCAGCCTTCTTGCAATTCGTTTCGCGAGGCAAACTGGCGACTCACTGCAAGCCTCTCTCAATGGTTTAGACAATCAGTCGAACCTATGGATGGATCAGCTCGAAAATAAAGGCTTATCGGCGAGCCTTACCAATTCCGCTCGCGAGCTCCTCCAAGACAGATCTATAAGATTGGGAACAAATGATGCAGGCTACGTCAGTCTTCGAGCGGCAAGTTTGGTATCAGCACTCTCGGGGAATGCCTCGAGATGGCGGCACAATACTCAGATGCTGACCTTCCACCTGTTGTGCAGCTATCAGGATGGGATTCTAGACCCGTCGACGACATCGAGGGCGCTTCAATGTATTCCTAGTCAGGAATTGAAGCTCTTTGTTAAACACTCGATTCGTAAAGGGGCGATTGATCCAGTTCTTGACTACGTAAAGCAGATCGGGCCCGACGCCGCCACCTTTTCAAACATTCGGACTGACCTTGAGGTAGTGAAGCTAATTGCGGATTATCTTTGTACTGAAGAGGCTTCTCGACTTGCCTCCTGGCTGTTACAAGAAATCCGAGAGGAATATCCGACGGTCCGACGGCTTCATACCTACGCAGGATCGCACTTACCTTTTATTGACACCTTGGCCGGTCTCTACCCAGTTGCTGATCGCGAAGTGCAAAGCGCAATCCGTGAGCATCTCATCAAAGTGCTGCCCCTCGGTGACGAAAGTTTGTCATCCCACTACTCCTCTTGGTTTCTAATGATCAATCCATCCCATTGGGAAACCGGCCAAATTGAACAGATCGTGGACTCACGGAAAAACTGCGGTGACACCCTTAGAAGCGTCATCGACCAAGTTTTCCCAAGGCACAACACCGAACTCTTCGCTGAGCTAACGGGGCAAATCGAGGCAGGAAGTATTAGCGCCTATCTCAACTTTGGCCTGGATCGCGCTCTTCCTAGAACTCATTTTGCTTCCGTCATCGAGGAATTAAGAAAAGTCGTTGAGGACGACATCAAAAGCAGCGAGAGGGGTGCATCGTTCGGACGAAGTTATTCCCCAATTGTGGAACTCGCCCGCCTTTCACTGATTTTTCCTGAAGCATCATGTTGGAACGAAATTATATCTTTTCTCAGACCACATATCGTGCGAGCAGAAGAAACAGGACGCGCGTTAAGGTTTTTAGCACAGCACGCAGGCGAGATTCCTCGCAATCTGATCGACCCGCTGAGCGCTGTTGCTTTATCGTGGTCGAATAAAACTCTCGACTTCTTCTTCGTACAGGGGCAAATCCAGGAGGAGATTCGTGCCAATGCGCTTGAGCTGTTTTTCAAACTCAATGCGGACAAATTTTCATCACTAGAACAATTAAAGCTGTTGACTGGCAATCGCTTCGAGATTGTCGCTGGACTACGTGTCGCAGATTTTCACCAAACGATTGACAATTGGTCATTAGCGTTATTCACGGAGCATGAAATTTCAGAAATAAGCGCTCTCGCTCTTTCGCTAGTAGCCCAACGCTGGATAGGATCTTCAACTGGGGAGGCAGATGACCTATGGGAAATTATCAACGAGTCACTAGACTCCCATTCTGTAGATCGCCAGGTGGTTCTTCTAAACACCGCACTTGCATCCCCCTCAGAGGGGCCTAGACGCACTGCGCTGCTCAAGCGACTCGCTGAATCGCGGTTTATTCGCATCGCAGAGCATGCGCACTCTGGACTCCAATAGGTGCGACCGGTAGTTGTATTTCCCTGTGACGTTGTGAACGCGTTGTGCGGAGGTGAGGGCGTTGATGAGGGTGAGTGTTCGCTGATAGTTGTACCCATGAAGGAAATGAGCAAACATCTCCTGCAGGGCGAGCTTGCTGGCATATGGGGGTAGGTATGTCTACTCCTGTATGGGCGTGCTGTTGAACCGCTCGACCGTGCTGTCGGTGTGCGGCCGCTACGGTGTGGTCTAAACATGTTTGATCGCGCCAAGAGCGCCAGCTGAGGCCGTCGCGCGGTAGCGGAAGCCATTATCGGTCATCGCTCGCTTGGCTTTAATGCCCCGGGAGGGAAAGAACTCGCAGGCGCGCTTCATAAACCGTGCCGCGGTGTCCTACTTCTCGTCGAGCAGAATCTCCGAGTGCACCATCTTGGAGTAGCCATCGACGGTGTAGCGCGGGTCGCAATACTCGCGCCCGGCAGTTACGCCAGCCCGGGTGGCGCGATTACGAGCACGCCCGGCACCACCGTCCTGTTCAGAGCTACGCCCGTGTTCACGCCATTCGCCGTCGTCGGGGATACGGCCGGGTTTTTGTTGTAGAGATGAATCAACTCCCCCCCGGTACGCTGTGCTCGCGCGCCGGGGGTTCTTTGGGCCCGTCAGTTCGATTGGATGGTCTATACAAGACAGTTTCGGCATGTTGTAGCGGGCGAGTGCCCGGCCGCTCCTAGAGTGGGGCAACACCGAAGGGGTAGTCGATGCGGTGCGGGTCCTAGTGACGGGTGAAGCGCAGCCTGATGATGCGGCGCTGCATGCGCACGGGCAGCTAGACTGGGCAGGAGGGTCAAGGTCAAGTCCGGTGGTGTGGGGAATTGCGTTGTTCCCCTCGAAGTGACGCGTATAACGCGATAAAGTGGCGGGCATGAAGAAACCGATGCTTGCAGTCGGCGTCGCCGCCGCCGTCACCACCTCCGCCGTCATTGCGCCTGCCACCTTCGCTGAAGAGGGCGCGAACACTACCGAAACGGGTTCCTCTGCGGATTCGGGGGAGGCCGAAGGTTCGTCGTTAAGCACGGGCGCAATTATCGGCATCACCCTCGGCGTGCTGGCCGCAGTGGGTGCCGGCGGGTACTTCGCGGTGCAGCAGGGCTGGCTTGAGCTGCCCGAAGGGCTGGACCCGGCGGCGGCCGCGGGACTTTCCTCGCTGGTGCCGGCGCTCGCGATCCCGGGGCTGACCAAGAAGGACAAAGGCGCGGCTGCTGGTGGCTCTTGCGCGCCGCAGGCGTTTGACGCGGTGGTGCCGGAGTGGCCGCACTTCACCGGGACCAACGTGATCTTCTGCGACGGCAAGTGGGCCATTGCGGGTGCGAACCAGACGGACTGGATCCTGTACTTCAAGAATTCCAACGGCAAGTGGGCCGTGATCCCGACCGCGGGCACGAAGCAGACCGGGATGCAGCGCGGGTGCTACAACGGGCTGACGCTGCGCGAGCAGGGTGCGCCGGAGGAGTTCATCCGCCAGGCGCCGATTTGCACGCCGGCGGAGATTGGGAAGTAGGACTTCCGGGGGTCGGGGTGTGGTGCTCGGCGCTTGAGGCGCTGAGAGCGAGTTGAGCCGGGAGCGGGTTGTATCGCTCACGGCTTTTCTGTTGTGGCAAGAACGTATGGGTATTTGATTTCGGCGCGTAGATGAAAACCTGAATTCGTAGGCGGGGGAGGCTGTCGCATGGGGTTGTTGTGGCGAGAGTTGGGCGACTAGATTTGGGTTTTGCGAGACAGTGTTTGGAGTTTCCACGTGTGCAAAGGGAATCGCGAAAATGCACAGCGGGGACGTGACGTGGCATGATGGCCGCATGGATGCAACCGATCAGCACGCTCGCATCATCGCGCAGCGGATGGCAGAGGCGAGGGAACTCCTCGGCGTGCCGGTCGATGTTCTTGCTGACCGATCCTCGGTGGAAGCGGGGTTGCTCGAAGCGATCGAGAAGGGGCGGCGTTATCCAACCTCGTCTGAGGTGGCGTCGGTGTCAGGGGCGACGGGGCTTCCGGTCGGATGGTTCCTGGAAGATCCTGAGCAGCTGGTTGCTAGCCGCAGAACCGCATTGGACGGCGGTGTGTCCCCGGACTTCGACCTTGCTCTCGAGGCACTGGCGTTTCGTATTCGCAAGCTGCGCGACCAAGGGATCATCTCCGTGCATGGCGGGCAATCATTTGCGATGCCGCAAAGCCACGACGACACTAAAAAGGCGGCCGAGACAGCTCGAACCACCGCAGGAGCGGGGCTTGAGCCGATCCGCGACCTGACGGCCTTTTGCGAGAAGCTTGGCCTGCTCGCGTTCTCGAGGAACTTTGTGGGTTCGCCGTTTGAGGGTGCAGTAACCGAGATCCAGCGAAATGGTGAGCGCGATTTCGGCGTGGCGCTGGTGGCTACCCGCGCAGACTCGATGAGGCCGCGGTTCACCCTCGCCCACGAGCTCGGGCACTGGCTGTTTGGAACCACATTTGCGGACGCTTGCGGGCGATCGGATGTCGAGCGTTTCATGAACTCTTTTGCAGCCCATCTGTTGATGCCAGAAGAGTATGTGCACAAGGTGAAAGCCGAGTACGTCGGTGAACCTGCCCGGCTTTTTGTGATGGCTATTTCTGCCCGCTGCGGAGTGAGCTGGACTGCTACGTTGACGCACCTGCTCAACCTCGGAACCATCACGCAAGACGAATTTGTCTTGGAAGAAAAGCGGCGGCCGACGCGTGAGGACTTCCAAGCCGCAGGTTTCGATATCCCGCTTGTGGATGCGTTGAGTGTGGTTCCGCCTCGTTTTCAAGAACTCATTCTCGACGCTTATCAGCGGCGCGCGGTGTCCAAGGGGCTTGCGCTCGAAGCGCTATTCGGTGCAGTGCCTGAGGCAGAGCTTCCGCCACGGGATCTGACACAGGCGGCTGGGTCCTAGGCAGGCACCGTGCTCCTGATCACCGATACCGGCCCGCTGACTCACGCCAGCCAGACCGGGCATGTCGGGTTCTTGGAGCGAATCCTCGCGCCATGGGCTTGCGCCTATCCGATGCAAGTGCGCAAAGAGCTCGAAGGCTTCGACGGCAACCGGGCCATATTGGAAGCGAAGTGGATTGAGCTTCTCCCGCTGGACCTGAAATACGACATCCTCGCGATGAAACTCCGCGATCAACTCGGGGGAGTAGACACAAAGAATCTGGGCGAAGCTCAGTGCATTGCATTGGCTTTGAGCATGTCGGATTCAGGGCAAGAAGCTGAAATCTACGCCGATGACGAAGACGGCCGTCAGCTTGCCCTCGACAACGGCCTAGAGGCATGGTCCACGACGGAAATTCTCCGGCGAGCTGTCCTTGAACACCGCTGCACTGTAGAAGAGTGTGTGAGGTTTATCGACGACATGAGAGCAAACGGTTACCGCGGGATAGACGTGCCAAGTGGGCGAGCGTTTGTGGAAGGGTATTTGCCTAAACGCCTGTGGCCGGAGGGCTGACGTGTGCTCGCCGGAGGGTCGTCGATAAGCGAAAGTGAGAGAGTTAGCGCACCACGCGGAGCGTCGGGCGGGCCGGGGCGCTCGTTGTAGAGGTCGAGCTTGAGACCGTGTGAGGTTGGGCGCTGAGCATGAGCGCGTGCAGGTCTCGTGGCGGGAGCTTTGTTTCATCGGCGATGTTCGAGATGCTGGCGCCACCATCGGGAGAAAGCACGTAATCGAAGATGCGCGAGCGTTCGTATTGCAGTGTGCTGTCGGGCTCGTCCGTGCGGAAACCGCGCGCGGAGAGGGCGGTCAGGTGGGAGTGGTATTCTCGCTCGCTGAGTTTGCCGTGGTGGTAAGCAGCGCGAAGCATGGCCATGGCTGATACCTTCAGTGCGGCCTTGAGCCGGAGGATGTCGTCGAGACTCGCGTGCAGGCGAAGGTGTGCGTGAACTATGCCGGGCGGGATGAGGAACTCGGCGGCGAACTGGTTGGCCTCGTCTTCCTCGCGTGCTCCGTTGTGCGGATCGTCGGAACTGTGGAGTAGTAGGTGTCCCAACTCGTGCGCGAGGTCGAAACGAGTGCCCTCGGGGGTGCGGCGACGGGCCAGGAAAATAAGCGGCTGCTCGCCGTCCCACATGGAAAACGCGTCCACCGCAGAGGCTGCGGGCGGCAGGCCCATGACGGCGATGCCGAGGGATTCGGCGAGCTGGACCGAGTTTGGGACTGGCCTGTCGCCGAGCTGCCAGATCGTGCGCGCATGGCGGGCTGCCTCCGAAGGCGTAAACCCAGAAAAATCAGGGAGGTCAGGCTCTGGGAAGTTGAAGTTGCGTCGAAGCCAGGCCAAAAGTGTGCTGGCGTTTGCCCCGGATGCGACTGCGACGCTCTTCTGCCGAAGAGTCGCGCGGCTGCCAGCCCGAAAGAGGGTGGAATCCGTCGCGGGGATTTCAAGCTCTTCGGAGACGAAGTAGCCGGCGGTGAACCCGAGCGCAGATTCGAGGCGCTCGAGGATGGACTCTGTGCGGGAAGGCGGTGGGCCGTCGTTTTCCCAGCGGGCAAGCGTTGCTGGAGCGATGTCGAGATTCGCCGCCAGCTCCGCTTTAGTGAGGCCTCGGCGCAGTCGCGCGACCGTAATCCGGGACGGCGAGATGCGGGCGGAGTTAGTTTCCGCTCGCTCGCGAGATTGTGAAATCAATGTCATCGTCCTCGGTTCCGAAAAGATCTGGCTGGGCCATAGCGAATTCCGGATGAATCGGTTTGAGCAGAACTCTAACGTCCCACGCCTCGACCTCTCCGTCTTCGGAGATGGAGGCTGGGCGCGAGAATTCGCTACGGAGCTCCTCATGCTCCTCATCATAAAAGTACAGAAGCAGCCATTCACCTGGCGGGGGAGTGTGGCGAGCGTCAGGTGTACGTGACGCGGGTGTAAAAGGGCCCAGCCCTATCTGTAGCTGGTTTGAGGCGTTGACGGATTGAATGGTGGAAACCCCTTTTCTACGCGCCAAACCCGGTGCAGCATTTCGGAGGCCGGTAGCTGAGTTGCCAGCGGCTGCGACGAACTTCATTTGGTTATCAACGTGGACAAGGAGCGGGCGGTTGTCCGGGTTCGCCATTTTCCAGTTGTTGCTTTCGCAATGGAACTTTCGGATGGAGTAGTTAGTCTCGGACCACTGGTAGTACCCAGGGGCAGTCACGGGGTGGAACACTTGGCAGTTCTGTCGCTGCGCGAGGCCCTCGGTAAGTGCAGCGGCAAGGCAGTCTGCATCGACATCACGCTTTGCGAGATACTCCTTTGCTTCACGGGGTGGGATGATCGTTGTGTTTTCGATGGGGGACGGCGTCGTCATGGTGGCTCCTTCCGGCCTCGTCGGGTGTGGAACTGAAAGTAGCGCACGGTGTGGACATTCCCGTCGGCGGCTAGAACAAGCGTTCTGACCGAAGGTTCGTCGATAAGCAAAAGGCCCGGCTGCGCGGACGCAACCGGGCTCTCACCGCCCCCGAGCTACACCTGGTAGCCCATCGGGGAGCCGGGGCCGAGCGGGATGCCCAAGGCGTACCAGATCATGAAGAAGATGAACCAGCCCACCAGCATGGACACCGCGTACGGCAGCGACAGCGACATCAGGGTGCCCACGCCGGCCTTCTTGTAGTACTTCTGCAGGAACGTCAGCGCCAGGGCGAAGTAGGGCGACATCGGGGTGATGATGTTCGACGGCGAGTCGCCGATGCGGTAGAGCATCTGGGTGACCTCGGGGGAGACGTCCACGTACATCATCATCGGCACCACCACCGGCGCCATCAGCGCCCACTGCGCGGAACCGGAGGTGATGAACAGGTTGATCAGCGTGACCATCAGCACGAACGCGGCGAAGAGGATCACGTTGGGCAGGTCCCAGGACTGCAGCAGCTCCGCACCCTTGATCGCTGTCCACGGGCCTAGGTTGGACCACTGGAACCACGCCAGGAACTGGGAGACGGCGAAGAACAGCACCAAGATGGGCAGGAGGGTTTCCAGGCCCTTGGCCATGAACTTCGGGATGTCGGCGGCGCTTTCAATCGTGCCCACGATCAGGCCGTAGACCAGGCCGGTGACGAAGAAGATCAGGGTGATCGGCACGGCAATCGCGCGGATGAGCGGGGACTCCATGAAGCCCTCCTCGGGCCGCGCGAACGGCGAGCCCGGGATGAACAGCAGGGCAAAGTAGGCGGCCAGGGCGATGAGGAGGGTGATGCCGGCCCAGGCCAGGCCTTTGCGCTCGAGTGGGGTCAGCGACAGGTCATCGTCGTCGGTGAGGTGGGAGTCGTTGGGCTGGTTGGACTCGTCGAGCTGGAGTTCGTCCTCGTCGATGTGGTCGTGGTCGACAAGGTGCTCGGCCTTCTTGTCCACGAACAGCTCCGTCACCGCCGTGATGATCAGCGACAGCACTACCGCGGACGGGATGACAAAGAAGATGTTGGCGAGGGGGGAGACGTGGTATTCGGCGTCGACAAGCTGTGCCGCGGAGGTGGAGATACCGGCGAGCAGCAGGTCGGTGATGTTCAGAATCAGCGAGGAATTAAAGCCTGCCGACGACGCCGCGAATGCCACCATCGCACCCACCACCGGCGAGCGGCCCACCGCGTGGAAGGCCATCGCGCCCAGCGGGATGATGATCACGTAGATGGCGTCCGAGGCGACGGAACCCGTCACACCGGCAAGTGCCACCATGAACGTGAGCATCTTCGGGCTGACCTTGTCCACCATCGCGCGGACCATCGCCGCAAGCAGGCCCGTCTGCTCCGCCACGGCCACACCCAGCATCACCGCCAGGATCACGCCGAGAGGCGGGAAGGCGATGAAGTTCTCCACCGCGTCCGTGACCATGCGGGAGATGTTCTCGCCGGTGAGCAGCGATTCGACGTGGATTTCCTCGCCTGTGGCCGGGTCGATCGCGGACAGGCCCGCCTTGTTGGCCAGCCAGGAGGACACCGCCACCACGCCGGCCAGGATCACAAACAGCCAGAACGGGTCCGGCAGTTTGTTGCCGATCTTTTCAATCCAGCCCAAAAAGCCGGACATTCCGTCTTGGTCTTGGGCCTGGTCTTTAGGCTTATGGTCGGGTTTCTTGTCGGTCCTGGTTGATCCGGTCATGGGGGTCTTCCTGGTTGTCGGCAATTTGTGAGAGCCACATTACATATTCGTCACCCCGTAAGGTGAATCGCGTGAGTACTGAATTCCAGATTTCTCCCCGGCCAGCCCGCTGCGGCTTCGGGTTCGCCGGCGCCGCCGCCTCGGTTGTTGCGGTGCTGGCCATCGTGGCGCTCGTGCTGGCGCTGACCCGCCCGGCGCTGCTCAGTTGGCGGGAGGGGGAGGTGACGTCGACGACCATTGGGGCGTCGTTAGGCGATATTGCCCAGCTTTCTGTGGAGGAATACGTCTTCTCCGACGTAGGCAGATTCGACCAGGAAGGCCTCGAGGTGCTCGGGGTGCGCGTGCCGTTTACCGGGCGGAATTTCCTGGTCACGTACGACGGGCGCGTCACCGCGGGCATCAAGGACGCCTCGCTTATCGACGTCCAGTTGGCCGACGGGGAAGTCAACGTGCAACTGCCTCGGGTGGAGGTTCTAGAATCCCACATCGACGCCGACAGCGTCAAGGTTTACGACCAAACCATGAACCCCATCAACCAACTCCGCGTCGAAGACGTCACCGGCTTCATCACCGACCGCGAGGCCGACGCGCGGGAGAAAGCCATCGCGTCCGGGCTGTTGGACCGCGCCGGGCAGCACGCTGAGGAGCTCGTGCGCGCGCACGTGGCGGCGCTGGTGGCCGGCACGGAGTACGAGGACTACGAGGTGCGGGTTTCCCAGGCGCGGTAACCTTTGTTCATGCGTAAAACCCTCACAGCGGGCGTTATCGCCTGCACCACCGCTGCTGCCGTACTCCCGCCCGTCGCCGGAGCCGCCGAAGCTCCCGTCGACCCGGGCTTTTCCCGCGTTTGCGCCGTCGAATACAACGCGGACCAGGTGCCTGCCCTGGCCGCCGGCCTTAACGCCGACGACATCCTTTACCACTCCGGTTCCCGCGCCGACGCGCTCGCGCTGTGGGCGAAGAAGCAGGACGAGCTGCGCGCCGGGCTCGGCGAGAACGGCTGGGGCTCGGTGAAGCAAACCGATGACCTGCAGCTGTGGCCCGTCGAGGAGCACACCACCAGCTCCGTCATCACCGACGACCTGGGCAGCTCTAAGACCGGCGCGCCGTCCACCTTCGACACCCCGTTCAGCGCCGGCGAGGTCGCCTACATCAAGTCCGCCGCCTCCTACACCGCGCAGCGTTTCGAGGACTGCGGCAAGGACATCAACCGTTCCGTGCCGGCCGCGCCGTCGAGCCTGAACTCTCAGGTCGCGCCGGGCGCCATCGCCGGAATCGTCGCCGCGGTGCTGGCAGTGCTCGGCGTCGGTGCGGCGTTCGCGGCGTCGGCCCTTAGTGCCAGAGTGGTTGTGAACGACGAACCGTAGGAGGTTTTGTTCATGAC
>ERZ1030898.72-NODE-72-length-13295-cov-49.489275_pt1 | contig 13295 bp, 17 predicted proteins | sample MGYA00517298_ERZ1030898 | MGnify/ENA primary metagenome ERZ1030898 (study PRJEB33718, sample SAMN03159684) | human skin metagenome | collected 2014-05-20 | study: EMG produced TPA metagenomics assembly of the PRJNA266117 data set (Human skin bacterial metagenome... | reverse complement strand
GCCCTGGCCCTGGCCGCAGCCCGAGTCCGCCGTGCAGGCCGTTCCGTGCGGCCGTCGCCGCCCGCGACCGCGAATTAGCCCGTTTTCCGGCCCTGTGCGGGCCTGTGGCGGGTTTTCAGCACGGGCGTGGGTGTTTGGTCGTTTCCGCCTCTTCGACGATTCAGAGAGCCTTCTACCCGCGCAGAAATCGGCACCGCGCAGGTCATGGTGGAAATCCTGCGCGACAGCCCAGGTCAGCGATCCAGCCAGTGCAGTGGGTCAGCGAGTCAGCCCGCAGCCGGCGCGGTGGTCGCAGCGGTGTCGCAGGCCGTTCCGTGCGGCCGTCGGCGCAGCATGCACAGCCCCGGTTTCAGCCCGGTTTTCGGCCCGTTTCGTGTTTCGTGGTTCGTCCCTGTTTCCGCTGGTCACAGCGTTTCTACCCCCGAATGGTGCAAATCTTGTCAATATGATCTTCGTCACATACCTGACCTGGGGTTTTGCGAAAACCCGGCCCTCGAACGAAAGACGAACCACCCACCCATTTTCCTGCGGTTTCGCCGACCCGTGTTCGATTGATGTTCGAGTGACCCCGCCGGCGCACTACCCCCGCACTTGACAACACAGACCACCATGTGCATTGCCCACAGACACCGCTACCGCTCGCGGCGCGTCAGCCACGCCGACGCGACCTGCGTGCGACCCCACAGCATGTCGTAGCCGAAGTGCTTGCCGGGCTTCGACAAGGCCGAGGTGAACACTTTGTCGTCCCAGGCTTTCGTGTTGGATTCGTACCCGACGTCCGCGATCACAGGTGCCTCGTCGCGTGCGTCGGCGATGTCGAAGGTGCGATCCAGGGTGGACACGGCGAACATCGTGCGCGACGGCGAAAAGCGATGGAACGGCCCTGCCACCACGCTGCCGTCCAGGGCGTCAGGCACCACACGCCACGTGTTTGTTGTGTAGACCAGGCTCGCGCGCTCGCCACAGCCGCGGTGCGCGAACCGGTCCTGGGCGGTGTTGAACGACGCCAGCCGGTGTACCGAGACGAACACGCTGACCGTTTCGGACCCATCTCGCACCGCAAGCACGTCGGCGACAAGCGTGTCGCAGCCGGGCCGGTCGATCTTGCGCCGCGGCAAACCAAGCCGCAACGAGCGGTCGATTGTGAGTGCGTCGAACTCGTGCACGCACGACGCGATCAGACGTGCCGCGTCGTTGGCCGGCGCGCAGCCCACCTCGCCGAAGTCCGTGTCGCCGTAGGCGGCCTTGGCGAGCATGCGTCGCGTCGGCGTGTCGTCGAGCATGCGGGACTGGTACCTGGTTGCAAATAGTGTCTCCATGACCGCCACCGTAATGGCTGTGACCAGGCAGAACCCAGACCACCATACGGCACGTCCCCTTTGAACATGACCAGCCAGCACCGGCCTGCCCGCTAGTCGAGGTGCCGGGGTTTGGGGTTGATCCGGGCGGTGGTGAACAGCGGCCGTGCGTGGTCGAGGTCGTAGTTGAGGTCGGCGCCGACGCGAAGTGCGGGCGCGTGCATGACCCCCGACGACCACGTGCCGCGCGCAGCGCCCGTGCAGTCGATGATTGGTTCGTCCCTGGTGTCGGTGACGGTGTAGAACGCCGCGATGTCGGACAAGGCGAACGAGTCCACGGCCACGCGGCCTTCGTAGAGACGGACGGCGAGCATGCTGCCGGCTGTGGTGTTTGGCATGACGGCGTGCGTGTTGTTCGAGGCAATGCCGCGGGTGCCGGACATGCCCCGGTGGCGAAACGCCGGGTCGTGTCGCGGCCGGGGTTCTGCGCCGTCGCCGTGGCGGGTGCCCGTAAACGTTGTGAACACGTTGGTGTCGGTGCCGTCGGTCACGGCGAGCACATCGACAATGATGGTTCGTCCCTCGGCGATGGCGACGCGTGGCCATCCGAGACGCAGCGTGCGAGGAATCGGGCGCACCCCGTGATCGTGTAATGCGCGCACAAGAACGCCGGTCGCCGCGTCGCAGACCTCGTCGCCGATGGACACGTCGGTGTCGCCGTAGGCGGCTTTGGCGAGCGCGCGGCGGTGGGCCGCGGTGTCAGCCATGCGGGCTTGGAAGTGGGCGGCGTCGAGCATGGCGGTTACCTCGGAAGTCCCGCAATCCAGTCGTAGGGCGCGCCGCGCAGTAGTTCCACGCGGTCGCCGGTGTGATCGCGGTCCACCACGCCGATGATGTCGCCGGCGGTGGTGAGCACCGGAGTACCGGGACGAACCGACTTCGCCATGCCGGTGGCTGCGCGCGAGGGCGATTCGGTCACATCGTCCGTCTCGATGGAAAACGACGTGCCGGCCGCCAGCACCAGCCCACTCGACGGCACGGTGTCGCTGACTGCGTCGGCGGGCAGCGTGGTCGCGCCCGCGATGGAGTCAGTGGTGTGCAGCACGGCAATGGACCCAGCCGCAGGCTCCCACACGGGCGGGTACGGCTCGCCGCCGGTGGGCATGGTGTCGAGTGCGTAGGCGGTGCCGTCCACCGACACTGCCGCGTTGCGCAGTCCTCCGGCTGCGCAGTCGGCGGAGGTGACCACCGCATGCGGGTGGACGACAAACCCGGTGCAGTCGCTGTTGCCCATCATCACCTCGACGGTGTGCGACAGGTTGGACGTGGACGCCGTGCAGCCGGCACACGCCAGCACCGCCGCCAGCACGGCGGGAAGGGCAGTGAGTTTACGCATGGTGGTTCGTCTCCTAGATGTTTCGGGTCATTCGGTAGACAGCCTGCACGCAGCCGTCCGGGTTGTCCATGTCGGCGTGCAAGTCTGTGCCTCGCGGGACGGGCGCGGTGCGCCAGGCCGGGGAATTAAGTGGTGGCCCGGACACGACTGCAACGCGGGTGTATGCGAAGGCGCCGCCGGCGGACTTGGTCGGTTTGAGCAGGCCGGTATCCGGTATGGGAGCAGCCTGGTCGCCGAAGATGTAGTCGGTGCGGAACAAGTCGGCGAACTCGATTCTATCGGCACGCCGCGCGCCGTCTTTGGCGTACGGGTCGAGCGGCCGCGACGTGGTGCCGGCCATGTTCGACGAGCAGGTCAGCGCAATCGGCAGGTGACGGCGCTGCGCTGTGTGTCGGTAGATGGCGGCGTGCGCGTGCACCACATCGCCGAAGTCGAAGGACCACCACTCGACCGCCAGCGGCATGCGCGCGCCGGCGACCCCGGTGGCAATCGTTTCAGCGCGGTAGACCGACGTGGCGTAGCCGATGTCGCCTTTGGTGTTGGGGACGAACAAGGGCGCGTAGGCGCCGCCCGAGTGTTGCCGGTCCAGCAGGTCTGCCACGGGCAAGGTCGCGGGCTGCACGTCGGCGGTGTCGAGCGTGTCGCCGGTGACGATGGCGCGGGTGACGGCGAGTGCGTCGTCGGCGGGCACGGACATGAGCGTGCGGGTCACAGTGATCTGGTCGTACATTTCAGGTTCGTCCCTCTATCGTGCGATGTGGTAGACACCGCGTACGGCGGTGAGGCCGCCGCGGGTGGCGTCGTAGACGAGGTCGCGGCCGGGCGGTCGCGGGTCCTGGTCCCACACCGGGTCGGCCAGGTCGGGGCCGGAGATGGTGTCCACGGCGCACCATGTGAACACGCGGTTCGGGTCGATGTTCTTCGCGGACGGAATAGTGGTGGTGTCGACGCCGAAGACGTAGTCCATCAATTCCTCCATGCCGGATACCGAACGCACCGACCCGGTGCTGTAGCGCGCAAACGGCGCTGCCGGCCGCGTGGTGATTCCGACCATGTCCGCGTATGTTTCTGCGAGCGTAGGAATGACGCGGTTGTAGGAGCCGGCCTCGTACACGCCGACGTGCGCGTGCACCTGCTCGCCGTAGTCGAACTGCCAGAAGTCCACGATGATGTTGGACTCCATCACCTCTGCGTGTGTGCACATGGCGCCGAGTTTCGGCGACAGGTCTGGGTCATAGCGGCCGCGCGGATCAAAGGTGGGCAGGTCAGCGTAGCGGACGTCTTGCTGGTGGGCGTCAATGACCGTCGCCAACTCGGGCACGGCGGCGCGGACCTCGTCGCTGACTGGACGCGCGTGAATGAGCGACACGGCCACCTTCCAGGACACAGGACCAGGAACCGCTGCGAGTGTGCGGGTGACTTCGGCGTGGGTGTACATAGGTTAGTCCTCCTTATTTTGCGGTGTCGCGGCGGGTCAGGCGGTAGCGGCCGATCACACCGCTGCGGTACTGCGGGTTGTTCGCATCGAACTCGATGTCGGTGCCGGGCACCGGCGTGTTGAACCAGATAGGGTCGTCGAAGGCGGGTCCGGCCAGCGCGGTCACGTCGAAGGCGCGGGCGAGTGAGGACATCGTCACGGCAGCGGTTCCGGGGTAGGCGAGAATGTCGTTGAACACGAGTTCGTCGAGTTCAGCGTCGGAGACGACGTAGCGGTCGTGGCCCGACGAGTGCACCACTTCTTCGCTGCGGGTGGTGGCCCAGAGGGTTTCTTCGTCTGCGCAGGTTTCAAACCCGAGCGTGTCCAGGATCGGAATGTCGCGCGAGATACACAGGTGCGCGTGCACGACATCGTCGTAGTGGAAGGTGACGTAGTCGGTGTAGTAGACGTCGGTGTCGGTGTTGGACAGCAGGCCCGTGAGTTCGTCGAGCGGGTAGCCGTGGTCTGTGGGTTTCAGGCCGGGGAATCGGGCGTGGCAGTCGGACCTCCACTGCCGTTCCAGGCACGCACCCAGGTTCCTGGCCTGCGGTGACCAATCCAAAGGCCGAATGATTGGGCCGGCGGAGATGGCGGCGACGGCTGCGGCCGCGGCTTCGTGTCGGTTGACGATGAACCGGCGGCGCTTCATTACGACGCTGTTGTTGTGCTGCATGGTGGACTCCGTGGTGGTTTGTGAACTTGCTTCACTTGCCACACTACAGCCCGGACCCGCAGAGTCACGACACCACCACACGGCACGTCCCCCTTGGAGTCGGCGGTGCCGCAGCAGCAGCGGCGCAAGTGCGTGCTTCGCACTACTCCACAGCCCACGCGGTCGTGGCCGTGGCCGGAGCCAGCACGATGGACGCAGCCGTGGCCGGAACATCAGCCCACGGAGCCGGAGCCGGGGTCGGAGCCGCGGCGGCGCAGGTGCAGGGTCAGGTTCCTAGACCCCACCTCCACAGCCAACGCGGTGCCGTCCGTGGCCGTAGCCGGGGTCAGCACGGCGGACGCAACCGGGCGGCGCAAGTGCAGCCGAACCCGCTCGCTTCGCCGGCTGGCGCGGCCACCTCCACAGCCAACCCCGGTGCGGACATGCGAAAAGCCCCGGCGTGTGCCGGGGCTGTGACTGCGGTTCGTCTTAGACGTATCGCTTGCTGTTGTCGATCACGATGGGGTCGAAGTCGGCGAAGTAGTCCAGGTCGGCGAGGAACACGACGGATTGGAACACGTCGGTCGGGTATTCGTCGAAGCGAGACGGACCGCCGGTGACGACCTTGCCGTCGAGTACGGCGGTTTCTTCCATCTCGGAATTGAACGCGTCGCGGGCGTGGCGGAGCACGAAGCCGGAGATGGCTGCTGCTGCCAGGTCGCCGAGTTTGGACCCGTCCAGCGTATCGAGGTAGCCGGAGTGCGCGTCGAGTTCGGCGATCACCGCGTCGATGTCGTCCTCGTCGAATCCAGCGGCGGTTTCGTCGTTGTAGTCGCCGATGATGTCGCCCCACGAGGTACCGAACGTGGTGTCCGGGTCGAGTTTCATGTACGCGTATGCAACGCCGGCAGGAGAGGTAGCCCATGCGGTGAAGTCGTCGAGCCAGACGGACTCGTCGGCGACGACATCTTCGAGCACGGAGACAAGGCCGTTGGCGTGGGTGTGGATCACACGGGCGGTGGGTGCGGGCGCGGAAATGAAGAAGAAGGACAAGGTGGCTCCTCTGGTCTATGACTTGTGAACACAGTTCACACTACCGGAGCCGGTGCCAGCACACCCACGCGCAAGGGCCACGAAGAAACAGCACGTCCCCTTGTCACCGCGCGGCCGCACCGCAACCGCAGCCGCGGCCTACAGCGCGTACTTGCGGGTGAGAAGGTAAGTAGCGTGCAGGCCGCGCTGCCAGTCCATGTCGGCGTGAATGTCGGCGCCGGGTGCTGGCAGTTCTTCCCACCACACCTCGTCGTCGAGGTCGGGGCCGGCAAGCGTGTCCACAAACGTGGCCGTGGCGATGGCGGCCACACGCGGCACGTCGAAATCTTCGGGGTAGCCGGTGGCTACGCCATGCAGGTACTTGGCCAGCGCCAGGTCCCGCGGCTGCGCGGTGGTGGGCGTCTCGCCGTGGGTGCGGGCGCTGACGTTGGCGCAGCCGGCGAATGAGGCGTGCGGGTGCACGGGGAACGTGTTGGGTGGCGTGCCAATATCGGCCCACATGATCGCGTTCAGGTGCCGGATACCATCGCCGTTGTCGAGGACGAACAGGTCACAGCCGGCCACCGGCGCGCCGGCGAACCGCGGCACCACGGCGGCGCGCGGCATGCACGTGTCCACGTCGTCGGCGAGCAGTTGGCCGTAGCCGGCGCCGTCGCAGGTGTGCGGGTTGAGGTACCGGGCAATCTCGACGAGCACGGTGTTGGCCGGGTCGGCATGCAGCGGGGTTGCGGTCACCACGGCGTTAGCGACAGCGGCGATGTCGTCGCCGGCCACGCGGAATCGGTGGCGGCGCAGGACCGTAGGCAATGTCACGGTTCGTCCTTTCGTTCCAGCAGATACACGCCGTGCGTGGTCCGGTAGGCACAGCCGGCGACGATGTCGGTTGTGGGGTCGCCGAGTGCGCCGGTCCAGATCGGATCGCAGAACTCCGGGCCGTCCATCACGGTCACGGCCGCATTGTCGTACAACTCCTCCGTGGTGACGTATCGACGGGCCACATCAATGTCGGGGTCGAAGATGAACTCGAACGGGTTGCCGACGGAAAAGGGACCTGTCCACCTCGTTGATGTGGATAGCAGCGCCGGCCCTTCGGACGGGGTAACCTCAATCGGTCGGCGCACCAGCGCGTCGGCCACACAGATGTGGGCATGGACAACGTCGCCGTAGTCGAATTGCAGCGCGTCCACCACCCACGACCCGCTGCCGGAGGGATTGTCCCAGATCGGAAACCGCTGCGGCCCGGACAAACCCCGCAGCGGGAGCAGGTCGCTAAGACCGGGGTAGTCGTCGTTGTGGTCGGCGATGAACGCCGCGGCCATGCGCTCGTCGTCGGTGAGGCCGCCGCGTTCGGCACTGGGAGCGTGCTGGGTGTGCAGCGCGTGCGCCAGCCACTCGGCCACGCCGGCGGATACCGGCCACAGCCAGCGCCGCAGGGTCACAGTGTCGCGTGGAGTCATTGTTCGTCCCTCAATTCTCGTCGCAGCGCGTAGGTGCAGGACACGCCGGTGGGCCGCTCCATGTCCAGCACGAGGTCGGTGCCGGGTTGGCTGTAGGGCACCTCCCATTTGGCGTCGTCGAGCGCGGTGCCTGATAAGCGGAACATGTTGTCGTCGCCGACGATGTCGGGCAGGCACAGCATGACCCATTCGTTCTTCGACAAGTGCGGTGCACGGTACATCTCGGTGCTGTCACCCGGTACCGCGTCGGTGGAAAACAGGTAGTCGCAGTCCGTGTGATACTCGCCGGGTCCGACTTTCTTGGTTGTGGTGCCAATGCCGTTGTACGGAATCCAGGTAAACGGCTTATACCCGATGTAGGGTCCGTGCACGATCATCTCGGAGCCAAGCACAGCGGTGTCCATGTACAGCGTGCATGCGGCGTGGCGGGGAAACGGGTTCGTCCCGTGGCCGGTGAAGTAGACGAAGTCAAGGACACCTCCTTGACTTTGCGTCACCATGCGCTGCACGCGCGCGAAGTCGGTGTCTGACACGTCGCCGGGCCGCGGCACGTGGAACTTCGGTGCCAGCGGGTCGCGCCACTGCGCGTTGAACAGGTCCGCGGCCGCGCCGGATTGCGAACTGGCGGCACCGGCCAGCATGACGGGCGCGCCGGCGACGATGGCCGTGGCGAAGTAGGGCACCGTCTCCGGTTCGATGAACAGCAGCCGGCGGTGCATGGTGATGGTGTCGGCGATGGCGAACTCGCGTCGCGGGGCGAAGAAGTCCTTTGGGTCTGGTCGCTGCATGGCTACACCTCCGCGCTGGCGTGTGCGGTGACCATCTCGCGCAGGCGGTGTGCGATGAACGCGTCGCGGCGAAACGGGTCGTCCATGTTCGGCTCGATGGCGGTTCGTTCGTCCTCCACCTCGACCCTGCCGACAAGCACGCGCACAGTGACACCGTGCAGGCTGTCGGAAACATCAAGGCAGACACCGCCGCGCAGGCGCAGCAGCGCGGACCCGAACAGGTCGGAGTATTGCGGCGCGCCGTCGATCAGGTCGGCGACGCGTGGGTCGCGGGCGACCTCGGCCGCGGCGCGGTGTGCAGCAAAGAAGTCGAAGTACGTGGACTCGTCCACGGAGGGCGCGATGTAGTGCATGGTCGGTGTCCTTGTAGTTGGTGCTGGTATTGCTGCCAATGATAGGCGATATGTGAACTAAAGTCACAGTTCTGGCGGTCCAAACACACGACACGTCCCCTGGCTGTTGACGACACTGGCACCGCAGCCGCGGCGGCGCAAGTGCGTGCTTCGCACAGACTCCGCAGCCAACCCCGCCGCAGAACCGGACCGGGGCCGGTGCGTATGCCGGCGACGCGGCCGGTGCGTATGCCGGTGCGTATGCCGCCGCCGCGGCCGGCACCGCAGACAGCGGCGGCGCAAGTGCAGCAGACCCCACCGCTTCGCGGCCGGCGACGCCGACTCCACAGCCACACAGTGCCGGACATGGGTGCGGCCCGCGCAACGTGGTGGAGGACGGTGCGCGGGCCGCTGGTCTGCGTGCGGTCAGTGGGCGGTACCGGCTGCGCGGGGGTAAGACGAAGCCGGTTCCAGCGACGCTGCTGACGCGGGAGTGCAGACTGGCTGAAACAGTACCAAACCCCGGCCACGATCATGGCCGGGGTTTGTGTTGGCGCGGCGACTGCTATGCGTTGTGTGCGTTCAGTGCCAGCGACACAACGTTGTCGAGCATGCCCTGGAACTGCATGTTCTCGCTAATGAACCTGTCTCCGACGACGGTGTCGATGGCGATAAGGCCGGTCGCGGAGTAGGAGTGCACGCTGACGGAGTCGGTGACGCCTTTGCGGTCGAAGATGGTCAGACCCGTGCCGTTGGAGAACTCGATGGAAGCCTCTGCCGGGTGGTTGTCGTCTGCCGGCGTGTACACCACATCGCCGCCGAGTCGGACGGTGCGCGGGTGGGCCAAAAGGTCGTGGGCAATGTGGTGAGCGGTGGAGTCGGGCTGGTACATGTCGGTGTTTCCTCTCTGGTCTTGCCTGCTGACTCCTACTGTACGTCAATGTGAACTAGGTTCACAACATGCAACGCCGGCAATGGTGCGGCACGTCCCCCACGACCTGTGCACTATGCTCGTGCCCATGACTGACAACGCCGTGCATATCGACTACGCGCGCCACTTCCTTACCCCCGGCGAGGCGTGCGCGTTTGTCGTCGCCATGCTCGGCAACGTCACCGACTCACGCTACGGCGCACTGGTGTTCAAAGCCAGCCAACACGCCGACATCACTGACGCGGTGCGCCGACTGATCGGACAGATCGCAGCCGCCACCGAACGTGCCGGCCGGGACCGGCAGATCAGCAGCCGGTGGCTGAACATGCTCACCGACCATGTGGACGCCGCGGGACCGGGGATCACCGTCGATGTCGCCGAAGTTCGCTGCGGGGCGGAGTCGTGTATGTACGTCACGGTCGCCAGCGACGACTACGTCCCGTCGCGCCGGATCGCGCTGGGCCACGACATCGCGTACCGGACAAGCGGGGTGATTCAGGCGTCGTGGACGACTGCACCGCGGCACCACGCGCACGGCGTGGACCTGCCGGAGTTTCGCACACGCGGCGCGGCTCGCGTGCTGGAACTGGTCGCACACTGCCGCGAGTGCGCCGACGGGCTGTACTCGGAGGAGGGCGAGGGTGACCTGGTGATCGACGACATGGTGGCGATGTACGGACTGCATGTCGAAGACACAGACACAGTACGCACCGAGGGCGTCATTGCCTATGTCGCGTGGGACGACGAGCGGTGGGGCTGGCCGGGACACGTCCGCGGCCTGGACCCGAATGACGACATCATCGCCGGCGGTATGTCGAAGGTGCTGATGTCGCAGATCGCGGTGCATTGATACGAAGTTGGCAGGTAGAGCCAATGTTCGTTGCTGAAACTACCCCCGAATGATACCCCCGTAGCAGACTGCTACTTGCACCGGAAAGTGAACGTGATACACTTTCAGCAGTTCCGAAAAACGGGCGGTCGCACAGGACGCGGCTGGTTCTTCCGGATTCGGTACTTCCGCCGCCTGGTACCGTGCCAGGCGAACCACCCACTACGAGAGGCTTACTCACAATGAAGACCAAGATCGCTGCCGCCGCAGTCGCCGGCGCGCTTGCCCTGACCGGCACCGCTGCTGTCGCCGAGGCTGCTCCGGCTGACAAGGCAACCACCACCTCCACCGACACCACCAAGGCCGAGCCGGAGTTCGGTTCCAAGGAGTGGGAGGAGGCCTACGCCAAGTTGACCCCGCGTGACAAGTGGGAGAACGTCAAGGACACCGTCGGCCGCACCGAACTGTCCAGCGGTGCCGGCATTGCCGCGCAGGCTGGCCTGGTCACCCTGGTGTTCTCCGTCGCTGCCATGATCGCCGCGTTCAACCACGTCGAACTGACCTGGCCGGGCGACCCCCATCACAAGCGCGTCTAGTACGCCACTGATGGTGTGCTGATCGGGTGTGCACCGAATGTGGCGGACGTTCCGACACAAATGCACACCCTATCCTGATTATCAGAATCACCAGTTCGCTACTGCGTGGCAACGTGGACATGACTCGATAATCAGGCACCTCCACGCCCGAGCAGCAGGGCTTCCAGGGACTGCACTATGTAAGCCTGGTTGGGCAAGTTTGCCCACTATAAAGTGAAACGGTTTTTACCGAATCACATGCTGTTCTCCTTTCTCTGACTTGCACGAACCCCGCCCCAACGAGGGCGGGGTTTTCGTATGCCTGGGTTTGTTGACCTGGCTCGTGTCGAGTGTGTGAAACAGACGTGGTACATTGTGACTGTGGTTCACTTACGCCACATCAGTCACATTAATTCACCGAGAGGGAACACCATGCGTCAACACATCGCCGCCGCTACAGCCACCGCTGTAGCCATTGCACTGGCACCGAACGCCAGCGCCATCGTGCGCGGCCCGCACATCGCGGATCATGCACTGGCAAACGCTGCCACCGCCGTCACCCGAACCGTGCCGGCCGAGTACGGTCAACCGAGCGCCACCGACCGCGCCGTCGCCGACACCATCGCACACGCCAAACCAGCACTGCGCGGCTCTGCCGACGACTACCGTGCACGCCGCGGACTCGCACCACTAGGCCACGCGCCGGCACTTGACGTTCACGCCCAGCAGCGCGCCGACCAACTGGCCGCGCAGTCCCGCGCGCTCGCCGTGCCGACGAGTCCTGTGTGGGAATCCATCGTGTTCGTCCCCGACAATCCAGCGGACACCGTGCCCGCCACATGGGGCACCTCCGCGTGGGCCGCCTACGCATTGACCGCACCTCGCGCCGAAGTCGGCGGAATCGGAATCAGTTACGGCCACCTCCCGCTGCGCGGCTGGGGCTACATCGTGGTCGTTCATACCGCACCCGCCGGCACCGACTTCTAAGCAGCGCGGCGCGCAGACCGCAGGGCCGCGACTTCAACCGTGGACACCAGCGGCCGCGACATCGCCATGTCGAAGACGATGTCGTCGCCCGCAAGTGACGGCTGCTGTCTCCACATCGGGTCGTCCGGTGCGACCGTGTCGTCGTAGGCGAAGACATCGCGTCGTCCCCGCCACGGCACCGGGCGGTCGCCGACAAGATCGTGGCGCGTGATCGTGGCGCCGGCGAGTTCACCGGCGATCTGCTGGACCAGACTCACCAGGAACGACCCGCCCGGCTCACTCGTGCCCCGGCGCGTGTCCGTGGCGGCCAGCAGCCGCGTATCCGACAGATACTGGCCGAACCCTAAGAACAGAAACGGGTTGTGCACTTCCAGCGCGCCCGCGTAGGTGTGCAGCGCCACGAAGAACGCCTCGTCGCCAAGCACCGCGTCCACGACGTGCGCGGTATCGAGTATGCCTGGCAACCCTGTTGGCCGGGGAAACACCGAACGGGTTTCTCGTCCGGTCGGCAGGTGCCAAGTATCCGTCACGTCCCCAAGAATCGAGAACGCCGCTGGTGACGTCAGGTCGCGGGTGCGACTAAGTCCACACCCACGCAGTGCGTCGCCGAAGATGTGGGTGTCCGTGGGCTGGACGAACGTGCGCGTGATCTGGCATGCGAACATGGTTCGTCTCCTAGAGGTCGTTGCGGACGGTCGCTGTGTGGATCGTGGTCGCCAGGGCGGTGTCGAAGGTGAAGTCCTTGCCGACGCGCGGCGGGCACAAGGTGAACACGGGGTCGCCTGCCGTGGTCGTGTTGGGTCGAAACCCCGCCGGCACACAGTCCACTGACTCCATGTCGGCGGCGAAGAAGTCCTTGCGGAACACCACGGACGATACGCTGCCGCCGGCCGCGATCTGCGAGATGTCATGGGCTGCGTCGAGGTCTTCTGACCACGTGCGGAGCAGCGAGTCGGTCAGCGCCGGGTGACGTGTGTAGGTCACCGGGTTCGTGGCGGTGGGCCTAGATGGGTCGATGGACACGGTGATGTAGGCGGCCTGCATGTTGTGGACGGGGCTGCGGGCCACAAGGACGTCCAGGATTCCGTACGACGTGTTGAGGTCGCGGTACGTGACGTACTTTTCTGCCTGGTCGTAGAGCAGGTTGTAGTCGCTGACGGTGGCGATGTTCCAGGTATCCACGGTGTCGCGCGCAAGGGCGATGGCCGGCGGTGTGAACTCGCTGGTTCGTCCCACGTACAGACCCGATCCGATGGTGGCGTAGACCTCGGGAAAGTCGCGGGGCTGAATAAACGTGCGGTTCAGTTGCACGATTAGGTGTCGTTCGGTCACGGTAGTCCTTCCTGCAACTGCTGCACGCGCAGCGCGGTTGCGTGCACTGCGTCGTGTGCGGCGCGTGTGGATTGCTCTACGCGTTCGAGCGTGTCGGTGATTTGCTCGTTGGCGCGTTCCATCTCGCCGATCACGCGGGCGGTTTTGATGTCCGGGAGGGACGGGCGGGTCCTGTCTCTTATACACAT
>ERZ1030898.71-NODE-71-length-13394-cov-29.688507_pt1 | contig 13394 bp, 14 predicted proteins | sample MGYA00517298_ERZ1030898 | MGnify/ENA primary metagenome ERZ1030898 (study PRJEB33718, sample SAMN03159684) | human skin metagenome | collected 2014-05-20 | study: EMG produced TPA metagenomics assembly of the PRJNA266117 data set (Human skin bacterial metagenome... | reverse complement strand
TCTACACCTAAGCCTTCGTCGGCAGCGTCAGATGTGTATAAGAGACAGGGGCGGGCACCGGGGAGTTCATCGCGCAGATCCAGAACGCCATTGACCAGCGCCCGGGTGTGCACCAGCTGGCGAACCGGCTGGACACTCCCTACCGGGTCTGGCTGGCCGAGCTAGCAAAAAGGCGAGCTAGAACCAGCGCTCGAGCACTTGCGCTACGCCGTTTTCGTCGTTGGTGGCGGTGACGTGGTCGGCTGCGTCGTGAAGCATGGGCGCGGCGTTGGCCATGGCCACCCCGCGGCCGGCCCAGCGCAGAAGCTCGAGGTCGTTGGGCATGTCGCCGAATGCGATGGCGTCGGCGGCGGTGACGCCGTAGCGCTCGGCCAGGTAGCGCGCGCCGGCGGCCTTGTCCACGCCGGGGCAGGACACTTCGATCAGGCCCTCGTCCATGGAGTAGGTCACGTGAGCGAGCTCCGGGTCCACCTCGGGGGCGATGAGCTCGAACATCTGCGCCGAGGTCATGGATGAGCAACGCACCAGCAGTTTCGCGGCGGGTTGGCTGATCAGCGTTTGGGTGTCAGTGACGCCGAATTGGCTGTCCCAGGCGTCCCGGTTGTACTCGGGGGTGATGATGAAGCACTCTTCTTCCGGGTCGAGCGCGGACGAGCCGACGCGTTCCACGCCGTAACCGTGCGGCACACCGTCGAGGACGCGCTCCGCTACCTCGACGACCTCGGCCATCGCGGCCGGTGCGAGTTCGTAGGCGTGCAGCACCCGGTCCGAAGCGGGGTCGTAAACCACGGCGCCGTTGGCGCACACGCACACCGGCGCGATCGGCAGCTGCTCCAGCACGGGAATGAGCCAGCGGTGCGGACGGCCCGTAGCCAGGCCGAAGTGCGCGCCGGATTCGACGGCGCGCACGATCACTGTGCGCAACCGGTCGGTGACTCGTCCGGCGGAGGTGATGAAGGTGCCGTCGATGTCGGAGATGATCAGGCGCGGGGCGGCGTTCATGTTGTCACTTCCTACGCTGCTTCTTCGCTTCGCGCTCAGCGCGTTCCTTCGCGTAGAGCCCCTCAGCCTCCTCCGGCGTGGGCGCGGTGCCGCCGAGCGCCACCGGCATCCATGCCTCGCCCGCGCCGTCGGTGTAGAGGGAGGCGTATTCGGACCGTGAGGCGTCAAGTAGGGACTGCATCTGGCGCTTCAGCTCGGCGGTGTCGGCCTCGGCGTTGCCGGTGAGGTGGACGGGCTCGCCGTAGCGCACGATGACGGGCACGTTGCGGAAGCGCTTCGGCAGGTCTTTGGTCCAGATGCGCTGCGATCCCCAGATCACGCAGGGCACGAGCGGTACCCCGGCCTGGTGGGCGATGCGGGCGGCGCCGGTTTTGAAGTTTGCCAGCTCAAACGACCGCGAGATGGTGGCCTCGGGGAAGATACCAACGAGGTTGCCTTCGCGCAGCATCTCCACCGCCGGCGCGATGGAGGCGCCGCCGCGGGCGCGGTCCACCGGCACGTGCTTCATCAGCTTGAGCAGTCCGCCCAGCACGGGCACGTCGAAGACGGATTTTTTGGCCATGAACCGCACGAGCCGCTCGCCGTGCAGGTAGGGCCCGGTGCCCAGCAGGATGAAGTCGGCGTAGCCGGTGTGGTTGCCGGCGAGCATCGCGCCGCTTTCCGCCGGGATGTTTTCGGCGCCGATGACCGTGACCTCGATGTTCGCCGCGCGCATGAGGCGGCGGGCAAATCCGACGAGGCCCTGGTAGAACTTCTCCACTGCTTCGTCGCGGTTGGCGGCGATGCCTTCGTAGAGCCGCGGGACGGTGAAGCCGCGGTACCGGCGCGTATCCATTACGGCGTGAGCACTTCCTTACCCACCCACGGGCGCAGCGCCTCGGGCACGCGCACGGAGCCGTCGGCCTGCTGGTTGTTCTCCAGGATCGCCACCAGCCAGCGGGTGGTGGCCAGGGTGCCGTTGAGGGTGGCGGCGGTCTGTGTCTTGCCGTCGGCGTCGCGGTAGCGGGTGTGCAGGCGGCGGGCCTGGAAGGTGGTGCAGTTGGAGGTGGAGGTCAGCTCGCGGTACGTGCCTTGCGACGGCACCCACGCCTCCGTGTCGAACTTGCGGGCGGCGGAAGATCCGAGGTCGCCGGCCGCAACGTCGATGATGCGGTAGGGCACCTCCACGGCGCCGAGCATCTCGCGCTCCAGGCCGAGCAGTTTCTGGTGCATCTCCTCGGCGTCCTCGGGCTTGCAGTAGGCGAACATTTCCAGCTTGTCGAACTGGTGGACGCGCAGGATGCCCTTGGTGTCCTTGCCGTAGGAGCCGGCCTCGCGGCGGAAGCAGGAGGACCAGCCGGCGTAGAGCAGCGGGCCGTCGGACAGGTCGATGATCTCGTCCTGGTGCAGGCCGGCGAGCGCCACCTCGGAGGTGCCCACCAGATACATGTCGTCGCGCTCGAGGTAGTAGATCTCCTCGTCGTGCTCGTCCAAGAAGCCGGTGCCCTGCATGACGTCCGGGCGTACCAGCACCGGCGGAACCATGAGCTTGAACCCGGCCTCGCGCGCCTTCTGCGCGGCGAGCATGAGCATGCCCAGCTGCAGCCAGGCGCCGTCGCCAGCCAGGTAGTAGAAGCGCGCGCCGCCGACCTTGGTGCCGCGCTTCATGTCGATAATCCCCAGCGGCTCCGCCAGGTCCAGGTGGTCTTTGACCTCGAAGTCGAACTCGGGCACTTCGCCGACGTGCTCGATAACGACGAAGTCCTCCTCGCCGCCGGCCGGGGCGCCCTCGATGATGTTGGCGATGGAGTACTGCAGCTTCTCCAGCTTCTCCTGCGCGGCGGCCTCCTCCGCTTCGGCCTCCTTCACGCGGGCCTTGAGCTCGTTGGAGCCTTCCAGCAGCGCCGGGCGGTCCTCGGGGGCGGCCTGGCCAATCTTCTTGCCAAACGCCTTCTGCTCGGAGCGCAGCTCGTCCGCCTTCTGGATGGCGGAGCGGCGGGCTTCGTCGGCGGCCAGCAGCTCGTCCACAAGCGCAGGGTCTTCGCCGCGGGCCTTTTGGGACTCGCGGACGGCCTCGGGGTTTTCACGCACACGCTTCAGATCAATCACGGTTGTTCACCTTACCTTGTCCCCCGACCCTGCAACCGACCCTGAAACCGACGCAGCAACGGCACAACGACGTCCGGTCATAACCAGTACGCTATGGTGGGCGTATGACCCTCCCGATCGCAGACGGCCCTGTGCCCAAGCACGAGCAGCTCCGCTCGCTTCTGGAGTCCCGCATTGCCGCGGAGTTCTCCCCGGGCGACCCGCTGCCGGGCGAGCGCGCGCTGGAGGAAGAGTACGGCGTCTCCCGCATCACGGTGCGCCGCGCGATCGGGGATCTGGTGGCGGCGGGCCGGCTGCGCCGCGTGCGCGGCAAGGGCACGTTCGTCGCCCCGGCGCCGTTGGTGTCGCGTCTGCACCTGGCGAGTTTCTCGGATGAGATGCGGGCGCAGCGCGTGGAGGCGTCGTCACGCATCTTGCTGTGCGAGCGCACCACCCCGCCGGAGGAGGTCGCGCAGTTTTTCGGCACCGCCCCCACCGCCACGCACATCCGTTTGCGCAGGCTGCGGCTTGGCGACGGCGAACCGTACGCCGTGGACGACGCCTGGTACAACGCCACCCTGGTGCCGGACCTTCTGGAAAACGACGTCTACCACTCCGTGTACACCCTGCTGGACAAGCATTACGGCCTGGGCGTGACGGAGGCGGAGCAGACCGTCACCGCGGTCACGGCCGGCCCGGACAACGCCCCGCTGCTGGACGTCGAACCCGACACAGCCCTGCTGCACATCGTGCGTTTCGCCCGCTCAGGCACGCACAACGTAGAGTTTTGTTCCTCGGTGTACCGCACGGATCGCTACCGGCTGACTACTCGGGTAGCGCGAGAAGTGGAATAATGGGCCGCCATGGCTTCGAAACAGAGCGCGCTGCGTTCCTTCCTCATCGCCGCACTGGCGGGTGCCGTCGGCGCGGGCACGTACACGCTCGCCGCCGACACCTCGGAGACTGACACCGGCGACCAGGCCTCCTCCACCACCGCCAGTTCCACCGTCTCGCCCGATCAGGCCACGACGTTCACCACCGCCGACGCTGGCGCCTGCCTGACCTGGCAGGTGGCCGAAGACGGCACGATCACCGGCTTCGAGCAGGCGGATTGCGAGGGCGAGCACCGCTTCGAGGTGTCCCTGCGCCAGAACCTGGCCACCTACCCCACCTCCGAGTTCGGCCCGGAGGCGCCGATGCCGAACCCGACGCGCCAGGCCCAGCTGCGCGAGGAGCTGTGCGGCGCCGGCACCTTCCGGTACTTGGGCGGCAAGTACGACCCGAACGGCCGCTACTCCATCGCCCCGATCCTGCCGCCGGCGGACGCGTGGGCCCGCGGCGACCGCACGATGCTGTGCGGGCTGCAGGAGACCAACCGCGCCGGCGAGCCGATCCTGACCTCGGGGCGGGTGGCAGACCAGGACCAGGCCCGCGTGTTCGAGGCGGGCCAGTGCGTGGCCATCGACGCGTCCAACACCCTCACCGCGGTCAAGTGCGCGGACCCGCACCAACTGGAGATCACCAGCCAGGTCTCGCTGGAGGAGGTTTTCCCGGACCATACCCCGGCCGTGGAGGAGCAGGACAAGCACCTCCAGGACGTGTGCACCCAGGCCGCGCAGGATTACATGGGCAGCGAGGAGAACCTCTACCAGATCGCGCTGCGCCCGTTCTGGACCACGCAGTCCCCGGCCGCCTGGGAGGGCGGCTCCCACAGCGTCAACTGCGCGCTGATGTTCTCGCGGCCGGAGGGCGGCTTTGCCAACCTCACCGGGTCCGCGACGCAGGGCCGCCAGCAGTTGCTTATCGACGATGCTCCGCCCCCCGAACGACCCCAGCGCCGCCCCTTGAGGGACCAGCAGACCCCGGCTGCCCCAGCGCCCACCGCCGGCGCTGCGCAGGACCCCGCAGCAGGTGTGCAGGACCCGGCACAAGCCCCAGCACAGGCTCCGGTGCAGTAGCCCATGCTCCCGGTCAGCGACGAGGCGTTCGAGGAGATGATCAACGACGCGTTGGACACCATCCCCGACAACTTCGCCCAGCACATGACCAACATGGTGATCCTGGCGCGGGACTACAACCCGGACGACCCGACCCTGCTGGGCCTGTTCGAGGGGGTGCCTCTGACGGAGCAGCACTCGAACCACTCCGGGTTCTTGCCGGACGCGGTGTTCGTGTACAAAAACGCGCTCGAGGCGATCTGCGCGGACGAGGAGCAGCTGCGCCACGAGGTGAAGGTGACCGTGCTGCACGAGGTGGGCCACTACTTCGGGCTGGATGAGCACGAGCTCCACGCCCTCGGCTGGGGCTAGCTTTAGGGGCTAGTTCTCCGAAGAGAGCCCGCCCATCTCCTTGGCCACCCGCTGCACCTCCAGCGCGCGCTCTTCGTCCCCCATGGCGCCCAGGCCGTCTAAGCCCCGGTACTGGATCTCGTCGGCGTCCGGGTCGTAGTGCATCGCAAGACCCCAGCAGGGATCCTCGGCAGGGCGGCGCTGCAGCAGCACCTCGTACATGAGGCGGTGCAGCTGCTCCTCGAAGTGGAGCTCCACCAGCCCCACGCGCCCCTCGATTTCCCGGAGGACGAAGAAGAACACTTGCCCTCTCGGGTTGCACCCCATGAACAAGCTCAGCGGGAACTTCTCCTGAATAAAGTGCATCTGGCTGCGCACTTCGTACTCGAAGCGCTCAACCGCGTCGCCCGCCCACGGGTACCTGTCCGTCGGCATTGTGAAAACCATCGCTATCGTGCCTCCCTCGGCCATGTTCCCAGTTGGCGCATTTCGGTGGTGTGCGCGGCACCGGCCTCAAGCGCGTCGGCCACGGCCGCGTCGCTCGCGTGGCCTGCCAGGTCCACGAAGAAATCGTAGGTGTTCGGCTCCTCGCGCGTGGGCCGCGACTCAATGCGCGTCATATCCACCTCGCGCGCCGCGAATTCCTGCAGCACGCGCACCAGCGCGCCGGGCTCGTTCTTCGTGCGGAAGACAATCGCGGTGCGGTCGTTGCCGGTGGGTTGCGGCGGAGCAGCCTGCTTTGCGACGAGCACGAACCTGGTCCGCGCCGTCTCCGCGTCAGCGACACCGCGGGCGTGCACCTCCAACCCGTGCAGCGCCGCCGCGCGCTCCGGGGCGACGGCCACGTCGGCGGCGCCGTCGGCCACCATCTTCGCCGCCGCGGCGTTGGACGGCGCCGGGATGAACTCCGCTTTCGGTGCGTGCGCTCCGATCCAGCGCTTGACTTGCTGGTGAGCGACGGGGTGGGTGGCGAGCCGGAGGGCGTCGTCTAGCTTCTGCCCCTGCCTGGTCATCACTGCGAAAACGATGGCCAGCTCGGTCTCCCCCACGATGCGCGCGCTGTCGGTGGCGGCGAGCGCGTCCATCGTGGTGGTCACCGCACCGTCGATGGAGTTCTCGATCGCGCACACCGCGTACTCCGCCTCGCTTGCGTCCAGTACAGCGAGTGCCGCAGCCGGCGACTCGACGGGCACGTACTGCGCGCCCTCGATGCTGAAGCGGCGCGCGGCTTCTTCCGTGAACGTGCCCGCGGGGCCCAAATACGCGACGCGGGTCATGGCTGCCTCTGCATCAGCGGGTGGGTGTCGTTGGCCACGTCCCTCCAGTTCTCCGCGGTCGTGCGGATGCGCTCGGCCCAATCGTCCCAGGACACGCTGCTGGTGAATTCACCGCTCTGCCTGTTCATGGTGATCTGCACCTGCGCGTGGTGGAACGGTTTTCCGTCCGCCAGCGCGTCAATGTAGGCGGTGGCGAAGGGCTCAAGCGCGGCCCGGGAGAACACGCCGTAGAGGTAGTAGAGGTTCTCCATGTAGAAAATCGCGTCCACCTGCTCGAGCTTCGTGCCGTCTGGACCGGAGGTGAGCGCGAAAAAGGCGTTCAGTGCGGCCCAATCTGCGCTGAAGTACTTCGCCTGCTCGTTGACCTCGTAGCCGAGCCGGGTAAACAGCGCCTCGGTGAGGTGGGCGCCCGAGGGGCGGTACGCGGGCTTCATGGCTGCGCGCTCCATAAGGTGGGCGTGCACCATGGTGTTGGCGTGCGCCCCGTGAAGCCCCTGGGCGAAGCGCTGGAGCGCCGCCGCATCCGGCACGCCCTGGGCCGGGTCGTACGGGTGGCTGCCGTGGTAGACAAACGAGTTGGACCTCGGCTCGAAGCTGGCGGCGTAGATCTGGGTCGGTCCGCCCTGGCCGGTCTCCGCGACCTCCTGCCAGAACACCTCGTAGAACAGCTCGCGGTGCTCGTCTTCGTAGTCGATCGTCGCGGTCTGCGGCGGCTGGCCTTCCAGCTGCACCATCGCTGTGACATAGGTTTTGCCCTCGTGGGCGATCACGACGGAGTAGAACGCCTCCACCGGGATGTGGTTGGAAATCTGCTCGACGATGGTGCGCACCAGCTTTTGGTACGGCTCTTTCGGGCTGCCCGCCCGGGGGTTCTCACCGGCTCCCATAGCCACGTTTGTACACGAATGTCACGCTCCCGGCGCGTCTTCGGCGAGCAGCGCGTAGGTGATTAGCCAGTGCGTGGCCATGAAATTCTGGCCGGTCAGGTGGGGCGAAGCTGCGTCGATAAGCTTCTGCGTACCTTGCGGCCTCCCAATTTCGCGCAGCAACCACGCGCGGGTGAGCATGAGCCCGATGAGGTGGGCCTGCTGGCCGTCCTCCGGGTCCGCGACCTGGATCGGCGCGGTGTAGAACTCGAACGCCTCGGGGGCGAGGAAGCCGTCCAGCCAGGTGCCGAACTCGTCGGCTGGCAGCACGCGGCGCATCAGCGCGGCCTCGGCCAGGCCGTTGGAGACGAAGTCGTGGCCCGAAACTTCCCAGGTGTGCGGGTAGGCGCGGTCGGCGCCGAACCAGGCGCGAGCGGTGCGCTCCACCAGCTCGCGCAGGGCTGGCGCGGCGTCGTGGATGAGCAGCAGCGCCAGCGCCGAGTTCGAGTGCACACCGTGGCGCACCGGCCACTGCTGCGTGTCCAGCCAGGCAGCGATGTTGCGCTCCAGCTGGGCCTCAAGCGGCGCGAGCGCCCCCTCCCACCGGGTGCCGCGGCACACCTTGACCAGCTGCATCGCCCACGCCCAGCCGTACGGCCGCTCGTAGAGGGGATGCGCGCGCAGGTATTCGGCCTCGGCGGCGATGTTCTCTGCGGTCAGGCGCTCGTCGAGGAGGTCGGCGAGCCTGTGATCGTCGATACGCGCATGCAACTTCACCGCACTGCAGAGCATGTGCACGCACGAGTGCCAGTCGTACGAGCCCCAGAACGCCGGGTGCAGCGCCCGCGGGTCGGAGTGGCCGGGACTGGCCTGCTCATGGTGCATGGCGGCGGGGTACTCCTGGCCGACAACCTGCGTAATAGTGCGCGCCCACGAATCCTGCATGGCGTTAAAGTTAGCGCATGACTCGGCGCCTGAAGCTCGAAATCGTGCTCGTCCTCGCGGTCACCTTCGGCACCGCGGGGCTGCGCGCGGCGCTGCGGCTTGTGGACTCGCTGTTGCAAGCCCCACTGAACCAGCAGAGCACCACCATCCACGACGCGGCCTCGTCCATTCCCTGGCTGGACCTGGCGCTGCAGGCGACCTCCGCGCTGACGCTGTTCGCATGGGGCGGGCTGGCGTGGTTCCTTTTGGAGGAGCGTTGGCGCTGGCCCCGCTGGGCGGATTTGTGGCGCGGGGCCGGGTTCGCGGCGCTGATCGGGCTGCCCGGCTTGGCGTTTTACGTCGCCGCGGTGCACCTGGGCCTGTCCAAGGTGGTGGTACCGACGACCGCCGCGGTGCAGATTCCCACCTCACTGCTGTGGTCGTTCGCCAACGGCTTCAGCGAGGAAATCGTGGTGGTGATGTACCTGGTCACGCGCCTGAAACAGCTGGGGTGGAAACCGTGGCAGTTCATCGCGGCCTCGGCGGTGCTGCGCGGGTCCTACCACCTGTACCAGGGGGTCTCCGCAGGTGTCGGCAACATTGTCATGGGCGTAATCTTTGCCTGGTATTTCCACAAAACCGGCCGGGTGTGGCCGCTTATCCTGGCGCACTTTTTCATCGATGCCGTGGCGTTTATCGCCTACCCGCTGCTGGATCTGTCGTGGCTCGGAATCTAAGCACTTCCGTCACACTGGTTACACTAAGCGCATGTCTACTACGCCCCATTCCAACGACCCCCGCGATAACGCGGGCGAGTTCGTGCTGGGCAAAGACGGCAAGCCCCTCGTGGACCGCTACGGCCGCCCCATTCGCCGTCGCACAACTGCTTCTCGACGCGATCCCGCCGCCCACCACCCCGACGAATTCACGCGCGTAGAACCCCGCGCGCGCAGGGTTTCTCCGCCGGTTTCTTCGCGGGTCGAGCCGGGCCACACCGTCTACGAACCCCCCGCCGCCTACGAGCCGCGCCGCGCGCCGGAGCATCCGCGCAGCCGGCCAGCGCAGCAGCGGCCGGCGCAGCGTCAGGCACAGCCGCGTCAAGCGCGGCAGCGCCCCGCCCCGGAAGAAGTTCCGCTGCAGGTCTCGAAGGGGAGGCGGAGGGGGCCGAAGGAACGTCGCAAAGTAAAGCTCCCCGGCTGCGGCGCAGTGCTCGCCCTGGTCATCGCCTTGTTGATCGGCTCGGTGCTGGTCGCGGACGCGCGCCTCAACCGCACCGCCGCCATGCCCGACCAGCAGATCTCGAACACCTCGGGAACCAACTGGCTGCTCGTCGGCTCCGACTCGCGCACGGGCTTAAGCGAAAAGGACGTCGAACGCCTCGGCACCGGCGGCGACCTGGGCACCGTGCGCACCGACACGATCATGCTCATGCACCTGCCGCTGCGCGGAAAACCGACGCTGATGTCCATCCCGCGCGACTCGTACGTGCCCGTGCCCGGGTACGGCTACGACAAGATCAACGCCGCGTTCTCCATCGGCGGGCCACAGCTGCTGGTGGAAACCGTGGAGCAGAACACCGGGCTGCATGTGGACCGCTACGCGGAGATCGGCATGGGCGGCCTCGCCGGCGTAGTCGACGCGGCGGGCGGCGTGGAGATTTGCGTCGCCGAGCCCATCGACGACCCGTTGGCCAACATCAACCTCCAACCCGGTTGCCAGCAAATGGACGGCCCCACCGCGCTGGGCTACGTGCGCACCCGCGCCACCGCCCAGGGCGACCTGGACCGCGTGGCACGCCAGCGCGAGTTCATGACCACGCTGGTCACGCGCCTGCTGTCCCCGTCCGTGTACCTGAACCCGTTCCGGATGGCGCGGCTGTTGTGGGTCACCCCCAGCCTGCTGACGGTCAACTCCGACGACCACGCCTGGAACCTCGCCCGCATCGTCATCGCGCTGCGCGGCGGCCTAAAGACGGAGACCGTGCCCATCGGCGGCTTCACCGACACCGAGGTGGGCAACGTGGTGCTCTGGGACGACGCGGAGGCCGAAGCGCTGTTCGAGTCCCTGTGGTAGGGCGCCGAGCGGGGCGGTTGGCGCAACAAGCGGCCACAGGCGGGAAACGGTGTTCTGGTTGTCCCGGAAGACCACAACACCGAGGAAGGTCATCGTGCTGCCCGGTGGGTGGTCTGCAGCGACCCAGCTCACCCCAGCGACCGACCATGCTGCGGGGTTAGGCGTACCGCAGGGAACTCATCATCCCGGTTTCCATGTGATAGGCGTTATGGCAGTGAAATGCCCACTCACCGGGGTTGTCAGCGATCAGGTCGGCGATCATGGTTTCACCGTGGCGGAGAAGGACAGTGTCCTTGCGTAGCCCGTCGCTGCCGGGTAGCGCCCACGTGTGGCCGTGGATGTGCATGGGATGGGGCATCATGGTCCTGTTGCGCATGACCATCCGCAGGCGCTGGCCCTCCTGCACGGTCGCGGAGGAGGATTGGCCGTCGGTGAGAATGCTCCATTCATACGGCATCATCTGCCCACCCAGGTCGATGCTGACTTCTCGGTCTGGTGTGTCCTCAGGCAGGAGTGCACGGTCTGCTGGCTTCAGGGAGGACAGAAGCAGTCCGGTGGACGACAACTCGGGGAAGTCGACATCGGGGTGGGGGGCTTGGCCGCCGGCGGTGCGGATGACGGCGAAGGCGCGGTCGTCCTTACCCACCGCCAAAGCCGTGAGCGGGAAGATGCCGTCGCCGAGGATGACCTCGACGTCGACACGCTCGCCCATCGACAGGTAGATCGATTCGGTCTCCCGGGGCTGGACAGGGAAGCCGTCGGTGTGGGTGACGGTCATGCGGTGACCACCGAGGGCCACCTTGAAGATGGTGTCACCGCCCGCGTTGATAAACCGCAGGCGGGCCTTGTCGCCCGGGCGAGCCTCGAAGGTCCGGTGAGCACGGGGGATACGTCCGTTGATGAGGTAGTGCGGATACATCACATCGCCGGCATCCCCGCCCAGTACCCGGTCCGGGGTGCCGTGCATCATCTGGTCGTGACCTCCCATTCCGTTATGGTCGCCCGAACCCATTCCGGTGAGCTTGTCGAGCTCATCGTCGGGAGTGCCCTGAATGCCATCGACCCAGTCGTCGAGCACGATGGTCCACTCGACGTCCTGATCCTCAGCGTCTTGCGGGTCACGGATGATCAGTGGGGCGTGGAGGCTGCGATCAAGCTGCAGGCCGGTGTGGGAATGGTAGAAGTAGGTGCCACCGTGGGGGACTTCAAAAACATAGGAGAAAGACTCGCCAGGTTCAATGGGGTCCTGGGTCATGCCGGGCACACCGTCGGCTGCGTTGTGGAGTGCGATGCCATGCCAGTGGATGGAGGTGCTCTCAGGCAGTTCATTGGTGATATCGACCTGGAGGACGTCGCCGGCGGTGGCCTCAATGGCCGCATCCCCGGTGTCAGAGACGTATCCCCACGTCTTGGCTTCGATGCCGCCGATATCCAGAGAGAGGGGCCGGGCGGTCAGTGTCCGGCGCACCGTCGGCTCACCGAGCGCAGTGGGGGTGGGAGTGGGGCGAAGGGAGGAACCTGGTGCCGAGGCAGCGGGTCCAGGGTCGCTGGTGCAGGCGGCCACGGCCCCGGTGCCGGCGAGGACGAGCCCGCCGAGCAGAAACTGTCGTCGGGAAAACGCGTTCGTCATGATTTAACCTTCCTTGGTGCAAGATTTCAGAGACACGGGAGACAGTCGCAGGTGAGGACCCTGCTGAGCCATCACGTCAGGCGCAGGTCTGTGACACAGGTGGCACCGTCGTCGGTGGTGGAAAACTCCGTGGTGCCGGTACGCCCCTGGTAGCTGACCTCAATCAGGCCGGTGACATCATCGGGAAGCCAGAAGCCAATAAACCCGTTGTCGAAGGTGGTTGTCGCCTCGTCCACCAGCACCTCACCGGTCGCCTCATCGGTGATCGTGACCTGGATATCCTCATTGTCGAGTTCCCCCTGGCAGGTCGTGAGGCTGTGGTAGAAGCAGTCGTGGGTGGAGGTGAGATAGGGTGCGATCGAGACATACGTCTGATTGTCGGGAAGATCGAGCGCAACTTCCTGGTCATCGCTCGAGAGCAGCAGTTCATCGTTACGCACTGAGGCGATCAGATCCGTGGGACGCTCAGTGACCTTCTGCCGGTCGAGGTGATCAATGATCTCCACCGCGTCCATGGCGGCCAGGCCATGGGTAGTCAGGAATGTGTCCTGGGACACCGTCCCGTCGGCGGTGGGTTCCGGGTCGGCGGCCGAACACCCCGTGAGGGCGAGGGCAAGGGCGGCGGCTGCGATCGCTGCTCGTTTCACGTCAATCTCCTTGGATCGTAATAAGACCGTGAGAAGACACCGCCTCAAGGTCGATGCCATCCCTTTATCTAGCACGGGTGCCTGACGGACCAGAAATCAAAAACCCTGCTCACAGTCTTATAACAGGGCGAAAAGAGGGTGAATTCGGTGGGCTGGGTCACCACCGGAACACCACCCCACAGCCGTGGGCGATGTCCTTCCACACGCCCCGGGCATGCGGTACAGGCAGTGAAAATCCCTGGTGGCACCTGCTGAACCGACCAGGAGAGACGATACCGCCGGCCCGGGGCGGGGCACAGGGGTGACGGCGCTCGAAGGGTGATGTTTGAAGATTTGATGAAGATCTCCCCGCCAGGCACTGAGCGAAGGTGGTATTCCCCCTGCCCGGAGCGATACTGGGGTCTATGGCTGACCGCACACCGACCACCGCAACGCCCCCGGAGCGGGTGCTGATCGTCGATGACGAACAACCCCTGGCTCAGATGGTGGCCTCCTACCTCATCCGGGCCGGCTTCGATACCCGCCAGGCGCACACCGGCACCCAGGCCGTGGACGAGACCCGTCACTTTTCCCCCGATGTTGTGGTGCTGGATCTGGGGCTGCCCGAACTCGACGGCCTG
>ERZ1030898.70-NODE-70-length-13634-cov-26.359378_pt1 | contig 13634 bp, 16 predicted proteins | sample MGYA00517298_ERZ1030898 | MGnify/ENA primary metagenome ERZ1030898 (study PRJEB33718, sample SAMN03159684) | human skin metagenome | collected 2014-05-20 | study: EMG produced TPA metagenomics assembly of the PRJNA266117 data set (Human skin bacterial metagenome... | reverse complement strand
GAGATCTACCCCTAAGCCTTCGTCGGCAGCGTCAGATGTGTATAAGAGACAGCCGCTCCTCCAACTTCAACGGTGGCAACAACGAGCTGCAGGAGTACCGCACCCCGCCGCACGACGAGCTGGCGGAGCGCTCCGTCATCGGCGCGATGCTGCTCAACCCCGACGTCATCCTGGATGTGGCGGAAAGCCTGCGCCCGGACGACTTCTACTTTCCCGCGCACCAGCTGATCTACCAGGCCATCCTGGACCTGTTCGCGCAGGGCAGCAACGTCGACGTGCTCATTGTCGCTGGGCGGCTGGACCGTATCAACGAGCTCGAGCGAGTCGGCGGCGCGCCGTACCTGCACACGCTGATCTCCGAGGTCCCTACGGCGGCGAACGCGCGTTATTACGCGGAGATTGTCGAGGAAAAGTCGATCCTGCGCCAGCTGGTCAACGCTGGCACGCAGGTGGTGCAGCTCGGCTACGAGGGCGAAGAGGGCATGGAGGTCGACGCGATCGTCGACCACGCCCAGCAGAAGGTCTTCAACATCACCCGCAACCAGTCGGGCGAGGACTACCGCCCGCTGTCGGATCTGCTCAAACCCACTATCGACGAGCTGACCATGATCGCCTCCGGCGGCGCGCTCGAGGCGGGCGTGCCCACCGGGTTCATCGACCTGGACAAGCTCACTAACGGCCTGCACGCCGGCCAGATGATCATCATCGCGGCGCGACCCGGTGTGGGTAAGTCCACGCTGGCGCTGGACTTCATGCGCTCGTGCTCGATCCACCAGAACAAGACGTCCGTGATCTTCTCGCTGGAGATGAGCGCCTCCGAGATCATCATGCGCATGCTGTCCGCGGAGACGGAAATCAAGCTCTCGGCGATGCGCTCGGGCCAGATGGAGGAGCGCGACTGGGAGAAGCTCACCCACCGCCTCACCGAGATCCAGGATGCGCCGCTGTTTATCGACGACTCGCCGAACCTCACCATGATGGAGATCCGCTCCAAGGCGCGCCGTCTGAAGCAGCAGCACGGCCTGGACCTGGTGGTGGTGGACTACCTGCAGCTGATGAGCTCCGGCAAGAAGGTCGAATCCCGCCAGCAGGAGGTCTCGGAGTTCTCCCGCCACCTCAAGCTGCTTGCCAAGGAGCTCGAGGTGCCGGTGATCGCCATCTCCCAGCTCAACCGTGGCCCGGAGGCCCGCACCGACAAGCGCCCGCAGCTCGCCGACCTGCGTGAGTCAGGCTCGCTGGAACAGGACGCCGACATGGTGTTCCTGCTCTACCGCCCGGACTCGCAGGACCGCGACGACGAGCGCGCGGGCGAGGCGGACATCATCGTGGCGAAGCACCGCGGCGGCCCGATCGACACCATTCCGGTGGCGCACCAGCTGCACTACTCGCGCTTCGTCAACATGGCGCACGGCTAGCCCGGGTAGTCCCCGACGATGTTGATCAGTCCGTGCCAGGTGCGGCCGGGATCGAATCCGTAGCTCACGCGCGGGTCGTTGTTCGGCCCGGAGCAGCTCAAGTAATTGCCGGCAGAACCGATGTCGCACCGCAGGTCGTAGGCCTCGCCGGTGATTGGACTGACCACGCCGGAGAGTTCCGTGAACGGCACAGACGTCAGCCCCGGTTTGTTGCTCCACGTGTACTCCGCGCTGACTGCGAGCGGGTACACGGCCGCAGCGAGGTCGCACGACGTGGTGCCGTTGACTGAGATCTCCGCCCCCTCAGGCGTGGTTCCGCACTTGCCGCCGACCTGGCCCTGGTGCGCCGGGTCGAGGGCGAGGGCGCCGGCAGGTGGCTCAGCCGCAGGGGCCTCGGCCTCGGGCGCCTCGGCAGCGTCCTCTGGCTGCTCTGCTGGTGCGGGGGCGGCCGGAGGGGCGTCGTCAGGCATCTGCTCGGAAGCTTCCACCCACGACGTCTCGGTCACATACACCACCTCCCCCTCGGAGGCCGAACAACCTGCGAGAATGAGCGGGGAAACAAGAGCAACAACGGTAGCGGCGCGGCGCATGGGAACGTCCTTCGATAGGGGTCTGACAACGTGATCGTACCGCTAGTTAACCTGCCCTATGAACAGTTAGGCATGGCTTTCCAACGGTGACACGCTGCGAAAACGCGTTTATGATTCAACAGCACAACGCGAAAAGCAGTAAAGGAGAAAGCCATGACCGTGCGTTCCATCAACGGCCCCGCCGCCTGTGCGAGCACGGTGGCCAAGCTCGACCCGAGCATTACCGTCGCCAAGACGGGGGAGAACACCCTCCTGCTCAACCTGCCGCGCAACATCGAGGAGATTGACAAGGCGACGGAGGACAAGTCGCTGCTGTCGCGCATCACGCGCTTCTTTGCTTAGCGACGAGCTCCGCTTTCCCTAGCCAATCGCCACCCCACGCTGCTCAGGCAGCGTAAACGCCGCCGCGCAGGCCAGCGCGAAGGCGGCGGCGAACACCCCGAACACCGCCGTCGAGTCGCCGAAGGCGAGCACCGGCGGAACCACTAGCGGCGCGAGAATTGAGCCGATGCGGCCGAACGCCGCGCCCGCGCCCGTGCCGGTCGCGCGAATGGCCGTGGGGTAGAGCTCTGGGCCGATCGCGTACAGCGCACCCCAGGCTCCCAGGTTGAAGAAGCTGAGCAGGCAGCCCGCTGCGATGATCTGCCACTCCGTGCTGGCCATGCCGTACGCGAACGCTGCAAGCGCCGAGCCTGCGAGGAAGCTCGCGAGTGTGACGCGGCGGCCCCATCTCTCGATGAGCCAGGCGGCCGCGGCGTAGCCGGGCAGCTGCGCCAGGGTGATGATCAACGTGAAGGTGAACGAACGCACCAGCGAGAAACCCTGCTCCACCAGCAGAGACGGGATCCAGATGAATGCGCCGTAGTAGGGCAGCGACACGCAGAACCAGATGGTCCAAAATGCGGCGGTGCGTCCGCGGAGCGCCGGGCCCCAGATGCCGCCATCAACGGGGTGTTCCTCAGGTGGCGTGGCGGTGTCGTACTGCGCGGGGTCGGCCTCGGCCTCGAACTCGCGGACGATCCGCTCGGCCTCGTCATGCCGGCCCGCTGATTCGAGGAAGCGCACGGATTCCGGCAGCCCCATGCGTACGTAGATGGCGTACAGTGCGGGCACCGCGCCGAGCGCGAAGCCCCAGCGCCAGCCGTTGTCGCTCTGCGCCACCGCGAAGGTGCCGATCACGGCGGCCATGATCCAGCCCACGGCCCAGAACGCCTCCAAGAGCACGACCATGCGGCCCCGGACTTTTCGTGGCGAAAACTCGCTGACCAGCGTGGACGCCACTGGGAGCTCCGCGCCAAGCCCGAGGCCCACCAGGAAGCGGAACACCATCAGCGACGCCACGGACCACGCCAGCGCTGAGGCACCGGTGGCCAGCCCGTAGAGCAGAAGTGTGGCGGCGAAGACTTGGCGGCGGCCGATCTTGTCTGCCAGCAGCCCACCCAAACTCGCGCCGATAGCCATGCCGACGAACCCGATCGAGGCGATCCAGCCGGTCGTGGTGTTGTCCAAGTTCCACTGCACGGCCAGCGCGGCGAGGATGAAGGACACGAGGCCGATGTCCATCGCGTCCAGAGCCCAGCCGATGCCGGAGCCGACCAGAAGGCGTTTGTGTTTCGGGGTGACCGGCAGACGGTCGAGGCGCTGAGTGCGGGTGAGCTGCGCAGGGGAGGTCATGCGGGGATTGTATGGTCCGACCTGTGTATTTGCGCGTTATTATTCAGCCGCGTTGGCCTGCGCTTCCAGGCCGTCGAGCATGACGTCGATGAGGCAGTTTCTCATCGGCGTGCGGGTGGGCAGGTCGGGGGCATCAACTGGGAGTGGGCGGGTGACTATGCCGAGTGCGAGGTGGAAATCGAGCGGATCCACGTCGGCGGGGCAGAGGCCAGCGCGCTTCGCCGGCGCAAGCAGCGGTTCGTACACCTTCCTGATGTCGGCGATGCGGTTTTCCATGATGCGCTGCCGCTGCGTCGATGCGTCGGGCAGCTGCATCGTGTCGGTGAAGATCGCCTGAGCAAGCGCCGCCAGCTCCAGCTCGGCGATGGCGTGCACGGTCGCGCGCCAAGTGCCGCGGGGGTCGAGATCGGAGTTCGTGAGGTGTTGCTCTACTACCTCGGTGATTTCGTCGACAGCCTGAGCGCTCACGGCATCGAGCAAGTCGATGCGTTCGGGGAAGTGCCGGGCCGCCGTAGCCACCCCGACGGAAGCGGACTTGGCGATGGCGCGCATGGAAACGCCGGCTCCTTCGCTGAGGAACAACTGCCTGGCTGCGGCGATGAGGGCGTTGCGATTGTCGGCTGCGTCCTGTCTCATGCTTGACAGCCTAGCAAGCGGAACGCTACGTTCCATATACGTAAGTGAGACACCTTGTTCCGTATAGGAGTTTTCTGATGAGCACCACAACCTCGCCCGGCCAAAAGCCAGCCGCTGCGCGCGTGCTGGGCGCAATCGTCGGCATCCCGATCGTCATCGGCCTCATGCTGTTCGCGTTCCTCGCCCCCAACTTCGCCTCCGGGCCCGCCGGTGTGCCGATTGCCGTCGCGGCGCCGGAGCCCGTCGTCCAGCAATTGCAGTCCGCGCTGGGCGACGACGGCCCGGAGGTCACCGTCCACGCCTCTGGCGACGAGGTCCGCGACGCGATTGAGCACCGTGACGCGGTCGGCGGCCTGGTCATGGGCCCGGAGGGGCGGTTGCCTACACCGCCTCCGGCAACGGCGCCCCGTACGTCCAAATGATTGAGGGGATGGCAAGCCGCCTTGAGGCCCAGGGTGTGGAAGTCGCCCGGGAGGACCTCGCGCCCACGTCACAGGACGACCCGCAGGCCACCGGTCTGGCGGCCCTCGGACTGCCGCTCGCATTCGGCGGCATTATCTCCGCAGTCATCGCTACCTTCGCGTTCCGCGGGAAAACGTGGTCGAAGCTCGTCGTCCTCACCGGAATCGCGGCGGTGGGCGCCCTCGTGGTGACGTGGATGCTCCACTCCGTCTACGGCACGCTGACCGGTAACTTTGCGCTCGAATGGCTCGGCATCGCGTGCGGTATTTTGGCCACCTCGATGTTGACGGCAGGCCTCGCCGCGGTGATTGGCACCCCAGGTGTCGCAGTGGGTGCAGTGCTGACCATCTTCTTGGCCAACCCCCTCTCCGGCTTGGCCACGGGCCCGTGGCTGCTGCCCGCCGGCTGGTCCGCAGTGGGGCAGTGGATGCCCATCGGCGCGACGGGGCACCTCGTGCGCTCGCTGTCCTTCTTCGACGGGCTCGGCGCCGGTTCCAGCTGGTGGGTGCTCGCGGCCTGGATCGTGGTGGGTTTTGCCCTGCTGATGCTGGGCCGGGCTACTGCGCGGAAGACGCAGCCACAGAGTTAAACGCCCGCAGCCGCAGCGAGTTCGACACCACGAATACCGAGCTGAATGCCATCGCGATGCCGGCGAGCATCGGGTTGAGGAAGCCCAGCGCCGCCACCGGGATGAGGATGACGTTGTAGGCGAACGCCCAGAACAGGTTGCCCTTGATCGTCTTCAGGGTCTTGCGCGACAACCTGATCGCGTCCGCCGCTGAGGTCAGCGAGTTGCGCATCAGTGCGATGTCCGCGGCCTCGATGGCAACGTCCGTGCCCGCGCCCATGGCCAAACCCAGGTCCGCCTGGGCCAGCGCCGCTGCGTCGTTGACCCCGTCGCCGACCATGGCCACGTGTTTGCCCTCGGCCTGCAGGCGCTTGACCACCTCCACCTTGTCCTCCGGCAGGACGCCCGCGGTGACGTTGGCTGGGTCGATGCCCACCTCCGCCGCCACAGCCGCGGCCGCGCCGGCGTTGTCGCCGGTGAGCAAGTGCGGCGTCAGCCCCAGCTCCCGCAGCTGCGCCACGGCGTCGGCGGAATCTGCCTTCACGGTGTCGCGCACCGCCACGAGCCCGGCCAGGGCGCCGTCCACTTCAACCGCCACCGGGGTTGCCCCGGCACGCTCGGCGTCCTCGAAGGCGCTGGCCAGCCGGCCAAGCGGAACGGAGGGGCGGCCGACGCGGACCGGGTGGCCGTCGATAAGCGCGGATGCTCCCTTGCCCACCTCATTTTGGAAGTTCTCCGAGGCTGGCACCTCGCTGGCCGCCTCCACGACCGCGCGGGCGATCGGGTGCTCGGAGCCGGCCTCCACGCCGGCGGCGAGCCGCAGCACCTCGTCGGCGTTGAAGCCGTCAGCTGCGACGACGTCCGCAACCCCCATCTCGCCCGACGTGATCGTGCCGGTCTTGTCCATGACCACCGTGTCCACCTGGCGGGTGGACTCGAGCACCTCAGGGCCCTTGATCAAAAGCCCCAGCTGCGCGCCGCGGCCGGTGCCCACCAAGATCGCGGTCGGGGTGGCAAGCCCGAGCGCGCACGGGCAGGCGATGATCAGCACCGCAACCGCCGCGGTGAACGCGTGGGCGACGCCGTGGCCCACCATGAGGTGCCCGGCCAGCGTCACCAGCGCAACCAGCACCACAACGGGCACGAAGACCTGCGAGATCTTGTCCACCAGCCGCTCCACCGGTGCCTTGCCGGCTTGCGCGTCGCGCACGAGCTTGCCCATCTGCGCAAGCGTGGTCTCGGCGCCGACGCGGGTGGCCTCCACCACCAGGCGACCGGAGGTGTTCAGCGTCGCGCCGGTGACCGCGGAGCCCTCGGTGACCTCCACGGGCACGGACTCGCCGGTGAGCATGGATTCGTCCACCGCGGAGTGCCCGGAGACCACGCGGCCGTCGGTGGCGATCTTCTCGCCGGGGCGCACGATGAACGTGTCGCCCACCGCCACCTGGGCAATCGGCACGCGCACCTCCTTGCCACCCCGGATCACCGCGGCGTCCTTGGCACCCATGTCCAACAGCTCGCGCAGCGCCTCGGAGGACTGCCCCTTCGCCCGCGTTTCAAACCACCTGCCTAGCAGCAGGAACGTAATCACCACGCACACGGACTCGAGGTAAATCTCGTCCATGCCGGCGTGCGAGGGGAAGATGGACATCTCCATGACCATTCCCGGCTCGCCCGCGTTGCCGAAAAACAGCGCCCACACGGACCACAGGTACGCCGCGGAGGTGCCCAGCGTGATCAGGGTGTCCATCGTCGCCGCGCCGTGCTTCAGGTTTACCCAGGTCGCGCGGTGAAATACGCTGCCCGCAGCAAAAAACACCAGCGTCGCCGCCGCAAACGCCGCCCACTGCCAGTTGGTGAACTGCAGCGCCGGCACCATGCTCACCACCATCACCGGCAGCGACACCAGCGCCGCCCAAATCGTGGTGCGTTTCAGCTTCTCGGCTTCCTCCAGGCGCGCGCCTTCGAGCTTGTCGCTTGTCGACGCCCCTCCGGCCCCCGCCGTTTCACCCCCAACCGCGTCATCAGTCATTTCAAACGCGTCGTACCCGGCGGAGCGCACTTCGTCGATAAGCAACTGCGACGACGTCTTCGCCGGATCGAAATCGACGGTGGCCGTTTCGGTGGAGTAGTTCACCGAGGCGTCCACGCCGTCGAGTTTGTTCAGTTTGCGCTGCACGCGCGAAGAGCACGACGAGCAGGTCATCCCCGTCACGCCCAGCTCGACGTGCTGCAATGCTGTGGGGGTTTCAGTCATAACCCCCACCATAGGCTCTGGCTAGGCCTAAGCGTTAGGCCAGCGTGTAGCCAGCTTCTTTCACTGCGGCTGCGATGTCGTCGGTGGAAAAACCGTCACCCTCGACGGTGACCTTCCCCGTGGCGTGGTCCGCCTTCACGGCGGTCACGCCCGCGACCTCAGAGATCTCCTCCTGCACGCTCATCTCGCAGTGCCCGCAGGTCATGCCTTCAACGTTGAACTCGCGTCCGGCCATGGTGTGTCCTCCTTAAATCTCGACTACGTAGCCGGCGTTTTTCGCCGCCTGCACAATATCTTCGTCGGCGAAGGTGAAGCCGACAACGGTGAGGTGCCCGGCCTCGAGGTCCAAATCCACCTCGTGGGTGCCGTCCACCAGCGACAGCTCGTCTTTGAGCGAATCGACCGCGACGTCGTCCTTCGGACCCGAAATCCGGTACGTCTTCGTCATGGCTGCTGCACGCCTCCTGGTTTCCACTCGTTCCAGCCCGGCTTGGAATAGCTCGGACATTGTTAGGGTTGTACCCGTTGCAATCTCTACAACAATAACCAAAAGCTTTAAGGAGTGTACTTTGAGCACGATCGATGTAACCGAGGACACTTTCCAGGAGACCGTTACCCAGGACGGAATCGTGTTTGTGGACGCATGGGCGGACTGGTGCGGACCGTGCAAGCAATTCGCGCCGACGTATGAGAAGGCCTCTGAGAAGCACACCGACGTCACCTTCGCCAAGCTCGACACTGAGGCCAACCAGCAGCTCGCCTCCGCCCTGGAAATCCAGGCGATCCCGACGCTGATGGCGTTCCGCGATGGCATCCTGATCTTCCAGAACGCAGGGGCCTTGCCGCCGGCCGCGTTCGACGACCTTGTCCAGCAGGTCAAGGACCTCGACATGGATGATGTCCGCCGTCAGATCGCCGAGCAGAACGCCACCGAGCAGTAGGCTTTTTTATTCAGCGCCCGCAAGACGGGCGCTTTTTTCATGCGTACACTTGCCTATCGACGAACCCCACCACCGGAAGGACACTCCAATGGCGAACCCGTTTAGCAAGGGCTGGAAGTACCTCATGCAGTCGTTCGACACCAAGATCGACCAGAACGCAGACCCGAAGGTGCAGATCCAGCAGGCGGTTGCAGCAGCAAAAGAGCAGCACAAGGCAATCTCCGAGCACGCAGCCAACATCATCGGCAACCGCAACCAGCTGCAGATGAAGATGGAGCGTCTGATCAAGTCCCAGGAGGACCTGCAGAACAAGGCGCGCACCGCTCTGCAGGCCGCCCAGAAGGCGGAGGCAGCCGGCGACGTTGAGAAGTCCCAGCAGTTCAACAATGCCGCCGAGGTCATCGCCACCCAGCTGGTGTCCGTGGAGCAGGAGCTCGAGCAGATCAAGCAGGCCTACGCCTCTGCCGACCACGCCGCCAAGGAAGCCCAGGCGAAGCAACAGCAGTCCGAGGCGAACCTGAAGGAGCAGCTCTCCCAGGTGGGCCAGCTCGAGTCTCAGCTCAACCAGGCCCGCATGCAGGAGCAGACGGCCAAGACCATGGACTCGATGAACCAGTTCAACGACGACAACGTTCCCACCCTCGACGGTGTGCGCGACAAGATCGAGCGCCGCTACGCCAACGCGTTGGGCCAGCAGGAGCTGATGAAGGACTCCATGACTGATCGCATGGTCGAGATCGAGTCCGGCTCCACCGACGCCGCCGCCGCCAGCCGCCTGGACCAGATCCGCGCGTCCCTGTCCGGTGAGCTTGAGGCCGGCTCCGGTGCTGGTGCTGGCGACGCTGACCGCCAGCTCGAGGCGGGCCCGGGTGAGGGCTCGCAGGGTGAGGGCTCGCAGGGCGAAGCGGTGCAGGGCGAAGCGGCGCAGGCGGAGGCCGCCGAGCCAGCCGTCGAGCAGAAGCCGTCCGGCAGCTCCCGCCGCGTCGCCGCCGACGCCCCGAAGACCGACGACATCCTCGCCGACGCCGAGAAGTACATGCGCGACGAGGACTAATCGCCTCCAACTAGCAGATCACAAACGGCCGCCTGACAGATTCCGCCGCGAAGTGTCGGCGCCCTAGCGGATTGGTTCACTCGCTGAGACCTGATCAGTGAATTATTTCCCACTTGGACGGTTGAATAATTCACTATCCCCAGGTCGTCAAAAACTCACGGCGGGATAGTTCACAAGCGAGTGAACTATCTCGCAATTGGGTCGGAAAAGGCGCCCCGAAGGCCGAAACCCCGGGGCGCCGCGAAATGCCGGAACCGCGTTAGCTCTCCCGGCGGATGTTGATGAGTACGCCGCGGATGCCGGAGTGGAACCCGTCGCGAAGGTTGACGCGCTGGGTCTCGGACAGGGTGTACTCGTGCAGGGTCTCGCAGGCGAACTGCAGCAGCGGCCTGTCGATCTCCGGGGGGAGCCCGCCGCCGGAGAGGAGGTGGGCGTTGTCCCGCTGTTCGCTGGAGGCGGCGTTTTCAAACCACCAGTTGGCGTACTGCTGCCCTACGTCGTAGGGGGTTTGGAAGCCGGCGGAGGTCCACACTTCCTCGGGCAGCGGCACGTAGCGGGAGCGCAGCTTGCGTCGCGGAGCCATCATCGAAGGCTTCGGCGCAGGCTTGGGGCCCGGCTTCGGCGCGCTCCCCGGCGTGTCCGATTTGGTGCCGGCGAGCGATGCAGGCGACGGCTTCGCGCCGCTGGCGGTGTCCGAAGAAGACGGAGCCGACGGGGCCGATCCGGCCGACTCGCTGGAGACATTCTGGTTGCCGGGTTTATTCGACTCGTTGTTGGCTTCCACCTGCGCCTCGGACGGCTCATCCATTTCTGGCTCGTCCGGGCGGTGGGTGCGTTGCTGCGGCGTTGGAGTGCCCACGATGTCGGACGGCTTCGGCACGCCACCGGGCTTGGGCGCCGGTTTCGGCGCGGCCTGCGCCGGCTGGTCGCCGTCTCGGCTGTCGTCGTCGGCTGCGTCCGAGCCGTCCCCCGAAGTGCCCGTAGCCTCAGAAACCGCGTCCGGCCCGAGCGGGTCTGGGCCCAGCCCTGGAACCTCGGTGGGGCCGACGGCTTCTTCAAGCGGAGCAGCGTCGTTAAGCGGGCGCTCTCTGATGCTCGGCGGCAGCGGGCCCTCGAGCACCTGGAGGCGCATGGCGTCGGCGAAGTCTTCGCGCGGGTCCAGGATGGTGGTGCTGTCGCAGGCGTGGCGCAGGGCGGAAGACATGGAGTCCCAGCCGAAGCCGTAGAGGTGCATGCGCGCGCCACGGCTGGTCACTTCCTCGACACCGGGGATCATGTCCGCGTCGCCGGAGACCAGCACGAAGTCGGTGAAGTTCTCGCTCACGCCGTTGACAACAAGGTCCGCGACAAGGCGGGTGTCCACGCCTTTTTGGGTGCGGCGCTCGCCCCATTCGATCAGCTGACCGGTACGCAGTTGCACGCCGTCGCAGGTGCGAAGGGCGCGCTGGTAGCGGTGCGGGCCGGAGTCGGGGATGCCGTCGTACCAGAACTGGCGGTGGATGGGTTGGTTGAGTTGGTTGGTGATCATTTTGCCGAGGGTTGCCACAACCTCCGGCAGGTCAATTTCTAACTGTGCGCGGGCGCCGATTTCCCACGAGTTGTAAAAGCTCGCGAGCAGGTATGACGTGTCGACGAACACAAGTGTGCGTTCAAGCATGGCTCCTAAATTCCGATTCTTTTTCGTTACTAAGTTGAGTTACACGCACCATCTTGCCTGAAAATTCTCAGTCATTCCACGTCGTAATCATCACGGTTTCCTGCGAAGCTGTTGCGCTCGACAGATCGCCGTGATAGTCAGTTAGTTACTCGAGTAACTAACCAATCAACCGGAGGGCAGAGCATGAACACTGACGCGGAGCCGCTCTTCGTGCAGATCGCGAGTTTCGTTGCCGACCTCATCGTCGACGGCACCCTGAAACCCGGCGAGCAAGCACCGTCGACGAATCAGCTCGCCCAATTCCACGAAATCAATCCCGCGACGGCGCGCAAGGGGCTTGCATTGCTTGTCGACGATCACGTGCTGGAAAAGCGCCGCGGCCTCGGCATGTTCGTCACCGACGGGGCCCGCGACCGAATCCTGGCCAAGCGCCGGGAGGACTTCGCCGGTGACTACATCGCCCCGCTCATCGACGAAGCCCTGCACCTGGCCTACACCCGCTCCGACCTCCACGACCTAATCGACCGCGTCGCAGAAAGCAGAGGCATGTACCAATGACCATCCACACCCGCGACCTCACCCGCAGCTTTGGTTCCAAGGACGTGCTCACCGGCGTCGACCTGGATCTCGGCCCCGGCATCCACGGCCTGCTCGGCCGCAACGGCGTGGGAAAATCCACGCTGCTGCGTATCCTGTCCGGGCAACTTAAACCCACCTCCGGCACCGTCGAGGTGTTCGGCGTGCGCCCCTTCGACAACGCCTTTGTCATGGACAGCACCTGCCTGACCGGCGTTGATACCGCTTACCCGGGCACGTGGTCCGGCGCGGATGTAATCAAGGGCGCGTGGTTGCGCTACCGCACCTGGAACCAGCAGCTTGCCGACGCACTGACCGCCGACTTCGCCATGGACCAGGCATTGGAAACCCGCTACGGGAAGCTCTCCCGCGGGCAGCGCGCCATGATCGCCATCGTTATCGGGCTTGCGTCCGGCACCGATCTGCTGCTCCTCGACGAGCCCTACGTCGGCCTAGACACCCACAACACCGAGGTGTTCTACCGCCACCTGCTGGACCAGGCGGACACCGGCCGCACCATCGTCATGGCCACCCACCACATCGAGGACGCCGCGAAGGTGCTGGATACGGCGGTGATTCTGGGGCGTGAGGGGGCCGTCGTCAAGCAATGTGCTCCCGAAGTCGCCGACGACTTCGCGGTTGTTGGAGGGGAGCTTTTGCCTATCGACGAGGCTCCGCGCCACGCCCGCCCCGCCCGCTTCGACGACCTCATCGAGCACTACCTGGAGGTGTACTGATGAACACGAGCTTGCCCGGATTCTTTCGCCACCAGTTCGTTGCGCCCTCGCTGTACAGGTTGCTGTGGATGGTGCCGCTGGCGGCGATGTTCGCACTCGGCGCGACGATTACGGACCACCCGCTTACTGCGGTGATGACGCCTTCATTTGTGACCCTCTTTGTGATCGGTGCGCTCTCGACGGAAGAGACAGCCTACGCGGCCTACGGTATGCCGCGGGATCGGCGGCTACGACTGGCCGCGATGGCAGTGGTGCCGGCGGTGGTGGTTGGCGCGGCCGTCGCGTTGCTGCTGCGGACTGATTGGATTGGAGTTGTGGGCGCCTTGGGGGCCGTGGCGATGGGCCTGCTTATGGGGCAGCGCTACGTCACCGGCGAGGTGCCCGAAGCGAGTGAGCGTGTTCGGCCGCGCTTAGGCTCGCGCGGCTTCCTTGTGGAGCTGGTGTGGACACCTCAGCTGCTCTGGGCATTCGGTATCGCGGCGGCGCATTGCGTGACGCTGTACCTGGCAAGCTTCATTGGTTCGGAGCCGCTCAGAGTGTGGATTGGGGCTTTGCCGCTGCTGGTTTGGTACGGCATGTATTGCATGCACGGCTCGGCAATCGCCGGAACAGACGTGGGCGCCAGCTACGGGGTGCCACGTCGGCGCTGGCTTGGAGTATCGCTCGCGGCAACAGTTGTCTCAGTGCTGCTTTATATGGTCGTTGTTGGTGTTGTCTCGAGTTTGAGCTGGGCCGCGGTGGTGGTCGGGGCGGCGGGTGCGTTCGCCTGCGCGGTGCTGGGATCGGTCTTGAAAGCCCGGCGCAGCGAAATGGGGCTGTATCCAACGATATTCCTATTTATCCCCATCTCGCGAGCCGTTGAAGTGGAAAGCTTCACGGACAGTGAGACCGTTTACGTCCTTGTCGTCGCCGGAGCGCTGTTGTTGGTTGGTGTAGTGATGCAGGTGGCGTATTTGGGTGGCTATATGAACCCCAAACAAGCGCTTAAGAACAGGTAGAAAACAGCCTGTGCGCTGCGGGTTTGTGTTGTGTGTGGGGTGTGTGTAACTTATATCGAGTCAGCGAGA
>ERZ1030898.69-NODE-69-length-13883-cov-14.303225_pt1 | contig 13883 bp, 8 predicted proteins | sample MGYA00517298_ERZ1030898 | MGnify/ENA primary metagenome ERZ1030898 (study PRJEB33718, sample SAMN03159684) | human skin metagenome | collected 2014-05-20 | study: EMG produced TPA metagenomics assembly of the PRJNA266117 data set (Human skin bacterial metagenome and... | reverse complement strand
ATATTCCAGATTTTCCCATCTACTTAAACGGAACAAAACCTGGGACACTTCAAAGACCCATAGCCAAGTGCTTTGTACTGTGTTCGTTGGGTTATCAGTGTGCGTGTTTAAGTCGTGTCGGAATCAGGTGAATTGGATCAGTCCAATTCTCCATAGATCGTAAGCTTAGAAGACGTGATGAAAGAGAGCAGCACAACTGCCCGAGTTCCATCTTGGATAATGGAGCCGCTAGGGGGTTAACGCTAAATAAGACTACTAATGAACTGTGGATGACACACCGAAGTCGATATCGCAAACTAGTGGGATGTTCAGCGAGATTGCGGATAGCTGATCTTTGAAAGGATATCGCTGTTTTCTCTTGGCCATATCGGCTTGGACATCGTTGATCGGTGCATTCGTGGCTTCCAAGAGGTGGCTAGCCATTTGTCCATCGACATGACCCAGGATCTTCTCAGCTTTGAACATATTGAGAAAGTATTGGGCACCGCGAGAACTCAGTAGATATCCATCGGTGCCAACCCCACGCCGACGCGAATCCCAAAGCTTGAGCTGATCCCAAATTGAGATCGCATTCTGGGTGCAATCGAATGCGGACCTTCCGTGGACCCCAGCCATTCTCAGATTGGCCCAGGCGAATTCGGAGCTGTCAAGAACTGAGAGGGTTTGGTCAATCATGCTGGCACCAACAAACGGAAAAGCATCATCCTCCAGAACCAGGACCCAATCTTTCTGACTATTTGCGACTATCTCCCAAACACCCAGGTGGCTTAGCCAGCAGCCTATAGCACCTGCCTTCAACTGGTGTGACACAGCTGAGTCGCCAACTAATTGTTCTCTCACAGTGAGTGGTAGCTTCGAGCCGTCGAAAGCCGAATAGCGGCTTAAATCAGTGTAACCTGTTCGTTGAAATGCTTCTGAGGTGAGGTTCCATTTTCGAGTGTCACGGTCGAGGTTGACCATTATTGCTGGTAAATCGATTAGGGATCGGGTAAATGAGGCTCGCCGTTGGCTTATCGTCTGCCGCATCCGTGCGTCTTCAATCAACGGGATAAACCCATCAGCGATATTTGGGAGTCCCATGCTGAGAGCCAAACTGGACCACCATTCGGCGGAGGGGCCGCGTTTTCCTATTTCAAGTGTCCCTAGAAGGGATTGGGCTCGTGTTGCAGTCTCAACGAAGTCGTTGATTCTTCCAGATGCTGCACAAGATTCACCAAGCAAATAAGCGCCATACGGGGTAAGTCCGAAACTGGAGGCTAACGACTTCAGCCCTGTTATCGCTCCGTCATAGTCCCGGGTATAGCGGTATGCGTGCATTCCGAGGGCAAAAGCCTCGTTAAGTGGCAAGCCATTCTTGACACACTCTTCAAGGGCTGACTGTGCGTTAGCCTCGCCAAGGGCCCCCGCAATGTATCTGAATATAATTAACAGTTTGGGTCGATTAGCTTTGGTTAGGTTTTCCCTTGAACGCAAATAGTCTGAGATGAACTCGATGGCCTCAAAAGAGTTTTTTGTCTCAGAAAAGTCTCGGCGGGCAACGAGTTTCGTTAAGTCAGTAAGCTGCATGGGTTCCTTTTAGGCGTTTATGTTTATGAACGATGCTTGTGGCGTCTTTGACGCCGAAAGCTGAATCCATCATTATTACATTTGTCCGAATCGAAGAACGCGGCTGCTTCGCTATCGAGAACCAGTTTTGGAACTTGATAATCATTTGCTGCTCGGCGAAGTATCTTTCCTGCTGTGATTCGATCACGTTTCGCTTCAGCATCAGACCATCGCTTGTACTGGCGGCAGACCGCGTCGGAGTCACCATCTGCCACAGTTTGTCCTTCGTGGATCCAAATTGCACGTTGGCAATTATCTTGGATGACGCCAGGTGCATGTGACACGATAAATACCGTCGAATCGCCAGCAAGGAACTCATTCATTCGCTCGGTAGCGCGTTGAGCAAATGTTGAGTCTCCTGTCGACAGAGCTTCATCAATCAAGAGAATCTTTGGCTGCACTGCTGTTGCGATTGAAAACTTAAGTCGTGCACCCATACCTGATGAATAAGTATTAAGAGGGCGGTGGATAGCATCGCCGATTTCGGCCCATTCCCCGACGCTGTCCTGAATCTCTGCTACATGTTGTGGCGACAGGCCGCTAGCTAAGAGTCCGAGGCGAACGTTTTCCATTCCAGTGAGGTGTGGTTGCAATGCAGCGCCTACACTGAGGAGTGAGGGCTGAGCTGAGGCCCAAATCTTCCCGGTAGTTGGGAGTTCATGTCCAGCGACCATGTTAAGCAAGGTTGATTTACCGGATCCATTTCGACCAATGATGCCGACGGATTCGCCCTTATATGCGACGAAGCTGGTCGATAGTAAAGCTTCAACGTGAATTCCTCGGCGCCCTAACTTAATGCCATGCTCAGATCCGTCCTTGGCCACAGTGTAGGTTTTAGAGACTTTACGAACAACAATGGAGGGGTTATTTGACGCTGGCATAACGATGCTCCGCCTTCCAGAAGAAAATTAGACCTAAGACGAAAAGGGATATTGATATCGCAGCCAAATAAGCCCATCGCCCTATTGATGGAACTTGACCGGACAGAACGACAGTTCTTGTCATATCTAACACTTGATAGGCGGGATTTGCTTCCAATATCCGCAGGATACCTGGGTGCTCAACAAATCTTGTGACTGGAGCAAAAACCCCTGAGACAAAAAACAAAATACGGGTGAGTATCTGAATCAGGGAATTGACGTCAGGGATGAATGCAGTGAGGCGTGCAAAGATGAAAGAGAATCCAGCTGCCATTACGTGAGTGAGTACGAATATCGGAATGACTAAGACCACTGTCCATGATGGCGTGTGGGTAGGCTGAAAAATTAGGGCGCCGATGACTGCCAACATTGCTGGAGCGATATTATCGAGTGTTAGCCGCAGGGCTGCTGAGAGGACAACCGCAGCTTTAGGGAAATTGAATGACGTTAATAGGCCGCGGTTTCGTTGAATTAGCATGGAACCATTGGAAAATCCCTGATTTATAAAAGCGAAGAAAATAACTCCGATAATTAAGAATCCAATAAAGTTGTCCACACCGCGGTCGGCTCTGAGAAGGAGTCCGAAAACGAAGGCGTAGAGACTGACCTGAATCGCAGGATTGAGAATAATCCAAGCGGTGCCAAGAAAGGTGCCACGGCCTACCGAGAAGGATTTTCCTCGCGCATCTTGTTGTACATAGTGACGAATTTTCCAAATCTGTCTAAGGTAGTCACTGAAGCGAGGTCGAGCTCTCAACGGGCGGAGCCCTGAATCGTCTACGAAGGTTACACGTGACGAGGTTCTAGTGCGCTCCAATTGGTTTGAGGAGCTAGTGTCGTTTGCCATGCATCTGCCTTCCTCTTGCTCCCTTTCATGTTAGGCGGTTAGAAGTCGAATACGAATTATGCCGGCCAGCGGTTCGGTCACCCTAAAAGTTAATCGAGGTAGACCTTTCTAGGTTACCTAGGAGCATAGAACAGCGTCTTCCAGCAATCGAGCGACCGTATAACAGTAGGCTCCAGTGAGTACTCTTCCTTGAACTACGACGGGAGTATAGGTCAGAATTCATCTCGGACTGCAGTAGGTTTGGTAGGAAGCCGATGTGATGTCTAGTAGCGGCGATCTGTGGAAGCTATATTAAACAGGTATCGGGCTCACTTTTAAAAGGTTTAGTCACCTACAATAGCTGTGTTGAGTCGGTATCACTCTGGGCTGAAAGGGAGTATATGTACCCAGACGAATTTAGGTCCTCCAAAAAGCTGCATTCTCTGCGTGTAGCTCGCCAACTGGCAGAACCGAGTGAGGAATTTGCGGAATTAGAAGACATGACGCCGGAGCAACGCTACGAGTTTTTGTATAGGTCGTCGGCGGAGAAACACGACTTAGACCGCCGTATTAAGGCAGCAAAGAGTGACATAAAGCGGCTGAAGGCGGAGAATTCCAAGCTTAAGAGTGAAAAGAAGCTCGCAGAAGACCGCCTGGCAAAGCTGCGCCAATCGAAATCTATGCGCCTCGGTCGCGCATTGTCGAGCCCAGTGAGGGTGTCCCGGCGATTAGCTAAAAATCCAAAGGCGGAATCGACTCGTACGGCGCTACAGTTTAATAGGCAGTGGGGAAAGCTCAAGAGTTCTCTGCGAAGTAGCGTCAAATCGCAAAAAAATTGGGCTGAGTCTAAATTGCGGATGGCTTCAGGGCGCAGCCGAGTAAGTACCGACACAGCGAGAGACCCCCTCCGCTTCGGCAGAGAATTGACACCTCGGGAAGTATTCCAAAAGAAAGCAACTCCGGATAATCTCGAAAAACTACTCAACTTTACGTGGTTTGTCGAAGGCAGCATTGTGGAGTCAGCAAACCTAGTTCGTGAGAATCCTTGCTTAGTTGAAGAGTTGAGTGACCGAGGTAAGCAACTGGCTCAACGAATTCTGGGCTTCGAAAGATTAGACCTAGATTCGCTGTTGCCTGCACGCAGTCAGGATCCCGCTTATATCGTTGAACATAAGCGGGTAATGTACTGCGTCCATCAAACCCCTCATTTTAATTCCAATGGCTATTCAACTCGTACACGTGGTGTGGCCAAGGGATTGCAACTCAACGATATAGACGCGGTTGTTGTTGGGCGCTCTGGGTATCCTTGGGACTCTAAGGCTGATGTTGCTAAGCCTTCGGTTCGCCGCCATTCGAAGAAGCTCGACGGGGTTGATTATGTGCATCTTCCTGGTGGGAATCTAAACCGAGATCCCTTGGACAGGTATTTCCTGGAAGCAGCCGATGCATTTGTACGTGAAGCATGCATGCAGCGGCCTGCACTGATTCAATCGGCGTCGAACTTTAGAACTGCGATACCGGCTTTGATAGCAGCGCGAAGGGTCGGTGTTCCTTTCGTCTACGAGGTGAGAGGGCTTTGGGAGTTTACGGAGGCTTCAGCTAAGCCCGGGTTTGAAAGAACTGAGCGTTTTGAAGCCATGCGCAAAGCGGAAACGTTCGTTGCTAGCGAGGCAGATGCGGTTCTCGCGATCACGCGCCAGGTCAAAGATGAGCTTGTTAGTCGTGGCGTGGATGAAAACAAAATCATTCTTGCGCCTAATGCCGTCGATCCCGACGTGTTCTTACCGCTTCCTCAGGACAAAAAGTTTGCTGAGCTACACCGAATTTCGACTGAAGTCCCAGTCATCGGTTTTGCGGGGAGCATGGTTGCATATGAAGGGCTTGATTTGCTACTCGATGCCTCGGCATCACTTCATGCTCGCGGGGTTGATCACCAAATAGTTCTTGCGGGATCCGGTGCGGCGGAACAGGCATTGAAGCAGCAAACTAAGGCACTAGGAATTGACGGAAAAGTGAGATTCCTTGGCCGGTTGCCTCAAGATCAAATGCCGCGCTTACAGTCGACGTTCGACATCGTTTGCTGCCCCCGCAGATCAACTATTGTCACCGAGCTTGTTAGCCCATTGAAACCTCTTGAGTCTTTCGCAACTCAGAAGGCGACAGTGCTTTCGGATGTTGCTCCGAATAGGGATTTGGCAGGCGATGATTCAGCAAGAGCGCTAATTTTTAAGGCTGATGATTCCGCGGATCTCGAGCACACATTGGAGCGTGTTATTGAAGACTCTGAGCTTCGCGCAGACTTGGGGCGTAGTGCCCGGTTGTGGTCAGCCACCGAGAGGACGTGGAAGGCCGTCGGATCGGCAATGACCCGCGCACATATCCTGGCAGCGGAGCACTATTCGCAACGAATTATCGGTACGCGGCAACTCGGTGAGCTTCATGTAGGCGTTATTGGTGATGAATTCACTAGGACGACATTGGCAGGTTCTTTCACTACGGAGCTAATTAGTCGCCAAAACTGGAGAGAGCAACTCGAAGCAACAGGGTTCGATCTAATAATTATCGAGTCCGCATGGGAAGGAAATGGTGGGGAGTGGACGCGAGGCATTGGTCATTACTCCGATGAGGAAAGCGCTGATCTTCGCGGTTTGCTGGAATCCGCTCGGTCAAAAGGAATCCCAACGCTTTTCTGGAATAAGGAAGATCCCGTCCACTTTGCCCGGTTTGCTCCAAATGCTGCATTGTGTGATCACGTTTTCACCACGGACGCCAATATGATTCCCAAATACCATTCGGTTGAGAATCAACGCAATATCACGATTTCCTCACTGCCGTTTTATGCGCAGCCAAAAATCCATAATCCATTGCCTAAAGGTCGGGAATTCTCCTCATCGATTGCCTATGCCGGTAGTTACTATGGGGAACGGTACGCTCAACGTTCTAAGAGTTTGGATTTGCTACTATCCGCGGCGAGCGAGTATCCGTTGGCTATCTACGATCGGCAGGCGAACAACCCAGAGTCTCCCTACACTTTTCCTGAAAAGTACCGATCTTCCGTGCAGGGAGCGTTACCGTACAACGAGGTTATTAAGTCGTATCAATCACACTTGGTGCATCTGAATGTGAATTCGGTTCTCGACTCTCCGACCATGTTCTCACGGAGAGTCGTCGAGATTCCTGCTTGTGGCGGAATCGTTCTCAGCGCATTCAGCCGCGGGATCACGGAAACATTGGGTTCGAATATTGCCAACTCCAACCGTCGAGAAGACTATGAAGCGTGGCTGCATGCTTGGTCGACGAGTCCTAATGAGCGGTTATCCGAGATTTGGCGGCAAATGCGAACCATATACAGAGCGCATACTACCGAAACTGCGCTGGCAATCATGATGCGTACCGCTGGTATCGCTGTTGCTGGCTTACAGCCGGCACGCTATATTGCCGTAGTCTCGCGAGAAACTCCCGACTCGCTGGCTCGTGTCCTAGAACAGTCGGTTCCTCCTGTAGCGGTGGTACTAGAGGATTCTGAGGATCCTTCTGAAGATACGCGCGCGTATTCGGATTCCGTAGAGGTGCCAATCTATCCCACACTTGCCGACGTCCCAGTAGAAGCCGATTACCAAATCTTCTTCGAAGGACAAGTTCACCGAACCTTTGCTGAGGACGTCTTACTGCCCCTGCGGTTTACAGAAACCGATGCCGTTTTTGTTCGCCATGACTCGGAATTTTCGGGCGGGAATTCCATCGTTGAATACTTGGGCAATCGGTCCCTGGGCGATCTTTCTCGCGCGCTAGTGAGGACAAAGACAGTTGGCGGAGGCGAGGTAGTGCTTACTCTGCCAGCAGATGAAAGCGATAAATCGGCGCCAGTTCACACTATGGCAGAGGCTTCTTCCTCAGCAGCACGACAACCAGACATGCTTGCAGGTAAAAAGGTCTTGGTCGCCGGTCACGACCTGAAGTTTGCCCAAGGACTTCTAGCTGCGCTCCGTACAGCCGGAGCACAAGTCCTTCTCGACGAATGGGAAAGCCATACCGATCATGACGAGCAACGTTCGCTGGAACAGCTCGAAAAAGCTGACATTGTGTTCTGCGAATGGGGCTTGGGAAACGCAGTATGGTATTCCCACAGGATTCGTAGTGACCAGCGACTCGTAGTTCGCGTCCACTCTCAAGAACTCTTCCGGCCATATCTAGCGCAAATTGCGCACGAGTGCGTGGACAGTTTTATTTTCGTAAGCGAGCTCATTCGCTCTGGAGCTGTCGTTTCACATGGCGTCCCACGCGAGCGGACTACGGTCATTCCGAACCCCGTAGATATTGCAGCGTTAGATATTCCTAAGACTGTGGCGGCTGAAAAAACGATCGGACTTGTCGGAATTGTCCCACGTTCTAAGCGCCTAGATTTGGCACTAGACGTTCTCGAAGGCGTACTCAGGGAAGACCCAGAATATGTCCTGCGTGTCAAGGGTAAGACTCCCGAAGATTATCCTTGGATGGAAAACCGCCCCCGGGAAATGGATTACTTCAATAACCAGTACGCTCGCATAGAGCAACTAAATCGAAAGTACCCAGGCTGTGTGGTCTTTGATGGTTTCGGTTCCGACATGGCTGAGTGGTATGCCAAGGTGGGGGTCGTTCTATCAACGAGTGATTTTGAGTCATTCCATCTGACGATTGCAGATGGTGCTGCTTCAGGAGCGCTGCCGGTGTGCCTCAACTGGCCAGGGGCAGATCGCATCTATCCTGCTGAGTGGTTGGTTCCAAATGTTGCTTGTGCCGTGAACCGTGTGCTTCGGCAGAAGCGTGATTCGCGCCAGTATAAGGCGGTAGCGGAGGCTTTTGAAAGTCGAGAAGTGTTCAAACAGTTACTTGCAGAGATAAGCACCGAAGAGGAGTAAATCTGATTGCTGTCAATATGAGTCACGGCTTAATCAAGACGCTGCTTGGGAAGGTAGAAAACTTTCCAAGCATTTTGCCAGCCTGTTTGCAGTGTTTCCGGTAAGATATCATCGATCCAACCTACTCATTCGTTTAAGCGTGTGGGATAGGCACAACGCCGGAAACACGGAGAAGATAAGTGACAGTTCAAGAATTAGATGTTTTGAAGCGTCCGCTGGATGGCGTGAGCATACGTGAGAGTGTTACTCCAGGGCAAAAAGTGTCGCTGTTTGTTGAGACTAGGTCTGATGATAGTCGTCCGAATATCGCACTTATCGCGTTCAAATTCTTGGATAGTGAAGGTACCGTTCTAGAACTGCCTGAGTGGTCACACTATTCGGAAGCAGTCGGGCACTATGCTTATATCTCGCCGTCTGTTGGGGGCGAGCCGGTTCAGGACCGCTGGAACTTTGTAGTGCCCCCCAATGCGGTTTCGTTTGAAGCCGAAGGGCGCCAGTGGAAGAAGGGGACCCACACTGCTCTTTTAGGTGAGTTCATTTTTCAAGATGTATCAACTGGCGTGAGTGCTTTTCGGTTTCCTTCCGGTGCACCAGCAAGCGTTTTATCCCGAGAGTTCATGCAAAGTATTGCGCTTGATCCCTCAGAACGCGCTTTGAATTTATCGGCAACCTATGTACCCAGTGTAGAACTAAAAAGCGTTGCTCCACTGAGTGTTCGGTTTATGGACCGACATGGCCATGAGCTTTTGGGGTCATCGGATTTACCGCAAAATCCCAAATTCGGCTCTTTTATAGGCCTTCCAGCAGGTCCAAATGAAGAAACAAAGTTTAACTGCACGGTTGAGGTCCCTAAAGGAGCGGTTTCCCTCGAGATAAAAGGCATGGATTGGGGGAAGTCGCAAGCTGATATTCTAGGCCCGTTTGAGCGCGGTGATGCATTTGAAGAGTCCTTTAACATTGAATCTTTCATCCAAGAGCTAAGTGTAGAAACTCCGCTATTAATCATTGATACGACGGCGCCGCCATTGGGGCATGAAACATTGGCATTGCGTCCGAATAACCTAGCCGCGGCCTATAGCCGTGCAGGGATTGGAGTAATTTTCATCCCATTTGGCTCTTTGAAAGGGTTCCCTGCAAAAGTCAGCAATAGGCTGGCACAGGTGTCAAGAACTGATTTTGACCGTTTGATTGAAGTCGTAGTCGAAGAGCGTGACTCCAAAAACAGCACTTTTATCTGTTCGTCATTCCCAAGTATCCAGAGCATTACAGCAGTTCAGCGTTTGAAATCAGCTGGCTGGAACACCGTCTATGAGTGCCGTGATGATATGGAGGAATTCAATCGAGTCGGTTATTCGAAATGGTATGACCCGCAGCTCGAGCGTCAAATGCTCCGGATTGTCGACACTGTTGTCAGTGTCAGTACTGCTCTAGATGCCAAATTAGTATCGCTCTATCCTCCCTTGGAGCGTCACTATGTCATACCGAATGCCGTGAATAAGCACGTAATCGAGACAACACAAGGATTGCGAACCCCCCAGGTAACAGCACAGCGGAATGCTTCCAACAAGGTCGGCTACGTCGGGCATTTGACCGAGAGCTGGTTCGACTGGCCCTTGGTAATTGAGGCTGCGAAACGCCTGCCCGACGTGATATTCGAGATCGTCGGTCACGGAATGCCGAAGAATATTAAGTTGCCAGGGAACGTGGAGTACCTGGGGCCGAAGAGCCACGATGAACTCCGACCGCTGGTTCAGACTTGGAAGGTTGGACTCATTCCATTTGCAAACATCCCCCTTACTAGGTCGGTGGATCCCAATAAGATCTATGAGTACTTCGCATGGGGACTTCGGTGCATAAGTGCTCCGATGGGTATGGTTCACGAGTATCCATCAACGTGGGTTTATCATGGTGTGGATGAGTTCGTGGAGTGTGTTGAAAGCGCATTGAATTCCGAGCTCTCTAATGCCGAGATTTACCAACTCAGCCACTTTCTCGAGAGCGCATCATGGGACGATCGAGCTCAGGAGATGTTCGAAATCATGAAACCACAGAATTGTAGTTAGTAGGAGAGATCAGTGCGTAAGTTAATCATTTATCCTAACTGCTCTAAAGGTGGAGTGTCGTCTGTAATCCGGGGAAGGGCAGCGGATGAACCAGGTACCCAATTCGATGTTATTTTTTTCAATGACAGAGGAGGTCTTCGAACTTTCTCTGATGTATCAAACGTAAACGTCCGTATAATTCGCGAAGACCGGTCGAATGCTTATCTGACTTATTTGGTAAATACTATCGAATATGACACAGTGCACGTGTTGAGCGCTCCAAAGACGGCCAACACCTTGGCGCAAAACCCTGACGCCGTAGTAGTCTACGAGTTCCATTCATCGAATATGACGGTGGTGGAACAAGAACTGCAGGTTCTTGATATAGATAAAATGAGCCAGATCGCTGTGCCTTCAGCTGCAATGAAGCTAAAAATAGGGGAGCGTCTTCCGCGACGATCGCTAGCTCGGTTGATCGTGACACCAAACTTGGTGGACCGCCGTATTTTTTCCCAAGATGGTTCCTTCGATTTCTTCGATAATGACCCAATGTTTGTTAACTCAGGACTACGGCCGTTTGTCTGGGTTGGTCGTTTTGATAAGGACAAGGGTTACCAATATGCTGTTCGAGCCCTAGCTCAGCTTCCGGAGAACTACATAGGGATTTTCGTGGTCAGCTTGGAACACGATCCCATTCGTACCTCTCGGTTCCTTTCGGAGTGCGATTCAATGAGGGTGCGGGACAGAGTTCAGCTTTACATGAACCTATCTCAGCCAGAAATTGCCAATCTGTATCGCTCCGCGCGTGAACTCAAAGGTATCTATGTTTCCACTTCGCTAATGGAATCTTTTGGGTACGCAATTGCCGAATCAATGGAGTGCGGATTGCCATGTGCTGCTTTCGAACTCCCCGTTCTAGGACTTCATCGTGACCGTGGCAAACTTCAATCAGTTCCGATTGGCGACGTAGAGGCTCTGGCTAAGATGATTTTACAGATGTAGCATTACACAGGAAATAATTTCTGTATTAAGTGGGCTGCTTGTTGAACAACTCTTTGGGAGTAGGGAGGGGAGAGCCTTACCGAGTTATCTGGGGACAGACACAGCTTTAGGAAAATTTTTTATGTATACAGATTATTATCGCCGCGGCATTGAAACTCAGTCTCACTGGAGAAGAACTGTTGACACGGACTACTGATGGTGATTGAAATCTGCTTAAAACTCGATTTTCGGGCAGTGATCTATCAGTTCGTTCGGTGGTGCAAGTCTTTGCTAGCTTGACTTGAAAGTAAAATTTGGAGATATCTAGAGCGGTAGAGGGACAGTGCGTGTGACACTGCGCATGGCACCCGGAAGGTTGAGACCGGCATGGGCGATGATGTAGGTCCCAACTCGCAGCTTCATCGTGGGCGATCGCGACGCGTAAACCTTCAATATATTGTGGAAAGACCCAGAGGCGACCCCGCTCAATACCATCGGAGGCGGGACGACTGGGCCGACCGCGAGGGGGGAATTGGTCGCAACCATCAATGATCATAATGTGGCTAGCAGGTCGACGATGCGAGGCGATCTTTTCGGCACCGAAGCTGCCGAATCCGTTAACATACTGCGTCTCATGCGCCAAGGAATCACCATCGCATCGGTCGCCGCCCAGTTGTGAGAGGTCAGAAGCCTCGATCTGCTGCCCTATAACCCCGAGGGGGTGGCTGCCGCAGAAGTTAAACTGATGAGCTCTGGTCCGGTAGTCACGCTTGTAGTAAGGGGTCTGATCGCAACAATGACTTTAGGGCAGTTCCTATCCGACGGCCCCACCCTCGACGAACTGCGCTCCGTGGACAATCTGGGGGACACACTGCTGAAAGGAAACCCAAGCAGGCTGCATTGGCAACCATGCGAATGGATAGGTTCAGATCTGGGATAAGACATCCGAAGAAACTCTTCACGGTGTCGTGACTTGGTCCGATTCTGCCTAGTGCCTTGGGTGGGTTACTGCTTAGGGGCTGCTGCGATCCGGTGGAGTGCATCTTCCCATTCTCCGCCGAGTTTCACGTCGTACTCTTCGGTGAATTTGTAGAGTTTCCCGTGGTACGGGCCACCGGGGGCGGGGGTCAGTTCCCCGATCAGGGCGCCGCGGGTTGAGTTGTAAAGATCGATTCTCATAAACGGAGTTCTAATGAGCTTCGTTACCTCTGAAGCAAGAGAAAGCATTGACTGAGCGGTGCCGGGTAGGATTGGTTCTATGAGCTGGTAGTGCTTCCATTCGCTTTCAATCTTTCCAGCAAGGTCAAGCGGCTGAAACTCCCCGTCGAAGAAGGCTGTTCCGGTGGGATTAATATTTCGATCTATCTGCTGCACGAGGATGGGCTTGTCGTAGAAGCAGTACACCTTGTAGTCGGCGGGAACTAATTGCGGATTCCTCGCATCGACCACGATCTCCTCTGCAAAAACCCTGAATGACTTTTTGTAAGTGGCCTTATCGAGGCACCGGTTCTGTTCTACGATGATCTCGTCCATCGTCAAGGTCTGCTTGCTTAAAGATTCGTAGTAAGTACCATCTTCCTGCCTAGCTAGAACCATAACACCTGATGAGGATGACATTATGTTGGGTTTCAGGACAAATCGTTCAGGCAATCCAGTGAAGTCAATCTCGCTTGGATCCGTCCACACCTTAAATACAGTCGGGGATGGGAGATCGTTGTCGGCGCAAAAACGTCCCAGCGTCACTTTGTTGTTCACCCACCAGGGAGTGTTTTTTTCAACATGTGTTATGCGGTCACGTACGAATTCCGTCCAAGACTTAGTCATGCCGGGGAACCCTTTCTTAGATAGAAGGACGCAAGCAGTTTTTGACTTGCTCATAAGTAATATTTTAGAGGCTACTCACCAAAGACGTTGGATGGTTTCTTGCCCCAAGTCGTATAAGTTTTGTCTTGATCTCCACTGAGGGCTCCTTCCCCAGAGCGAAGTCGAGGTGAGGTTTCCCTCGTTTAGTGAACACCCTATTAGTACGGATCTTGTGTCCGTAGGAGAGGATGTTCATTGTGAGTTCGTCAAGGAAGGAGCCTGACCCCGGAAAGTGGACACGTCGGAGGTTAACTATGCGGCTTTAGCCAGTGTAGCTGAAGTCTCGGCTTCAAAAACATCAGGAGCCACGAGATTGCACCAAGGAGTTGCGTCTGCGCGTTTTGTAGCGCATGCACTACCGGAATACTTCCTGACGGCAGGCGATCGGATCTTCAAAGACTTTCCTATCACGCATAACTTCCCGCTTTAAGGTGGCGTTCAACGATTCTGCTAGGGCGTTATCAGCACTAGTCCTACCGCCCCATAGACTGGTGCGAGAGTGTCTGATGGTTTGTGTGTGGGAACCGATCCCGCATAAGGAGATAAGCCAGAATGACTACTGTGGCGAGACGAGATCCGGCCGATAAGGCCAAGATTGATGCGATTGAAAAGAAGCTTCTTGCTAACCCTGAAATCGCGAAACTGATTGACGACCTAGGCACGTCCACAACGGATGCCAATGACCTGGTTCGCGTGGGGTTGCCCGCAAATCGTGGACACGTAGTGGAGCTACCTAGTGGTTAGGCAG
>ERZ1030898.59-NODE-59-length-16717-cov-27.330633_pt1 | contig 16717 bp, 17 predicted proteins | sample MGYA00517298_ERZ1030898 | MGnify/ENA primary metagenome ERZ1030898 (study PRJEB33718, sample SAMN03159684) | human skin metagenome | collected 2014-05-20 | study: EMG produced TPA metagenomics assembly of the PRJNA266117 data set (Human skin bacterial metagenome... | reverse complement strand
TTTTTTTTTCAAGCAGAAGACGGCATACGAGATTGCCTCTTGTCTCGTGGGCTGGAGATGTGTATAAGAGACAGCCGCTTACCGTCGCCCGTCCCCGCCCGCCGTCCTGTACAAAAGACGATATCGGCATTTGCCGTCCCGGCCCGACCGCGACCTGGTCTTTTGCCGCCGCGTCGGACCTAAATGCCGATATCGTCCTTTGCATTCGCCCCCTGACCCCCGCCCCGCAGCCGGCGAGCGGGCAGGCAGCGAGCGGGCACGCGCGGGAAGCCGGAACGGCACGCAAAAAGGCGGGCCCGGGGATGAACGGGGCCCGCCTTTGGTGCGTCGAAAAGCGAAGGCTTACAGGTTGATCATGTGGCCTTCGACGCCGTGCGCGATCTCCTTGAGCACCTCGGACAGAGTCGGGTGGATGTGGATGGAGCGCGCGATCTCGCCCGCGGTGAGGTCGAAGCGCTGCGCCAGCACGACCTCCGGAAGCAGCTCGGAGACGTTCGCGCCGACCAGGTGCGCGCCGAGGATCTCGCCGAACTCGGCGTCCGCGACGAGCTTGCCGAAGCCAGCGGTCTCGTTCAGGCCGACTGCCTTGCCGTTCGCGGTGAACGGGAAGGTGGCGACCTTGATGTCGCGGTCCGGCCACTTCTCCTTCGCCTGCTCCTCGGTGTAACCCATGGAAGCGACCTGCGGGTTACAGAAGGTGGCGCGCGGGGTCATCATGTAATCCTCGATCTCGAGGGTCTCCGCGTCCGCGATGGTCTCGGCGGCGATGATGCCCTGGGCCTCAGCCACGTGGGCGAGCTGCAGCTTCGCGGTCACATCGCCGATGGCGTAGATGCCGTCGACGTTGGTGCGCATGCGCTCGTCGATGGCAATGGCGCCGCGGTCGGTGAGCTCGACGCCGGTGTTCTCCAGGCCGTAGCCCTCGGTGCGCGGGGCGAAGCCGACGGAGATCATCACGCGGTCCGCGGTGAGCGTCTCCACCTTGTCGGTGCCGTTCTTCTTCACGTCCACCTCGACGGAATCGCCGTTGTCGCGCACCTCGGTGGTGGCGTGGCCGGTCAGCAGCTTCACGCCGAGCTTCTTGTAGGCCTTCGCGATCTCCTTGGAGACGTCCTTGTCCTCGTTGGGCAGGACGCGGTCCTGGTACTCGATGACCGTGACGTCAACGCCGTAGTTGGACAGCACGTACGCGAACTCCATGCCGATCGCGCCAGCGCCGACGATGACCATCTTCTCCGGGGCCTCCGGGTTGAGGATCTGCTCCTCGTAGGACACCACGTTCTCGGACAGTTCGATGCCCGGCAGGGTGCGCACCACAGCGCCAGTGGCGATGATGCAGTTGTCGAAGGTGACGGTCGTGCCCTTGTCGTCGCCTTCGGTGATCTCGATGGTCTTGGCGTCCGTGAAGGTGCCCAGGCCGTTGATCTCCTGGATCTTGTTCTTCTTCATCAGGTAGTGCACGCCGCCGACGATCTTCTGGGAGACCTTGCGGGAGCGCTTGTGGGCGTCCGTGTAGTCGAACTCCACGTCACCCTTGATGCCGAACGTCTTTGCTTCGTGGTTGAAGATTTCAGCCACTTCAGCGTTCTTGATCAGGGCCTTGGACGGGATGCAGCCCACGTTGAGGCAGACACCGCCCCAGTACTGCTTCTCGATGACAGCTACTTTTTTACCCAGCTGAGCTGCGCGGATGGCGGCGACGTAGCCACCGGGGCCAGCGCCGAGGACAACAACGTCAAAATGTTCTTTACTCACGCTGCATATCGTACGTGCCCGTCTGGCAAAATGTTGCGGAGCATCTTGTTTCTTCCTTGAATGAAAGTGAGCGATTCACTGTGAAGTTCACTCGCACGGCGGTAGCCCTGGGCGCCGCTGCTCTCATCGCCGCAGGCTCCGTTCCCGCCGTCCAGCACTTCGCAGGGGGCGATGCCGACAAGCCGGTCGCCACCCTGTCGCCGGCGGCGACGTCGGTGCAGACCTCGCTTCCCACCCCGACTTCCACGTCGCAGAAGCCGTCGGTCATGCCGAAGACCGAGGAGACTCCGACAATGGCGGCGACGGGTACGACGCCAACGAGCACCAGCTCGGCAGCAACGACGGTAACCACCACCGAGGTCAAGGTCGTGGACCCCACCACCAGCACCACTGCAGCCCCGGAACCGACCGACGCTGAGGAACCGACCACCGAGGCCGAGCAGCCGGAAGAGCACCCGAACATCGTGCCGCTCGGCGAGGCCCCGGAGACCTACAACGGCAAGGACCAGGCGTGGGTTGGCATCCTGGAGCGCCACCGCGAAACCTGGGACAACGAGGCGATCCGCGTGCACTCCGAGTCCATGGAGCGCGACATTCCGGTTGCGGTCTTCTACGCCACCGACGAAAACGGCGAGCGCAAGGAGAACGCACCGACGGTCTATCTGCTCAACGGCGCCGGCGGCTCGGAACAGGACACCGACTGGGTCGCGCAGGCCTACGACGAGTTGGAAGAGACGTACAAGGACTCCGGCGTCAACCTGGTGATCCCGATGGAGGGCGCGTTCTCCTACTACGTGGACTGGGCCGCCGAGCCGCCGGTGGACACGGACACGAACCCGTTCTTCCACGGCCCCCAGATGTGGTCGACCTTCCTGGCGGATGAGCTGCCGCAGGCGGTTGAGCCGTACATGAAGGCCGACGAGGAGCACCGCGCGGCCGCGGGCCTGTCCATGGCTGCGACCTCGGTGCTGCTGCTGGCGGAGCACAACCCGGGCTTCTACGACGCTGTCGGCTCCTTCTCCGGCTGCGCGGCAACCTCCACCCCGCTTCCGTGGAAGTTCCTGGACCTGACCGTCAGCCGCGGCGCGCCGAACGTGATGTCGCCGGAGTACATCTTCGGTGAGCAAGGTTCTGACTACAACCGCCACTACGACGCGCTGGTCAACGCGGCGGATCTCAAGGGCACCGCGGTGTACCTGTCCACCGGCACTGGCTTGGCTGGCGAGAGCGATACGCCGGGCTACCTGAAGGACCGCCTTGTCAACAAGTACGGCGTGGATCCGGACGCGGCGTCGACCCGCGCGCTGACCAACGCGATGACCCTGCAGGTCGAGGGCGGCGTGATCGAGGCGGCGATGAACGCCTGCACCCACGACCTGATGGTGAAGATGCGCGCCAACGACGTGGAGGTCACCCACGCTGAGCTGCGCAATGTTGGCACCCACAGCTGGGCGTCGTGGCGCGATGACGTCAAGCTTTCCTACGAGAAGGTGTTCAAGAAGGCGCTTGGCCTGGAACAGTAGGCACTTGCTTTACGACGCCTAACGGCGCCTCCCCGCTTCGAGCCGGGAGGCGCCGTTTTGGTTTGTGCGAGAAGGCGCGTTTAGAACATGCCCATGCCGTAGGCGATGGTGGAAGACATGGAGGAGCCTGCGTGGACGAGCTCGCCGAGAATCTGGTTGATCTGCACCTGGAAGGTTTCGATGGGGTTCATGTTGGGGTCCTTTCGGAGTTTTGGGGCGGGAGGCGCAACACGCCACACGCGTAACGCTGGCCACTACAGTAACGAATGTCCCATAGAATGGCGCAATAATTGCCTGTCAGTTTAACCCCCTCCCCCAGGACTGGATACACAGATGAAGAAGATCAAGGCGGCGGCGCTTGCCGCCCTCACGGCAGTCTCCCTCGCATGCACCATCGCACCGGCGGCCTCCGCCCAGCCGGCCGGCCAGGAAGGTCAAGAGGGCATTGTGAAGGCGTGGGACGCGCGAACGAATCCGCCGCTGATCACCCGCACCGGCCAGGCGCAGGAGTGGGTCAACCAGGTGGACCACAAGACGGTGCTGTCCTACAACGTGTACTCCCCCTCCATGCGCCGCGACATCCCGGTCGCGGTCGTGCCGGCCACCGACGCCGCCGGCAACCGCGTAAGCAACGCGCCGACGTTGTACCTGCTCAACGGCGCCGGCGGCGCGGAGCAGAACCAGGACTGGCTGAAGCTCTACCCCGTGAAGGACTACTTCGCCGGCAAGGGTGTGAACGTGGTGGTGCCGCAGGCCGGCGCGTTTTCCTACTACACGGACTGGGTGAAAACGGACGTCGCTTCCGACTACGTCAACGGCCCGCAGAAATGGGAGACGTTTTTGACCAAGGAGCTGCCCGGCCCGATCGAGCGCGTGGTGGGCGCCAACGGCCGCCGCGCGGTGACCGGCGTGTCCATGTCCGCCACCTCCGCCCTGCTATTCGCACAGCATAACCCGGGGATGTACCAGGCCGCGGCGGCATTTTCCGGCTGCGCGTCCACGTCCTCGCCACACGGCTACAACTTCGCGCGCGTGACCGTCAACCGCGCGGGCACCCCGAACTTCCAAACGGTCACCCCGGAGATGATGTGGGGGCCGATGAACGGGCCGTACAACCGCTACAACGACGCGCTTTTGGGCGCGGAGAAGCTGCGCGGCACCCGCCTGTACATCTCCTCCGGGTCGGGCCTGGCGGGCCATCCGGACCAGGTCAGCTACCTGCTGGGCAAGGGTGCGCCGATGCCGGCGGCGCAGGTCGGCGCGGGCGTGCTGCAGGTCGAAGGCGGCGTGATTGAGGCCGCGGTGAACAAGTGCACCCACGACCTGAAGGCCAAACTGGACGGCCTGGGCATCCCGGCGCACTTTGAGCTGCGCAACGTGGGCACCCACTCGTGGCCGTACTGGACCGAGGACATGGACCGCGCCTGGCACACCACCATCAAGCCTGCCCTGGGGGTCTAGCGTGCGCGACATCGAGCCCAAGCTTCTCGACGACCTCACGGCCGCCCCCGCCCTCGAATGGGCCCGGGAGTGGTCCGACGCGACAGAAGCGCGGCTCGATTCGTCCTCGCTGCGCGAACGGATCCGCGCCGCGCTGGATTCGGACGACCGGATCCCCTTTGTCACCCGGCGCGGCGAGTACCTGTACAACTTCTGGAGCGACGGGGACCACCAAAGGGGTCTTTGGCGGAGGGTAACCGTGGATGCATACCTCGCCGACCAGGATGACTGGGAGACCCTCCTCGACATCGACGCCCTCGCCGAAGAAGAGGACGAGGACTGGGTGTACAAAAGCGCTACCGTGCTGCCCGTGAGCTGGGACCGGGCGCTGATCCGCCTGTCGCGAGGCGGGGCGGACGCGGTGGTGGTGCGCGAATTCGACCTCACCTCGCGCGCTTTCGTCGACGCGGCCGACGGCGGCTTCGCCATCGACGAGGCGAAAACCTCCGTCGACTGGGTGGACCGCGACACCATCCTGGTGGGCACCGACGAAGGCCCGGGCACGGTGACCAACTCCGGCTACCCCATGCAGGTGGCGCGCTGGACCCGCAGCGGCGGCAAGACCGTCATCTTCACGGGCGAGCCCGACGATGTTGGCGTGTGGTCGGGCTATGACCTGGTGGACCGGAGGACCGTCGTCACGCGGGCGCTCGATTTTTACACCTCGCGCACGTGGGTCGACGGCGAGTTTGTGGACGTTCCGGACGATTGCGACGCCATCCCCCACCGCACGTGGCTGTTCATCCAGCCGCGCACCGAGTTCGCGGGCGTGCCCGCGGGTGCCCTCGGCGTGATCGAGCTCGAGGCCTTCCAGCAAGGCGGCCGCGAGTTCACCGTGCTGGAGCAGGACGCGACCGTCGAAGCGATCTCGTTCACCGAAAACGCGCTGCTGCTGACCTGCCTGGTGGACGTGGCCACCAGCATCTCCCGCCTCACGCTGGGCACCTGGGAGCGCACCGAACTCACCCTGCCCGAGGCCGCCAGTGCCCACGTGGTGGCCGCAAACCCGGTGGCCGGCGACGAGTTCTGGGTCGCCGCCTCATCCTTCACCACGCCGACAACGCTGTTGCGCGGCGACGCCTCCGGTGCACTCACCGAAGCCAAGCGCGCCCCCGCCCACTTCGACACGAGCGGGCTTGAAACCCGACAGCACTGGGTGACCTCCGCCGACGGCACGCGCCTGCCGTACTTCATCACCGGCGGCTTCTCCGGTGGCCCCCGTCCCACGCTGGTGGGAGGCTACGGCGGCTTCGAGGTCTCGCTTACGCCCGCGTTTTCCAACGTGCGCGGCATCGCGTGGCTGGAGCAGGGCAACTTCTACGTCCAGCCCAACCTGCGCGGCGGCGGCGAATTCGGGCCCGAGTGGCACTCGCAGGTGGTCAAGACCAACCGCCACAAGGTGTGGGAGGACCACAAGGCGGTGCTCGAGGACGTCGTCGCCCGCGGCTACGCCACGCCTGCGCAGATTGCCATCCGTGGTGGCTCCAATGGCGGGCTGCTCACCTCCGGCGCGCTGGTGAGGTACCCGGAGTGCTTCGGCGCGGCGGTGATCCAGGTGCCGCTGACGGACATGCTGCGCTACCACACCCTGTCCGCCGGCGCGTCCTGGATGGCGGAGTACGGCGACCCGGACAACCCCGAAGAGCGCGCCGCGATCGAAACCTGGTCGCCGCTGCACAACGTCCGCCCGCGGGACGAGGTGGCGTATCCCCCGGCGCTGGTGACCACCTCCACGCGCGACGACCGCGTCCACCCCGCCCACGCCCGCACCTTCGCGCTCGCGCTGTGGCGGGCTGGCCAGCCGGTGGACTACTTTGAAAACACCGCAGGCGGTCACGCAGGTGCCGCCGATAATGCACAGGTGTCGCGGGTGGAGGCGTTGATCTACCTGTGGATCGACGACAAGATCGGCACACCCCTGGCGTAGACTTCCCCGCGATATGAGAAACCTGAGGCTTCGCTCCACACCCATCCCCGGCACCCGCGACCGCTACACCGGCGTGGAGTTCAACCTGGGGTTCCACGTCACGCACTACGACCTGGATTTTGACTACAAGGTTGCCCCGAACCGTCTCGAAGCAACTGCGACCCTGACGCTGAGCACCTGGCGGGAGCTAAACCACCTCACCCTCGACCTCACCCAGGGCCTGTCGGTGCGCCGCGTGGAGGTATCCGGAAGCATCGGCATCAAGCGCTACCGCCACCACGGCGGCAAGCTGCGCATCACCTTCGACCAGTTCATCCCGGTGGACACGGAGATGCAGCTGACCATCCGCTACGCCGGTTCCCCGCGCCCCCGCCGCACCGCGTGGGGCCTGCTGGGCTGGGAGGAGCTGGAAAACGGCGCGTTGACCGCCAACCAGCCCAACGGCGCGCCGTCCTGGTTCCCCTGCGACGACACCCCGGACGAGAAAGCCACCTACACCTTCAACGTGCGCGCGGACCGCGGGTACGTGGCGGTGACCAACACCACCGCCCGCCCCATGGCTACCTACCTGGCCACGGTGCAGGTGGGCCAGTTCCACCGCGTGGCGCTGGGCCGCAACACGGTGGCGTGGCTGCCGCCGGCGACCCAGGTGGGCGACTTGGACAAGCAGCAGGCCATGCTGGATTACTTCGAAACCGTCTTCGGCCACTACCCGTTTGAGGACTATCAGGTGGTCGTGCATGAAGATGAACTGGAGATCCCGCTCGAGGCCCAGGGGCTGTCCATTTTCGGCGTGAACCACCTGCAGGGCAACGAGCGCCTCATCGCGCACGAGCTGGCGCACCAGTGGTTCGGCAACTCGCTGGGCATCGCGCAGTGGGAGGACATCTGGCTCAACGAGGGTTTCGCCTGCTACGCCGAGTGGCTGTGGGCGGATTTTACGGGGCGAATGCCTATCGACGTCTCCGTGCGCACCCACTACGCCAAAATCACGCCCATGCAGTTCACCCTGGCCGACCCGGGACCGCGCGACATGTTCGACGACCGCGTGTACAAACGCGGCGCCATCGCCCTCCACGCGCTGCGCCGCGCCTTCGGCGACGCCGTGTTCTTCAACGCGGTGCGCGATTACGTGGCCACCAACGCCCACGGCATCGTGGAGACCTTCGACCTGGTCAACGCGTTTAAGCGCCAGGGTGTGGACATCTCCCCGATCCTGGACGCGTGGATCCAGCACCCCGAGCTTCCGGAGTGCCCGTGAAAAACCTCTCCCTGGCCACCATCTTCGCCGCGGCCAGCGGCTTTGTGGTCATGTGGATTGCCAGCTGGGCCCTGGACGCCAAGCACGGCTACAACTCCTTCTTGGCCTACTGGGGCTTGTTTTTCGCCTGCACTGGGCTCATCGACGGCATCACACAGGAAACCACCCGCGCCGTGGCAGCCTCGCGCGAGACGCAGGTGCGCGGCAACGCCAACCCGTGGAAGCTCGGGGCGGCGATCGGCGCGGCACTAGCTGTGATTGCGCTGCTGGCGGGGCTTTTCGCCATGGGGCGCATCGTGCCCACCCACCCGGGCACCGCCACGGGGCTGTTGGCGTTCGGCCTGCTCAGCTACGCCTTCCAGGCGGTGCTCTCCGGCATCTTGAGCGGCTCCGGGCTGTGGAACCGCTACGCCGCGCTGGTCGCCCTGGACTCCGGTGTGCGCCTCGTGCTTGCGGTGGTGGTGTGGGCGCTCGGCGGCGGGCTGGTGGAGTTTTTGGCCATCACCGTCATCGGCGCGCTGAGCTGGGCCGTGGTCTTGGCGCTGGCGCCGGTGCGCGTGCAGCTGGACGTGGACCGCGGGGCGTTTGTGCGCCGCGTCGGCTCCGCCATGGTGGCTTCCGGGGCGTCGGCCGCGCTGATCACGGGCTTTCCCACCGCCGCCTCCGCCGCCTTCCCCGCGGCAACTGCTGGCGCTGCTGTCGCCGCGATCAACAACGCCGTCATGCTCACTCGCGCGCCGGTGCTGGTGCCGCTGCAGCGTTTCCAATCGGCGCTGGTGGTGCGCTTCGTGGAGCGACGCGGCACCGTCTACAGGGCGCTCGCCGCGCCCGTCGGCGCGATCATGGGCGTCGGCATCGTCGGCTTCGCGGCCGCCTGGCTGATCGGCCCGTGGATTTTGCGGGTGGCGTACAAACCGGAGCTGTTTGTCGACGGGCTCACGCTCGGCCTGCTCACCTTCGCCTCGGCGTTCATGGGCATGCTGATGATCACCGGCGTGGCCGTGCTCGCCTTGGAGCGCCACGCGTTCTACGTTGCCGGCTGGCTCGCCGCCACCGCCACCGCGTTCGCCGTGTTGTTCCTCGCGCCGTGGGGCGTCGCCACGACCGTTGTGGTGGCGCTGTTCGCCGGGCCGATCGCCGGCGCGCTCGTGCACCTGGCGGGCCTTGTAAGGTAGCTGGCCATGGAACGTTTGCTAGTCACTGGCGGTGCGGGGTTCATTGGGGCGAATTTTGTCCGTCAGGCGTCGCAAAGCTTCCGCGTCACCGTCGTGGACAAGCTCACCTACGCAGGCAACCGCGCGAACCTGCCCGAGGGCATTGAGTTCGTGCGCGGGGACATCTGCGAGCAACCGCTTATCGACGAGCTCGTGTCCACCACCGACGCCGTCATCCACTTCGCCGCCGAATCACACAACGACAACTCGCTGCGCGACCCCTCCGCGTTCGTGCACAGCAACATCAACGGCACATTCGCGCTGCTGGAGGCGGTGCGGAAGTTCGACAAACGCCTGCACCACATCTCCACCGACGAAGTCTTCGGCGACCTAGAGCTCGGCAGCACGGACGCGTTCACCGAGACCACGCCGTACAACCCCTCCTCGCCCTACTCGGCGACGAAAGCCGGCTCCGACCACCTGGTGCGCGCCTGGGTGCGCTCGTTCGGGGTGCGCGCCACGATCTCGAACTGCTCCAACAACTACGGGCCCTACCAGCACATAGAGAAGTTCATCCCCCGCCAGATCACCAACATCCTCACCGGCCAGCCCGCGAAGCTCTACGGCACCGGCGCGCAGGTGCGCGACTGGATCCACGTGGACGACCACAACGACGCCGTGCTCGCCATCTTGGAGCGCGGGCGTATCGGCGAGACCTACAACATCGGCGCGAGCAACCCCGGCGACGCCCACGTCACGAATAAGCAGGTCATCGAGACCATCTGCGAGCTCATGGGCGGCGAATACCTCCACGTCGCGGACCGCCCCGGCCACGACCAGCGCTACACCATGGACGCCACCAAGCTGCGCCGCGAGCTCGGCTGGCAACCGCAGCACACGGACTTGCGCAGCGGGCTGGAACAGACCATCGCCTGGTACACCGACAACCGCTGGTGGTGGGAAGACGACAAGGCAGGCATTGAACGCGGGTACGCGGAAAGGGGACAGTGAAATGACCACCATCGACGGCCTCGAGGTTCACCGGCTCACCGTCCACGAGGACAACCGCGGCTGGTTCAAAGAGAACTGGTCCGGCCAAAAACTCACCCCGAAGCAGCACAACGTCAGCTTCAACGCCCGCCGCGGTGCGACCCGCGGCATGCACGCCGAGCCGTGGGACAAGTGGGTCTCCGTGGCCACCGGCCGCGTGTTCGGCGCGTGGGTGGATATGCGCGAAGGCTCCGCCACGTTCGGCGAGAAGTTCACCTGCGAGATCGGCCCGGACACCGCCGTGTTCGTCCCCCGCGGCGTGGCCAACGGCTTCCAGGCGCTCGAGGACGACACCACCTACATCTACCTGGTCAATCAGCGCTACTCCCCCGGCGGCGCGTTCTGCTCCTACAAGGAGATCGACTGGCCGCTCGAGCCCACCGAACTGTCCGCCAAAGACCTCGAGCATCCTTTGCTTGTCGACGCCACTGCGCTGCCCCCACGCCGCATCCTCGTCACCGGCGCCAACGGCCAGTTGGGGCGCGCGCTGCGCCAAATCTGGTCGGACAAAGAAGCCCACTTCGTGGGCCACGACGAGTTCGATATCACGGACCCGCCCGAACTGGATTGGGCCGACTACTGGGCGATTGTGAACTGCGCCGCCTACAACGACGTCAACGGCGCGGAGGACGACCGGGCCGGGGCATGGAGGGTGAATGCGGCGGCGCCGGCGGAGCTTGCGTCGATAAGCAATGCGCACGACCTGACGCTGGTCCATGTCTCCTCCGACTACATCTTCGACGGCAACGTCGAGGTGCACGACGAGGCTGAGGTGCCGTCGCCGCTGAGCGCGTACGGCGCGTCGAAGGCCGCGGGCGACACCGCCGCGCAGGTCGCTCGCAAGCACTACGTGGTGCGCACGAGCTGGGTGTTCGGCGACGGCCGCAACTTCATGTCCGTCATGGCCGACCTGGCCGATCGGGGTGTAGCGCCGAAGGTGGTCTGCGACCAGCGCGGCCGCCCCACCTGGGCCGAGGACCTGGCCAAAGGCATCGCCCACCTGCTTCGCACCGGTGCCGAGTACGGCGTGTACAACATCACCTCCGACGGCGACGCCGCCACACGCGACGAGATCGCCATGGCCGTGTTCGTCGCCGTCGGCGGCGACCCGGCGGACGTCCACCCCGTGACCACCGAGCAGTACGGCGCCGAATTCGGCGTGGAGGCACCCCGCCCCCGCGAATCCACCCTGGCGCTGGACAGAATCAAGGCCACCGGTTTCGCGCCGACGAACTGGCGTGCCGCGCTGGCGCTCTACGTCTCGCTGCGGTAGCTAGACTTCGCTTTCATGAAGGGCATCATTCTCGCCGGCGGCTCGGGCACGCGCCTGTACCCGATCACCCAGGGCATCTCGAAGCAACTCATGCCCATCTACGACAAGCCGATGATCTACTACCCGCTATCCACGCTGATCAGCGCGGGTATCAGGGAGATTTTGATCATCACCACGCCGGAAGATCGCGCGAATTTCGAGCGATTGCTTGGCGACGGCTCCCACCTCGGCATCATGCTCCACTACGCCGAACAACCCCGCCCGGAGGGACTGGCGCAGGCGTTTTTGATCGGCGAGGAGTTCATCGGCGACGACTCGGTAGCGCTGGTGCTCGGCGACAACATCTTCGACGGCAACGGCATCTCGGAGGCGCTCGGGCGGGTGCGCGACATCGACGGCGGGGCGATCTTCGCCTACGAGGTCTCGGACCCGCAGCGCTACGGCGTGGTCGAGTTCGACGCCGTCGGCACGGCCCTGTCCATCGAGGAAAAGCCGGATGCGCCGAAGTCAAACTTCGCGGTGGTGGGGCTGTACTTCTACGACAACGACGTGGTCGAGATCGCGAAAGGTATCACACCGTCGGCGCGCGGGGAGCTGGAGATCACCTCCGTCAACGAGGCGTACCTGCGCCGCGGCGACCTGAAGGTGCACCGCCTGCACCGCGGGGACGTGTGGCTGGACACCGGCACCATCGACTCGATGAGCGAGGCCAGCGCCTACGTCGAGGTGCTGCAGAAGCGCACCGGCACCGTCATCGGTTCGCCGGAGGTGGCGGCCTACCGCGAGGGCTTCATCGACGCCGCGCAGCTGGAGACCCTGGGCGAGCAGGTGCTGAAATCCGGCTACGGTCGCTACCTCATCGACGCAGCAAGGGACTAAACGATGCAGAAGAACTCGCCGCGGATCTTGCCTTCCGCACATAAGCACGGGGCGAGTTCTGATGACATCCTCCAAGCGTGGAAGCGTTATGTGAAGCAATTCGTCGAACGGGATGACCCACTCAAGGTCATCCGTATCGGGTTCGATTCCCAGGCAAGGCTGTTAGAAATCGGCGGTGAAATATACGCTGATGGCTCAGAGAAGATTTTCCACGCCATGCCAGCCCGTAAACGTTACTTGGAAGGAATGTGAGCGCAATGACCCCTGATGAGATGCGCACCGCTGAGGATTTCGAGCGGGGCTGGTCGGACGAGCGCATTCGCAGCGCCGAAGTGTCCTGGGGCCCCGGCCTGGTGGACATGCTGCCGCCGGCGCTCGCCGAGCGGGTGCAGGCGCGGGCGCGCAAAGAAGGAACCAGCGACTTGTCGGTCATTGAGGCAGCGCTGTCGCAGTACCTCGACAACAGCGCCGCATAGACAATGGCGAGGATTACGGCACTGGTGACCGTCTACCACGGCACCGACCAGGACGACCTGCAGCGCGCCCTCGACTCCCTGCGGGCGCAGACGCGGCCCGCGGATGAGCTGGTCATTGTGGCGGATGGGCCGGTGGGCGAGGGGGTCCGGGAGGTCGTCGAGAAGCAAGATGCCCGGGTGATCTGGCTGCCGGAGAATGTGGGCGCGGGTCCGGCGTCGCAAGCAGGACTGGCAACGATCGATTCCGACTACACCGCCCGCCTGGACTCCGACGACGCCGCGAAACCGGAGCGTTTCGCCCGGCAGCTGGAGTATTTGGAGGCGCACCCGGAGGTCGGCGCGCTGGGCAGCGCCGTCGAAGAGTTCGCGCACACCCCGGGAGATACCGGCAAGGTGCGCGCCCTGCCGGAAAACCCGCACGCGTACGCGAAGATGAACTCGCCGGTGAACAACCCCTCGGTGATGCTGCGCACCCGCGCCGTCAAGGAGGTCGGCGGGTATAAGGACGTGCACTTCATGGAGGACTACGACCTCTACGCGCGGCTGATCGCCGGCGGCTGGCAGTTGCGCAACCTGCCCGAGGCGCTGACGGACTTTCAGGTCACCGACGCGCAGTTCGTCCGTCGCACCGGCCGCGAAATGCTCGCCGCGGAAGCAACGATGCAGCGCAACCTGGTCGCCTACGGGCTGATTTCGCGCCCGCGGGCGGCGTTCAACCTGGCGGCGCGCACCGCGTACCGCGCGCTACCCACAGGTTTGCTCCGGCGCGTGTACGCCGCTTTGTTCCACCGCGAGGGGTAACCTAACTTCCGACATGAGCGGATTTTCAGACACTTGGCTGATCGTGCCCTGCTACAACGAGGGCACGGTCATCTTCGACGTGCTCACGCACGCGCGCGAGACGTTCCCCAACATCGTGGGCGTCAACGACGGTTCCGCCGACGACTCCGCGGAGCAGATCCGCGCCGCAGGCGCCCACCTAGTGGATCACCCGGTCAACCTGGGCCAGGGCGCGGCGATCCAGACCGGCGTGGAGTACGCCCGCAAACAGCCGGGCGCGCAGTACTTCGTCACCTTCGACGCGGACGGCCAGCACCAGGAAAAGGACGTCGTGCGGATGATCGAGCGGCTGCGCACTGAGCCGTTGGACATCATCGTCGGCACACGCTTTGCCGGCCAGGAGAACTCGCAGGTGCCGTGGATCAAGCGCGCGGTGCTGAAGACGGTGGTGATGCTCTCGCCGCGCACGAAGAAGCTGGGGCTCACGGACGCCCACAACGGGCTGCGCGCGTTCAACCGCAAGGTGGCCGAGGAAATGAACATCCGCATGAACGGGATGTCGCACGCCTCGGAGATCGTCTCCATGATTGACAAGCACGGTTGGCGCGTGGACGAGGAGCCGGTGGACATCCTCTACACGGAGTACTCGATGTCGAAGGGCCAGTCGCTGATCAACGGCGTAAACATCCTCGCCGACGGGCTCGTTGCAAGGAGGTTGCCATGATTCAGGCGTTGTTGCTGCTCGCGGTTGTCGCGTTGGCCTGGTACTTCTTTGCTAATCGACGCAAAGCTAACGCCAAAGCCTGGGTAAAAATCGGTTTCGCCCTCATGATGGTGGCTGCCGTGTGGGCAATTGCCCGCCCCGACGATGTGACCGTCGTGGCGAACTGGCTGGGCGTGGCCCGCGGCACCGACTTGATGCTGTACGTGCTGGTGGTGGCGTTCTTCTTCGTCACCGTCTCCACGTGGACGCGCTTCCGCGAGCAGGAGTTGCGCTACGCCCGCCTGGCCCGCGCCGTCGCGCTGCAGAACGCGCAGGCGCCGGAGCAGGACGCGCAGCGCTAGAAGCCGCGCCGGATCCACTCCTCCAGGTGCGGGGCTTCCGCGCCGATGGTGGTGTGGTCGCCGTGGCCGGTGCGCACCACCGTCTCCGCCGGCAGGTCCAAAACGGATTTCTGCAGGGAGTGGATGATGGTGTCGAAGGAGGAAAACGACCGGCCCGTCGCGCCCGGCCCGCCCTGGAACAGGGTGTCGCCGGAGAACAGCTCGCCGGCCTCCTCGGCGTAGATGACCACAGAGCCCGGCGAGTGGCCCGGGGTGGACATCACGCGCAGGTCGGTGCCGGCGATGTCGAACGTGGCGCCGTCGAGAAGCTGGCGGTAGTGCGCGCCCGGGTTCTGGCGCTGCCACAAGAAGCCGTCGGTGGGGTGCAGGTACACCGGGGCGTCCACAAGCCGCGACAGCTCGGGCGCGGCGTCGATGTGGTCGGAGTGGCCGTGGGTGGCCAGGATGCCCTTCACGCGGCGGTTCCCCACTGCCTCGGCGATGGCTTCGGCGTTGTGGGCGGCGTCGATGATGTAGACCTCGGAGTCGTCGCCGACGATCCAGACGTTGTTGTCCACCTCCCACTCGCCGCCGTCGAGCTTGAACAGGCCGGAGGTGACGACGTTATCGATGCGCATTAGAACTCCACCACGCTTCGCAGCACGTCGCCGCGCTTCATCTTCTCGAAGGACTCCTCGATGTCGCCCACGCCAATGCGCTCGGAGACGAACTCGCCCAGCGGGAAACGGCCCTGCTTGTACAGCTCCACGTACGTGGGGAAGTCGCGCTCCGGCAGGCAGTCGCCGTACCAGGCCGGCTTGATGGACCCGCCGCGGGCGTACAGGTCGATCGCGGGGATGTCCACGTGGTCCGTCTGGTTGGGCACGCCCACCATGACCATGCGGCCAGCGAAGTCGCGGGAGTAGAACGCCTGGCGCCAGGTGGGCTGGATGCCCACCGCGTCGATGGCGACGTCGGCGCCGAAGCCGCCGGTGAGCTCCCGCACGGCCTCGATCACCTCGTCCTCGCTCATGTCCTTCGCGCAAATCGCGTCGGTGGCGCCGAACTTGGAGGCCGCGTCGCACTTTCGCTTATCGACGTCTACAGCCACCACCGTCGTCGCCCCCGCCAACGCCGCACCGGCCACAGCCGCAAGCCCCACACCGCCGAGGCCGAAGACGACCACGGACTCGCCGCGCTGCACGTCACCGGTGTTCACGGCGGCGCCGAGGCCGGCCATGATGCCGCAGCCGAGCAGGCCGGCCGCCGCCGGGTCGGCCTCCGGGTCGACCTTCGTGCACTGCTTTTCGTGCACGAGGGTCTTCTCTGCAAAGGAGCCGATGCCGAGGGCGGGGGTGAGCGGAGTGCCGTCGTCAAGCGTCATGCTCTGCGAGGCGTTGTGAGTGTTGAAGCAGTTCTTCGTGTCGCCCTTGCGGCAGGCGCGGCACTCGCCGCACACTGCGCGCCAGTTCAGCACCACGAAATCGCCTTCCTGAACGTGGGTGACGTCCTCGCCGACCGCTTCCACGACGCCGGCCGTCTCGTGGCCGAGGAGGAACGGGTAGGCGTCCTCGATGTCGCCGTCGCGGTAGGCCAAGTCCGTGTGGCACACGCCGGTGGCCTGGACCTTGACCACCACGTCGTTGGGGCCGGGTTCCGGGATCACAATGTCCACGACCTCGACCGGGGCGCCCTTGGAACGAGCGATTACTCCTTGAACAGTCTGTGTCATGCCCCCAAGACTAGGAGCGGGCGATGACGTTTGCCACGTGCTCGTGTCCGCGCTGGTTGACGTGGATGGGCAGGTTGCCCGGGCCGCCGTAGAAGTCCACCAGACCGGCCCACATGCGCTTGTTGTCGGGGGCGCACATGTTGTTGTGCCACGTGGAGGGCTTGAGGTCCAGGAACTCCACGCCGGCGGCGCGGGCGGTGTCCACCTGCATCCACTGCGCGAGGTTCTCCCAACGCTGCACGTCTTGGAAGCGGGTCCAATCGGAGACGTTCGGGGCGATGTGGAACAGGCACACGCGGTCGCCGGCAGTGATCTTCGGGTAGCCCACGATCTGGATGCGCGCGTTCGGCGCGGCGGCGCGGA
>ERZ1030898.58-NODE-58-length-16942-cov-33.069402_pt1 | contig 16942 bp, 26 predicted proteins | sample MGYA00517298_ERZ1030898 | MGnify/ENA primary metagenome ERZ1030898 (study PRJEB33718, sample SAMN03159684) | human skin metagenome | collected 2014-05-20 | study: EMG produced TPA metagenomics assembly of the PRJNA266117 data set (Human skin bacterial metagenome... | reverse complement strand
AAGAAGAAATCAATGAGTTTTGGGGTGGGAAGCATCCCTCGGTGAGAGCTTATAAGCCTGTTTCTTGTGGTTTAACCATGAGTCAGCGTAGCTCAACGATCCGTAAACCTATCTGTTCTAGCACTTAGCTAGAGACAGGAATCCCCCACCCTTGAGGTGCGGGGAGGACTTCAACTAAAAGGGTTATTGATGTCAGCAGCGTTGTGCTTTTAATTGTCGGTATCCTGTCTGGATTAGTTGCGTTTCATCTTAATCAGACAACAGACCTGGGAGTCTGGGTTTTCGTGCCGTCGATTATTGCCGCTGTCACCGGGGCGTTAAACCTTACCGACGTTAAGGGAGCTCGTTAAGCATAAGCACTGAAATATGGGCCAATTACCGGGGGCCGTGTGGGCTGGTCCAAGGTGGTTCTGCTCTTTGTGGATACCTTATTCTTTACGGGTTTTCCTTTTTGGATTGGTGCCCGTGAGGAGGTTTGCACTCCTCTGCCTGCTAGTCGGGCTGATGGTTCCTAGTTAGCGTCCACAACGATTGGGCAATAATCGGGGTGGTCTTCGGTGGTGGCCTTGCCCTCGATGTGGAGTCGGCCCCATTCAAGGCATTTCTCGTGGTGGGCGGCGTGCTCCTCGCAGAGGACGTATTCAGTGTTGGTGGCTTCCTTGCCGCAGCGGGTAAATTGGCATTCCATGATGTTGGCTCCTTAGTTGATTGTGTGCGCCTGCAGGTGATTGGAACGGTTAGAGGGCGTTGTCGGCTACGATGTCCCAAAAGTTTGGTTTTTCGTCGGGGTTAACCTGGTAGCCAGAGAGGGTGAAGTCTACCCTGCCCCCAGGGGTTAGGTGGTCGTGCCAGATGATGAGTTTGTCTGCAATTGCGTCTACATCATGTTCCTGAGCGTATTCGCCGAGTGGCTCAATGATTTCGTGTTGGATTGCTTCGTCACGGGTGTCGTAGGTTGTCATTGTGTTTCCTTTCTGGGGGTTTGTGGGTCTTGTCCTTCAGTTTAGCTGACATGACCTTCCAGAAGCTAACGTTCCATTTTCCGCTATCTCTATGCGAGGATTAAGTTTCTTTCCAATCCGTGACATATCGGATTAACGGGGTGCCGGGTGGAACGTCGAAATACTCCGGGGAGTGAGAGTCGTCATTCCAGCTACCACGCGGGTGTTGCTCGGTGGTGAGTGTTTCGGTGTCCATGTTGGCGAGGGTTTCAAGGGCGCGGCGTGCGTGGAGTTGTGGAACACTTCCGGTTTCCATGCCTTCTTTTAGCCATCGTTGTGCTTCTTCCGGGGTCATGCTTCTCCTTGATGTTCTGCTGCTGCAAGTAGGGCGTATGCAAGTTCCCGCATTTCTTCTGCCGGGCGCGCTTGTATCGTAAGCTGGTCTCCGTCATCGTTAAATAAGCCGATTCCGATGAACCGCTTGGGTACTCCTACTCCTCCGGCAATTACGAATATTTCTGGGTCTTCTTCGCACTCTTGCCAGAGTCCGTCCTCATTAAATTGGGGTTTGGTTAGGTCGGGTGCAAACAGGCCCGCGTTGTGTAGGTCTCCTGCGAGGTTTTGTGCGGCCCAATCAGGATTCTCATCCATTATGTTTTTGTGCCGCTTTTGCCATGTACGGATCACTTCTGCTGCTTTGTCTTGGGTATTCATTCTTTCTCCTTTACGGAAACCGTATCAGAAAGCTCCGACGTCTTTAGCGTCGAGGTAATTTACTCGAAGCTGTCTCCTTTTAGGATTTGGTTGATGGTGTCGTCTAGCGCATCAAATACTCTTTGTGCGTTTGGGCCCATTTCGTAGTTCTTTTCGACGTGTCGGGCTGCTTCTTGGAGGTCTGTTAGCTCTTCCCGCATGCGTAGGATTTCTTTTGCGAGGTCTAGCCAGCTGTATAAGGTTGTGGCGGCGACTCCTTGTTCCATCTCTGCTACTAGTCGTTTTAGATGTTGGTGACTGACGCTCATTTGGGTGTCCTTATACGGGTAGTGTTGCCGCGGTCATTCCAGGGTGTGGTACAGTATGGGAGTATAGCACCCCCTACGCCTCTGAATGTATGCGCCTCATGGGGGCCCTTTTGATGGTGCCTAGCTATTAGGGTGCGGTATCGGCTCATGCGAAAGAGAGGAGAAACAGGTGACCTGGACAAAGCGGCAGAAAATGCTTGCACAAAGGAGAGCTATAGGGAGACGCGCCCAAACTTCTCCTTGTCCGCACCCGGAGAAAATGCCTTTTCCGAGCAAAGCAGACGCTGAAAGAGCCCTAGGCGCGTCATGGCGGAGCGTTGGCCGGTATAGGTATGCGGTGCGCGTGTATCGTTGCAAGTGCGGTACGTGGCATATGACGTCTAGGCCGAAATCGGGTAGAAGAAAGGCTAAATCCGCCTGTTAGGATTTTTGTGTGCCGAGAATAAGCAAACGCCCCACATGGAGTATGGGTGTGGGGCGTCGCGTTAGACAATCACTTGCAACATTGAAGGTTGCGGGTTTTGTGGGCGTTGAGTCTGAGACTCAGCCCACTGGGTGCGTGCTTTTGATCTGAGACCATGGCTATCGGCACCTTGTTTTAGGTTATAGGGTGGGCTTGTTGTTGTCAAACATGCACCGCGGTCGGGATGGTGGGGTCAGTCATTGTGTTATTGCCATTCGTATCCGAGGTTGGTCTTGGTGATTCCAAGCTGCTCGATTAGCTCCCCTACCGTGTAGGTGGCACTACTTTCTAGTGCTTCGGCAACCGTCCGCATATCTCGCTGGATAGTCTTCCCGTCGAGTGCGTAGTAGTTGTTTCGTGCGGCTTCTCCGTAGGCGTATAGCGCTTGGATTACTGCTTCTACGGTGTTTTGGTTCATTTCTGTACCTCTAGTTCTTTGAGTAGCTTTTTCCCATGATTATTGATTCGAGGACGGTTTACCCATTGTGCTTTTGCTTCCCAGTCGCAACATTCAACGACGTTCATTCCACGAGGCGGGTTGATATAATGATCGGTACTGTAGCACTCCTGGATTACCGGGTCGTTTTGCATGGTGCGGTTGATTGTTTGTCCGCGCCCTAATCGGCGTAGTGCTTTGCGCTGCATGTAGTCCAAACCGCTCATTCCTGCACCTCTGTGAATGTGTAGCGTCGGCCAGTCGGGGTGAGGTTGCCGGGGGACGTGTCCTTAAATCTAGATACATGACATTCAGGGGCGATGAATTCGATTAGGTTGTGTGCATTTAGTCTCAGCATGATGACTTTCCCGAAGTTGGGATGCTCTGCTTCTGCGAGGTAATGTAGTTCGTCGTCCCATTCGACTTCGGACATTGCGTGTGGTGTGTTATTCATTATTAGCCTCTTTGAGTGTGAATTTGCGTCCAGTTGGGGTGAGGTAGTCAGGGATTACTGTACCGCCTCTGTACCTGACAGGACCGGGGTGAAAAACACTAATTGTTCCGTCCGGTTCTTCGCCAAGCATGATTATTTTACTTCCGCCGTCTAGCTTTGCTTCTGCGAGGCAGTGCTTATCATCGTCCCATTCGACCTCGTCCATTGTGGGCTGTGGGCGTGGCGGGAGTACCTTGAGGATCTCGTCCTTACACATCAGGAAATGATCTGTGTCACCACAGAAGTCTGCTGATTTCAATGCTGCACACTTCAATTCCTCTAGTGAGTCGTGGGCGTTGATGACGTCTTGGCGGGTGGGATTAGGCATTGGTGGCATCCTTTGCTTGGTCTGCTAGGCGTCGGGTTTCCGCTTCGACTTCTTCCCAGGTCCAAATATGGGGAGTTTTCCCGTACACTTCCAGGATTATGCTTTCTCCTTCTTGGTTGGTCCATTCAGCATCCGGGTGGTGGCCGTCGCTGAATTGGTTGGTATCAAAGCCGATTACGCGGCCTTCGTGGTAGGAAATTCCGCCGTGTACGTTCACGCCGGTGAAGTCCTGCAAGTCTTCTTCGTCGAGCCACGGGTGGTTTTCGGGTAGTTCGATGTAGCCGTTGATGGTGAATGGCCCCATCTGTGTCATGCAGTTGATTCCCTGGTGGGTGAAGTAGCGGGCGGTGTGGTCGGCAATGCGGTCGAATGGGTTGGTCATTAGTCCTCCTCTATTTATCTTTCGTTTACGTCTGCGGATTTGATGTTGGTGATTTCTTGTTGGGTTGGGCTGGTCATTGGGTTTTCCTTGTTGGTTTCTTTCGGGTATTAAGTGCGGTCCAGTAGATTCGATATGGTCCTCTTGAGGTTGTTGATTTTTGGGGGTTGACCGGGGGTTCGGACTAGTGGGGCACGTGTTTTAGTTTATGGTGTGGGTTTGGCCGTGTCAAAAATTGTTGCGTTTTACACGCTGGTAGCTGTGCGTTATGCTGACTATCAATACAGATCTTAAGAAAGGTATATATTCATGTCCCAACACACTGGTTATGCAACAATTCTCGACGGGGAAACCACATACGGTATTACTTTCACCGACGTAGAAGAATATACGCAAAACGGTAAGTACACAGCACTTGTTCTTGCTGGTACTTATAAAGACCATGTCTCCTATGACGGCCAGCCTACTAACCCGTCTCCGTCTTACCCTGTGCGTATCAATCTTTACTACGACGCTGACAAGGGTGTTGAAAAGGGGATTATTGATGGCGCTTGCGCTATTACCACACCCGACGGTGTTAAAGAGCATGATCTGCACGATACTTGTGGGAAGTACCTTGAGGTATTTGGTACATGCACCATGCACGCGGCTATTTACGATATGGCTGCTTTCTTCCATAACTCCCTACATTCCTGCGGTGCTCTGTTGATTTAAAAAGACACCAAACGTGCCAAGGGCGCTCCCACCTTTGAAGTGTGGGGAGGGGCCAGCTAAATTTGTTTGGGATTTGGCGGGGTTTTGCTTGGAGACTTTGGTATTATTGTCGCCGTATCTGAAGTCGATTTTGGAAGAAGTATCATGCTCTTTGATTTCATTTCCAGCGTTGTTCCGCCTCTGCGCCCGTTCCTGGACAGTGTAGTAGACCAGTTTGTTGATTCTGGTAACTGGCTTGATTACCGCTAAACTTTAGCGCCCTAATTCCCCGCCTCTTCTTCGCACAGGAAGGGGCGGGTTTTCTTGTCCTGTACGATCCCGGCGCGGTAGACTCGAAGCGTATTGTTTTAATCTGCTAGGGAGCACTATTGTGACCCCTGCCATGAGCAACAGAACGAGGAGAAACCTAATGGACCGCAATGAAGTTGAGCAGATTGTCGCTGCACTTAAGGAAAGGGTGCAGGATTCGCATATTCAGGTTGAGGATTTGCGAAACATTGCACTAGAAGCACTCGACGCTATTTCTAATGTGCATGATTCTGTGGAAACTGACGAGGATCTTGACCGCGGGGCGCATGTTTCGTCTGTTACCGATGAGCTCGGTGGGCTGAAGGATTTGCTGCGGGTTTAGGTCAGGTGCCCCTGGTTTTGCAGGGTTTGCGGCGTATTGTGCGCCAGCACTAAAATGTCTGTGATAGTATGAGGTCATTGTTCCCCGTCGTTCCTTTTTGAAGGGATTGGCGGGGCTTTTTGTTGCGCAAATAGGGGCGGAAGACCGCAGAAAACATGAAGTGGGGTCACCCTCGGGGGGGTTAGGTGGTTACCTGGAGAATATGTCCATCGCCTTGTTCAAGGAGCGGCCCACCTCGTTCCAGCTCTCCTCAATGAGAGACTGAGGGCTTGGCGTACTAGCTGTGTAGATTTCTTCTCCTGTGCTTGTTGTTGCGAGGAGTTTCCTGTTTGTTTTACGGGATGGGATGTGTGTAAATGGGTATGTCCGGCTCATATGGAAGATTGTAGCCTAGTCTGCTTCCGATTGTTTTTCGGGCCCTCTCCCACGCCTCAAAGTCGGGGTTTTTCGTGCTAACGTTAAATGAGTTCACACAACATCGTTTGAGGCAATAAGGAGCAATGACATGGCCTATTCAGTAGATATTTTGTCCGAAAATGAAAACATTCCCTTTTCAGAGATTGATTTTTCTGCAGAATCAAATCCAGAATTGGAGGTTGAGTTAAGTCAAATTGATGAGCCTTCTTTTGGCCGTTTTGTATACGATAAGGACCTGGATGAGGTTCAGGCGACTTTGGATTTCGATATTGTGCTAGAGCAGGATTGCCAGAGGGTTCTGGAAGATGCGATTGTTGACGACAGTGTCGATGTCTATTCTTTGGACATGAGTGGGGTCGTGTTCCGTCTGATGGAGAAGCTGGAGCCCGCGTTGGATGAGTTCACTGACCTGAATCTTGCGGCGACGGATTCTACTGCGTCTATGGGCATGTTCACTTTTTCGCACGTGTTCGGTATGGATGAGTGTTTGGGTGATTTGCGGGAGGAGTTGGATAGGATTAGCCAATTCTTGTGGTTGCAGGAGGATGAGTCGCGGTCGCTTGCTTTTGAGGCGTTTCGTGAGGAGTTCCCGGAGATTGAGTTGTGCTAACCGCGGCGTGTTGGTGTAAAGGAGTTAGTGTTGAAGATTTTTGCTCTCAAGAATGTAGATGATGTGTCCATGAATGAGACAGCTGTGTGCCAGGAGTGCTTGGCGCGGGGGTCTGATGATATTGAGGACTTGTACGCGGCGTGGCGGGACGCGGAGGATTATGGGCCTGGGTGTTCTGATGAGTTTTGGCCGGTAGATAATGCTGATGCTGTGTGTCAGTTGTGCGGTGCGGGGCAGTAGTTTTGGTTATTTTACCTGTTAGTACTTGGTTTTTGTGCCTTAGAGTGGAAAACTGTTCACCCAGGATCTAAAAAGAAAGCCCTACCTGCTAGAGGGTATACTGTAGTTCTGTTACCAATGTTTAATTTTGGAGATCGCTTTGCTATCTGCTGTTTGGTAGGCGAAGCTAGAAGAAGAAAAGGATACTAATGTCACTTTTTGATGATTTTAATGGCGAAGATTTTGAACCAGATACTGTTGTAATTCTGGACGACGAGGGAGGCTTCTCTCGATTCAGTACAGAGGAGAAGAAACTGGATATTGCTGACAGGGAGGGAATCAGGAGCTTTCTTGAAGGTCTTCCGTCAATAGCAACCCATGTCACAAGCATTAGGGATTCCTACTCCTACTTCTTTTGGTGGGAGGACGGCAGGATTTCCGAAGATCTGGATTTTCCAGTCTATGAGGACGGGGCTGGTGAAGGATACGGATTCTATGATTTTGTGGAATTTGCTGTCTCCTATTGTTTGGATAAAGACGAAGAAGAGCAGGACAGGGAAACTGTCAAAAAGATTGCTGATGTGTTCAGTAAGTACAGTATTAGGTCAGTCAAGGTTGACTTTGAGGTAATAGATTCTTTTGAAGAAGACGATGATTATGAGGATGTTTACTTCTACATAGAAAACGATTAGTACAAATACCGGGATGGGTGTGTCCTAGTCGTGGAAAACATGTGGTAGAGGGCGCAAAATGGGTGGCAAATGTTCGCACCGGCTGCTACAACGTCTGAAAATCGTGGATTGCGGGTCAGTAATTTTGGTGTGATACGGGGTTTGTGTTAGTATGGTGTGGTAATGGAGATGTGCCAGAGTGGCCGAATGGGGCTCCCTGCTAAGGAGTTGACCCTTCTGGGGTCCGGAGGTTCGAATCCTCTCATCTCCGCCAAGTTTTTAAAAGTCGTGGACGATAGGAGCAGTCGTGGATAAGCAGGAAAAGTACGGTCCTGTCAAGATGAAGATGTCGTTTTTTGCTCATACGGCAGGAGAAGGCGTCGTTGCTCTCGATAAGTCAGTTCTTGAGGATGCGGTGAAGTCTGCTCCTAGTGTTGATCATACGTATGGTCTGCGGTTCCGTAACCCGGCAGTACTGGATGTTGAGGTAACTGTGGAAGAGGCGTTGGAGATCATTAGGAACAATGAACTTCTTGATGCCGCGGTTTATGAGAATGGGCATGTGTCTTTGAATACTTTTAGCGAGAATGACATGTTTTAATACAGTCCATTTTTAGCATTCAGAGTATTGAAGGTTCTTGTTGCATTGGACAACAAGAGCCTTTTCTTTTACCCTAAACAAAACACCATTTCCGTACACTAAGGAGACACCCTCCCATGACCCTCACCACCTACTGGACCACCAACACACCACTCAACCACCACTACACACCCACACACAACACCACCTACACCCCCGCACTCTGGGCCATAGCCCTCATAGCACTACTCAACACACTCTTCTTCATCGACGCCCCCACCAACGACTACCACCCCGTCTACACCGCCCTCAGCGACTTCTGGCAAGGCAAACGAATCTACGACCAAGACTACGCCTCCCCAGACCCCCACTACCTCTACACACCCGGCGCGACATTCCTACTGTCCCCACTAGGCCTCTTTGGGTACGTGTGGAGTAGAAGAATCTTTGTCACTGTTTCCGCACTGTGCCTTGTTGCAGCATTGGGATTGCTGCTGCGCCATGTAGGAGTAAACCTCCGATCCTGGCAATGGCCCTGTGCAGTGATTATCGCCTGTGTTACCGAGTCTGTGCGCTCTACTTTGTCGTTTGGCAACATTAACGCGGTACTTCTGCTTTTGTTGTCCGTGTTTTTAGTGTCCTTGGCGAAAAACAAGCAATGGGTAGCAGGATGTGTCCTTGGTGCGTTGATCCTCATTAAGCCTCAGTTTGCACCTCTTCTCATTCTGCCAATAGTAAAACTGCAATGGAGGCCTGTTGTCCCCGCGGTGGGTATTGTCGGGGTGTTTAACGCTGTGGGTGTTGCTGTTGTATCAGGCGGCTGGGGTGATTTTGTCCACAAACTTGTCCCCTATCTTGGTATTGTGCGACCGTTTGCGAATGTGTCCATTCCGGGCATGGCAGCGTTTTTTGAGTCTGATTCCCTGTGGTGGTCGGTGTGGAAACTGATCATTGTTATTGCTGGGTTTACTGCGTGCGTAATGCTGCTGCGGTGGCGAAACAGTGACGTGTTCTTCTGGCTCTCTGCCACAACCGCGGTGATGCTTGTTGGCGTGTTTCTATTATCGTCACTCGGCCAAACCTACTACAGCATGTGGGTATTCCCCTTCATTATCGCAGCACTCTACACTTCACGCCGCTGGGTGCTTAATGTGCCTATGGCAGTAGCCCTAGTACTGTTCCTATCCCCTATGACGTGGGGTAGTGAGTGGATGCCACAGTGGGCGTCGTTCTTCCATGCAACGTGGGGCTGGTCGTTGTTTGTTGTAACACTGTGTGGGGCAAGCCTACTGGCATATCACCGCACGCGCCGGGTAGGATAAGACCTATGAGTAATCCGATCTATGTTCCTTTTGGCAAGTTTCTTCTAGAGCAAGGTTTCAGCATCGTTGATCAGGACGAGCCGGACGAGTCGCATATTCTGTTCGGTTCACAAGGCCAGTCGCGCCAGGCGGTGATCACGACACCCGCGGGCGAGGAGGTTGTTGCTGACTATAATTCTGGTCAGTATGGCTATGGCCTAGTGCAGGTGTTGGGTGTTACTGCCTCGATTGCGTGGGTGGGCGCTATTGGGGATCATACGGGTATTTATGGCGAGGGAACGCTGCGTGAGGCGTTGCGTAAGATTGGTCCGGATGTTGTTGAAGAGCAGCGGAATAGGATGTAGAAGGATGCAGCTTCGTTTATTTGCACAGAAAGCACTTGATGAGGGCCGTGTTCATATTGAGCGTGGTGAGTTATATCCGGTGCGTGAGGGTGGGCGTATTGACGTGTTTGAGCAAGAGGTTACTTTTGTAGGCGGTGGGGGTCAGTATTCTCGTATGAGTAGTGTGGGTGTGCGTCGTGGTGAGGAGCCGGTGGGGCGTGATGAGTGTGCTTTGGTGGCGGAGGATTTGCGGGATACGATTGCGACTATTGATGGGCCGTTGGATAGTCGTCGTAGTTTTTGGGCTGGTGTGTTTCCGCGTCAGGATGAGTTTGATGAGATTGGTCGTTTGGTGGAGTTGGAGTCTGACGACTAATTAAGGAGAGCCTGGGGCCTGGGAGTTTTCCTGGGCCTCTTTTTCTTTGTTTTTGGTAAAACGATAACCTCGGTGATGTGCTTCTACTTTTGTAGTGCAGGGATCATTCCGAGGCTTTCATTTTGGATAGTAGCGTTTTTAGTTGGGCGAGTCAAGATTGGCCCTTGTTCTTGGCGGGTAGGCTAGTTCCACAGGGCCACGTAGTGCCTGCCGCCTGGGGTGGTGGTTTCACACGCTTCGCACGTGTCGTAGGCGAAGTTTTCTTCCACGATAAGATCTTCGTCTTCATCGTTGGAGATCATGGTGACGTCTTCTCCGGTGAAGTAGGATTCTGCGGCATCGTGGTCCCAGTTGGGGTCTGGGTCTTCGTTTTCTTGGCCGAGAACATAGGTGGTGAAGCAGTCGGGGCAGATGGTGATGACTGTGTATTGGTCTGTGTCTTGGGGTGTGTTCATAGTTTTTGAGTGTACCTGATTGGGGTGTGTTTCTGTACTATGCGGACAGTGTTGTTTGAGGGGTATAAGAAAACCAGGCGCTGGCCGGGGTGTGCGGGGGAAGTGGGCCGAGCGCCTGGTTTTTGAACCACGGTTCATTTATTTGAGATGTAGGTTACTAACTGATGCTAGTGCTGGGAAGTTGGGGTGTCCCAAGGTAGCATAGTCCGGTTCCAGCGGGTGGGTGCTGGCCCTGCCGCATGTGAGTCAAGGATGCGGGTAACCTGTGCCTCTTAGTGTAGCGCATTAGTGTGGTGCGCGCAAATCCTAGTCGACGTATAGGGTGAAGAGTTCACCGGACTCTACAACGAGCGGGGTAACAATGTCGTCGAATTCTAGGCGAATGAACTCAAGCTCTTCACTATTCTCGCCCACGTTTTCAGTGAACAGGTCTGTGAGCTCATTGATGGTCTCTGACAAGTAGGCTGCGCGGCTTTCGGTAGTGCGGATAACGATGTCCTCACCAGGTTCTGTTTCTAGGTCGAGGTCGACGATGAGGTTGTTGGCGATGTATTGGCTGAGGAATTCGTCGCGGAAATTGTCGGTGAGGTTGAATGAGTTGATTTCTGTTTCGAACTCATGAACTTGGGAGTAGTTGCTGGTGAGTGTGGTGCGTACTTTTTCGGGGAAGTTGGAATCAATCATGGTGTTTCCTTTCGTGTGCGTTTAGTGTTCGTAGATGGAGAAGAACGGGCCAGTTTCGTATATTTCTCGGAAAATGACGTCACCTAGATCATACCGAATGAAGTCAACTGTTTCACTGTTGGAGATATTGTTTTCTTCAAACAGGGAAAGCAGGTCAGTGATAAAAGTGATGAAAAACCCTCCGCGACCCATGGTGGTTTTGACAATGATGTCGTCACTTTCTTCTGTTTCCAGTTCAAGAACATCAATGAGCGCACGGGCAATAAGCGGGCTAAGATAGTCATCGTGGAACTCGTCGGTGAGGTTATACGAGACTACCTTTTTATCGCTTTCGTCAACAAAGGGATGATACTCACGCTTGACGGAAGCGCGGACTTCTTCAGCAAATCTGTGAACTGCGGGGAGGTTAGAGACCTTCCCGCTTCCTGCTTCATAGACAGACAGCAATCAGATACCAAGAAAAATTCTTGTTAACTGATCGTCTTACACCTATCTCCACAGGAGTTAGACTGCGTCCCACAGTCTTTATTGTTTTATGTTTTCTTTAGTAGCTAAACGATACATATTTTTAGCTGCATGAACATCTCTCGGGGCACTATACCCACATGTTGGGCAGAAAAAAGTTCTTTTATCTAAAGAATGAGGTGTTTTTTCACCACAAACACACGTAGCTGTAGTAGCCACATACCTTTTTAAAACAGTAACCCGAGGATGATCTACAAGCCGAGCTTTTACTCTGCCTAAAATCCCATACTGAACACTACGGGAACCACGTGCTTTAGAGTACTTTTTTCTCCACGAAGAAATGTTCTCGTCTTGCATAAAGACATGCTCGTGACCAAGAATCCAGCTAGAAACCTTGTTGCCAGCATCGTTTCGCTTATTCACCACTTTTCGGTGTTCTTTTTCGATAAGCTCTTTTGTTTGTGCAAAAGCCTTCGATCCCTTTTCTTGACGCGCTAATTTTCTAGACAAGCGCTTGAGGCGATCTGATTCTTCGACTCGTGCAGTAACAGAAGACCCATCAGAAAAAGTGATATGAGTGGAAACACCCATATCTAAACCAAGTGTGGTATCAGGAGTGAACTTCTTTGTAGCCAGCGAACTATGTTCGTCTTTGTTTCTGTAAATAGTCAGAGCTACATAGAAGTCTTTTCCTTTACGGATTAGCTCAGCACTAGAGAACTCGTCTGTATCAGTGAACTGGTTGAGACCTCTTACACGCATCCATCCAGGGATGTTGGCAATTTTTATTTTGCTTCCCCGAATTCTGTGTGTTCCATTGAACTGAACCAAGGGGATGGAGTTCATCTCGGAAATGAATCCAAGACTTCCTACTTTGTGTCCCTTTTTCTTCAGCGCAGCAAGTCCCTTAAGGTTATTCCGCATTCGTGACAAGACGCCTTGTTGGAGTTGGCCTCCCAGGACTTCGAGATTCCTGATCTCGATCTCACCACTAGGGAGTTTCACCTCAGCGGTGTGGTTAAGACTTTTACGGAACTTCTCGTCGAACTGATCATGAGCAAGTGCTGTGTTGTATAGCCACTTTCCCTCCAAGAATAAGCGATCAAGTTTTTCACGCTGTGAGGAAGAAAGCTTGTTGCGTTGTATTTTCACTTTCCGCACTAGAACGTCCATGTTCTTGCGGCGTTTTCTGGTTTCTTTTTGACTTTGTGCAATACGCTTGTTTTTAGCAAGGCGTGCTTTGTCATCAAGATTTTTGGTGTGAGTTTTACGCGGTGTCATTCTTCCTCCTCTCGAAGTGGTAAGTTATAAGCTACAAGGACATCGTACCATGAAAGAAGAATCATCACGGGCCCAGTAACAATTTTGAAGTAGCACCTTGTATTGGTGACTAAATACCACAAACCACCGGATTGAGTAAACGGTATATAAGGCTTTACGCCGCGTTATCGAGAAACAGAACGGTCTAAGGGAAACCTTCAGTGGTCATTTACTGGTGAGGCTAAAGACCTCACCGCTCTCTGTCACACATCAAGGTAGTCGATCATAGTGTTCAGTCTAGCGTGTTGCGATCGTTGTGGACAGTGTTATCGTCTGATTTCTCCCCAAGCTGGGAAACAAACGCTATGACATACGAAGCAGCCAACACAAAGAGACATACACCTACAACTTTAAGCATCAAAACCATTAGTGTTCTCCTTTCCAATTAAGCCCTATCCCACGTTTCTAACTCTTCACGCTTCGGAGTTTTCGCAGCATTACCCGGCTGGACCTTAGCCCCATTAACAATGAACTCGCCACCCACATGAGCCTCATAAACTCCAGGATCATCGCCAAGAAGCTTAAACACTCCCATGCCCTGCGTATTAGTACCACGCACAGCAATATCATCAAGATTTAGCACTTTGTACGAATCGCGGGAGGCAAGTAGAACGTTTTGCCCCTTCTCTACGGTAAACGCGGCGGCAACCTCATCACCTTTCATGAGTTTAATGCCCGCAACACCGTTGGCAACAAGGCTTTGTTCCTTCATGGAGCCAAGGTCAATGCGCAGGAGTTTCGCAGTCTTTGACTTGTTAGTACCGCGGGTGACAATGCAGAGGGTTTTATTATCAAAATTATCCTGCCCGCAGACAACAGTATTAGCAACAGGGGCCAGCGGTTTCGGCTTCACCGCAATGGGGATACCATGGCCGGTGAACCTTTTGACTTTACCATTATCAAAAACAGCCCAAATAGAGTTGCCCTCTTCAATCGCGTCACCACTATCGCCAATAGTAGCGTCGTCAGCACTAAACTTCCACGACTGGTAGAACCGATCCTTGTCATCAACATTCGCACCATCTGGCACGGGCTTAGTCTCCGGATTAATGACAGTACGACGGTCGTATTCTTCATCATTAAAAATCTTAGACACCTCATCCAACTCACGGGAGATCACGTCCCGGCGCGCCTCGGGGCTGTTGATGAGGTGGTCGAGTTCGTGTTGGCGTTGGAGGAGTTTTTCGAGTTTGGCGAGTGCCTCAAGGGAGTCTGCTTTGGTAAGCCGGTACAGTGGCATTTCTACAATGTAGGTTGCTTGGTCTTCATCGAGGGTGAGGTAGGTGTCGGTGGTGTCGAAAAGGTGGGCTTTGTCGTTTGGGTAGCGGAACTTGTGGAGGTGTAGGTGGTGGGCTGCGGTGGGTTTGTTGTCTGCGTCGAGGATGATTTTTGCCACCATGTCTTTGTCGAGTGCGACGGCGGCGATGGCTCGTTGTTTTTTGAGTTTTTCGGCGAGTTTTTTCAGTTCTGTTTCTGATTTGGAGACAATGACTTCGTCGCGCATAGTGAGAAAGTCGTCAATGAGTTCACGTACGGTCCACCAGCGTGGGGTGAGGTTGGTGTCGAGGGCGACGACGGATGCGGCGTAGGTGGTTTCGAGGTCTGTTTCACGCAGTACGTCGGCCATGACGGCTTGTGGGTCGTGTCCTCGTTTGACGTCAATTTCGATGGCCATGCCTTCAAAGTCGGAGAGGTCGGACACGTCAGAGATGCCTTGGATGATGTTTTGGCGGGACATGTCTTTGAGTCCGGGTTTGGAGTTTTCTTTTTTGGTGCCGTTGAGTAGGGTGTTGACGTCTAGTCCTGGGGGGACTTCGGTGATGGTGATTTTTTTACCGTCGATGTGGTATTTGCATCGTACGGTGATGCGTCCTTTGCCGGTGTCGTAGTAGTCGGTGATGCCTTTGAGGTCGCCGATGATGGTGCCACCTGTGCCCCAGTCTGGTCCGGGCATGATTTTGAGGATGTCTTCTGTGGTGGCATCAGGGTGGTGGAGGATGTGTTTGGTGGCTTGTAGTACTTCACGTGGGTTGTGTGCGGGTGTTTTTGTTGCCCAGCCTTCGCCGATGCCCATGGCTCCGCGGATGAGGAGTACGGGGTAGCGTGCGGGAAGGTACCAGGGTTCTTCGCGTTCGTTGTCGTAGGTGGGGCGCATGGGTACGGCTCCGTCTTTGATTTCTTTGACGAGTTCGTATCCTGCGGGGGTGAGTCGGGCTTCGGTGTAGCGGTCGGCGGCTGGTTCGTCTCCGGGGAATGCGCCGAAGGATCCGATGCCGTCGATGAGGCGGAGTCGGGAGTAGGGTGCGGCGAGGGTGACCATGTTTTCGTACATGGAGGATTGGCCGTGGGGGTGGTATGCGCCGGTCGCTGCGGAGGTGAGTTTTGCGGATTTTCGGGGTGTGGTTCCGGGTAGGACTCCGTCTTGGAGCATGGAGTAGAGGAGTCGTTGTGCGCCTGGTTTGATGCCTGATCTGACGATGGGGATTGCTCGGTCGGTGTTGGTGTAGATCATGTAGGCGTAGTTTTTGGTGCGGAGGTAGTCGCTGATGGGGGTGGGTGTGGTGGTTTTGGCGAGGGTGTTCACTGGTTTTTCCTTTCTGTGGTTTTTTGTTTTTAGTCCATGACGTCGTTGGCGTCGAGGTAGCCTTGTTGGCCTACGTTGTACATCCATTCGCGGCGTTGTTCGGCTTTTCCGGCGAAGATGGTGGTGAGGTCTTCGTTGTCGCGGTCTGGGTCGTAGGTTACTTGTAGGAGTGTTCGTTTTTGGGGGTCGAGGACTGTTTGGCGGAAGTCTTTGGCGTTCATTTCTCCGAGTCCTTTGCAGCGTTGGACGTTGATTTTGGTGCGTCCTTTGTTGGTGAGTTGGGTGATGGCTTTTTGTTTGTCTTTTTCGTCGATGCACATGATTCTGTCTTGGGGGTTGTTGCTGGTGACGATGAATAGGGGTGGGGTGGCGATGAATACGCGTCCTTCTTGGACGTAGGCGGGGTAGTAGGTGATGAAGAGGTTGGCGAGGAGGCTGTTGATGTTGTAGCCGTCGACGTCGGCGTCGCAGGAGAAGATTACTCGGTCGAAGCGTCGTTTGGTGGTGTCGCAGTGTTCTTTGACGCCGGTGCGCATGAGGGCTTCGATGGCGGCGAATTCTTCTGTTTTGCGCAGGCGGGTGAGTGTGGTTTTTTGTACGTTGGTGGGTTTTCCTTTGAGTTCGTAGCAGGCTTGGAATTGTGCGAAGCGTCCGGCTTTGATGGTGCCGATTGCGGATGCGCCTTCGCCGATGAGTAGTTCTGCGCCGGAGTTGGGTCCGGTTTTTTTGCAGGGTGTGTATTTGTCGGGGAGGGAGAGGTTGGAGCCTTTGGCTGCGGTTCCGGTGTGGAGTTTGGTGGCGTTTTTGGCGGCGGTGATTTTTTGTTGGGTACGGGTGTAGGTGAGTGCGTGTTGTGCCCAGGTGAGTAGGTGTGGTGCGTTGGTTGGTTTTTGTGCCCAGATTTCTACTTGGCGGGTGATTTCTTTTGCCATTTGGTTGGCGAAGGTGGTGGATTCGGAGAGTTTTTGTTTGTCTTGTCCGGAGTATTGGGGTTCTGGGTATTTGATGGAGATGGCGGCGGTGATTGTTTTTTTGAATGCTTCTTGGTTGGGGTAGGGTTCTCCGGGTTTGCGTTTGAGGTTGCGGAGGGTTTTGGTGGTTGCTGCTTGGGCGAGGGCTTTGAGTGTGGCGTCTTGGTGTTGTCCGCCTTGGGGTGTGTAGACGGTGTTGACGATGGAGGTGGGTGGGGTTTCGTCTTGGGTGGGTGCGATGGTGATTTCGTAGTGGACGGTTTTGTGTTTTTGGGTTTTGGGTGGGGTGTAGGTGAATTGTCCTTGGAAGGTGGCGATGGGTGTGAGGTTGGTGGTTTCGGTGAGGATGGTGTGGGTGCCGCGGTGGGTGGGGTTGATGGTGTGGGTGGTGTTGTTGTGGGTGAGGGTGAGGGTCATGTTGGGGGTGAGCCAGGTGATCATTTTGGCTCGTTGGATGATTTCGTCTGTGTTGACTTCGTCTTCGGGTGCGATGGCTGTCTCTTATACACATCTGACGCTGCCGACGAAGGCTTAGGTG
>ERZ1030898.57-NODE-57-length-17418-cov-31.846743_pt1 | contig 17418 bp, 16 predicted proteins | sample MGYA00517298_ERZ1030898 | MGnify/ENA primary metagenome ERZ1030898 (study PRJEB33718, sample SAMN03159684) | human skin metagenome | collected 2014-05-20 | study: EMG produced TPA metagenomics assembly of the PRJNA266117 data set (Human skin bacterial metagenome... | reverse complement strand
CCAGCCACAACAACCTCCAAGTCGAGGTGGCGCATTCACCCACTGACAACTCCGCCAAAATCGGCGCGATCCCAGGCTTTCGATCCCAGGATTTGTGGGAATTGAGAGTGAGCGCGGCGCAGTTCCTGACAGATCACGGCAGCCGTTTGCAGCGACCTGGGAATATGCGGGCCGACTGACAGATTCCGCCGCGAAGTGTCGGGGAGACCCCAGGCGCCAAGGCCGCCGCCGGGGCTGCCCAAACCACCTAACGCAGCTCGCCCACCACGGCCTCGACGGCTTCGATGTAGTCGCCGCCCTTGACCAGCTGCACGGAGTGCTCGATTTCGGGGGAGAGGTAGCGGTCGGTGCCGGGGCCGTCGACAAGCTTGCGCAGCGTGGACACGGCCGCGCCGGTGCCGGCGGAGGGCTCGCCGTCGCGCATGTCCAGGGCGCGGGCGGCGGTGAGGATCTCCACGGCGAGCACGCGCTGCAGGCCGTCGATGCTGCGGCGCAGCTTGCGGCCGGCGGACCAGCCGAGGGAAACGTGGTCTTCCTGCATCGCAGACGACGGGATCGAGTCGGCGGAGGCGGGCACGGCGTTGCGCTTGAGCTCGCCGACAATGCCGGCCTGCGCGTACTGGGCGATCATGTGGCCGGAGTCCACGCCCGGGTCGCCGGCGAGGAAGGCGTTGAGGCCGCGGTTGCGGGCGGGGTCGAGGAAGCGGTCGGTGCGCCTTTCGCTAATCGACGCCAAGTCGGCCACGACAATCGCCAAAAAGTCCAGCACGTAGGCCACCGGTGCGCCGTGGAAGTTGCCGTTGGAGGCCACGCGGCCGTCCTTGGCCACCACGGGGTTGTCGTTGGCGGCGGCGAGCTCCCGATTGGCCACGGTAGTCACGTGTGCCAGCGTGTCGCGGAATCCGCCGGCGACCTGCGGGGTGCAGCGGATGGAGTAGGCGTCCTGCACGTCGTTGGCCTTGAAGCTGTCCAGGGCGGCGGCGAGAATCGGCGAGTCCGCGGCGACGGTGCGGATGTTGTAGGCGGAATCGGCTTGGCCCGGGTGGGGGCGCAGCTCCTGCAGGTCCTCGTCGAAGACAGACAGGGTGCCGTTCAGGCCCTCGACGCTCATGGCGGTGGCGATGTCGGAAACCTTGGCCGCCTCGCGCAGGTCCGCGATGGCCAGGCAGAGCATGCCGAGCATGCCGTCGGTGCCGTTGATCAGCGCCAGGCCTTCCTTTTCGCGCAGGACCAGCGGCTCGATGCCGGCAGCGGAGAGCGCCTCAGACGCAGGGACGATCTCGCCGCCGCGGACGCGGACCTCGCCCTCGCCGAGCAGCGCCAGCGCGCAGTGCGCCAGCGGCGCCAGGTCGCCGGAGCAGCCGAGCGAGCCGTACTCGCGAACCACCGGGGTGATCCCGGCGTTGAGCGCGGCGGCGTAGGTCTGTGCAACCACGGGGCGCACGCCGGTGCGGCCGGTGCACAGCGTGGACAGGCGCAGAAGCATCAGCGAGCGGATGACCTCTTCTTCCACCTCCGGGCCGGTGCCCGCGGCGTGGGAGCGCACCAGGGAGACCTGCAGCTGGGCCCGCATGTCCTCCGGGATGTGCTTGGTGGCCAGCGCACCGAAGCCGGTGGAGACGCCGTAGACCGGGGTGGGGTCCGCGGCGAGCTCCTCGACGCGCTCGCGGGTCGCGGCGATCTCATCCAGTGCGGCCTGGTCGATGGCGACCTCGGCTCCGTGGCGGGCGACGGCCACGACGTCCTCGACGGACAGGGCCCCAATACCAACTGAAACTGCGTGTGTCATGGGCGTGATAGTAGCCCACAAAAGTGCGTCCGGTCACACGTTTCCGAAGAACTGTGCGCGCAACCCTTCGACGGCGGTCTGCAGCGCGCTGACCAGCTGCTGCGTGTCCGCGCTGTCTACGGCGAAGGTCACCGCCAGCGCGGCCGCTGGGCGCGAAAGGTGGTCCAGCACAGCCACCGCCACGGACTCCTGGCCGCGGGAGATGGCTTCGCGCTCGGTGGCGAACCCTTGGCGTCGATAGGCAGAAAGCTCCTCTTTGACCTCGCTGTAGCGGCGGCGCTCGCCCGAGGAGTTGTACGCGGCGCGCAGCTCCGCCTCCGGCAGCTGCGCCAGCATGATGCGCCCCGAGGCGGTCTTCAGCGACGGCAGGCGCACGCCCACCTCCGTGACCAGGGACACCGCGCCGGGGGCGCGCACCTCGTGCAGGTACACAATCTCCGGGCCGGCAAGGCGCGTCAGGTGCGCCGAACCGCCCGCGAGCTGCGCGATCCGCGCCAGCGGCTTCGTGGCCAGCCGCACCAGCGGCTGCTGCGTGGTGTACGCCTGCGCCATGCGGTAGGACGCCAGCCCCAACCCGTACGTGCCGGGCTTGCGCAGGTGCACCACGAACCCGGAATCCTCCAGCTCGCGCAGCAGGTGGTAGGTGGTGGAACGCGGCAGGTCCAGCTCGCGCTGGATGCGGGTGGCGGAAATCGGCGCGTCCGTGGTGGACAGAAGCGCCAGGATGCGCAACACGTTGTGCGCGGCGGGAACCTGCGGCTTAGTCATCGGACTCAAGTATGCCCACGGCGCTACCCTCGGTGGGCATGAATACTGTAACTGCACCGCTTTTCACCCCCGCTTCCAACTGGTCCGGCCGCGACGACGGCCCCGGCCCCGAGCACGCCCGCTGGCACAGCGTCGTCGACACCGCCGCCGAGCCCACCGAGGGCGCCGTGCACCTCATCGGCTACGCGTCCGACGAGGGCGTCGAGCGCAACGGCGGCCGCCAGGGCGCGGCGAAGGGCCCGGAGGCGTTGCGCGCGGCCCTCGGCTCGCTGGCGGTCCACGAGGACACCAAGCTTGTCGACGCCGGCACCGTGACCACCCAGGACACCGACCTCGAAGGCTCCCAACGCGAGCTGTCCGACCGGGTGCGTGACCTCGTGGCGGCGCAGGGCGCAGGCGGGATGACCGTGGTCCTCGGCGGCGGGCACGAAACCTCGTTTGCCACCCACCGCGGCGCCTACGAGGCGGTCGGCCCGATGCAGGTGATCAACTTCGACGCCCACTTCGACCTGCGCACCGAAACCCGCCCCACCTCCGGCACCCCGTTCAAGCAGATCGCGGGCCTGGTGGGCGAGGACTTCGAGTACAGCGTCTTCGGCATCTCCAAGCCCAACAACACCAAGGTGCTCTTCGACACCGCCGACGAGCTCGGCGTGACCACTGTGCTGGACACCGAGCTGGCGGAGATGACCGTGCGCGAAGCCGCCGAGCGCGCCGTCGCCGCTGTGGCCGGCGACAGGCCGATCCACCTCTCCATCGACCTGGACGTGCTGCCGGCGGCGGTCGCGCCGGGCGTGTCCGCCCCGGCCGGGTTCGGCGTGGAGTACGCGATGCTGCGCGCGATGGTCGCCGCGGTGGCTGCGACGGGGCGCGTCGCGCTTCTGGACGTCGTAGAGCTCAACCCTGACTTCGACGTGGACAACCGCACCGCCAAAGCTGCCGCGCGGCTGATTGACGATGCGGTTGTGGGGTCGAAGCTGCGTCGATAGGCAGCTGCTTTTTAGAAGACCAGGTGCGCCACCGGCACGGTGATCAGCACGGTGAGCACCACGCGGATGAACCAGATCTGCACCATCTTCCAGATGCTCAGCGGGATGTCGGTGGCCAGCACCGCCGGCACCATCGCCGAGAAGAAGAAGATCTGGCTCACGCACACCACAGCCATGGTGAACTTCAACACCATGTCGTCCGAACCCGCGGACAGCGTGGCCGGCAGGAACATCTCCGCCAGACCCGACGCCAGCGCGCCCGACGTCGCCAACGGGTCCGGCAGGCGCAGCGCCCACACCAGCGGGAAGAACGCCACGCCAAGGATCTTGAACACCGGGGTATAGGTGGCCAATACCAGGCCGATCGTGCCCACGGCCATGATGCCCGGGGTGACCTGCACGGCCATGATCAACCCGTCGCGGAAGTTCGCCCACAGCACCTTGCCCAGAGACTCCGCGCGGTTGAGCTCCAACTTCGCCTCGCGCCACGCCGCCTTGAAACGGTTGCCCTCGATCTCCTTTTCCGGGTGCGGGGTGGCGCCCGGGTAGTAGTCCTCAGGAATCCTGGTGATAGGTGGAATGCGCACCACGATCGCGGTGACGATGAAGGTGATGATGAAGGTGATGAAGAAGTACGCAGTCCAGTGCTCCATCATGTCCAGCGTCTTCGCCACGATGACCATGAAGGTGGCGGAAACGGTGGAAAAGCCCGACGCGACAATCGACGCCTCGCGGCCGTTGTAGCTGCCGTTTTTGTACATGCGGTCCGTGATCAGTAGACCCAGCGAGTAGGAGCCCAAAAACGACGCCACCGCGTCCACCGCGGACTTGCCCGGGGTGCGGAACACCGGGCGCATGATCGGCTGCACCATCACGCCGATAAATTCCATCAGGCCGAAGCCGACCAGAAGTCCCAGGAAGATCGCGCCCACCGGGATGAGCAGGCCCACCGAGATGACCAGCTTGTCCAGGATGAACGGGCCGATCTCCGGGTTGAACAGCCACGCCGGGCCGAAGCCGAACGTGAGCATCGCGCACAAAACGATGGCCAGCACCGACAGCGCCGCGAAGGCCATTCGCGGGTAATCCTCTTTCCAGCGCCCGGAGACGAACTGGTAGATCGTGCCCGCGATGATGGCGAACAGCGCCAGGTAGCGGGTGCCCTCGCCGAGCGTGGTGGTGATCCAGCTGACGATGTGGTCGAGCAGGATCGTGGACTTGGAATCGCCGATGGTAAACGGCACGAAGAACGCGAAGATGCCGATGGCGCTGTAGACGAAGAAGCGCCACACCGCCTTCGGCTTCGGGTCAGCCTCGTCCGCGGTGTGCGGCTGGCCCTGGTTTTCGGCGCGGGTGATGTGTTCGGTGTTGTCGGTGGGGTCCTCAATGCCCTCGAAGCGGGGGTTGTCCAGCTCCGGGATGAGCGCCTCCGCACCCGCCGGCAAGTTCTTCACCGGCCAGGCGGGGGAAAACCTGCGCCGAGAGTTCACCGGCCTCGCAGTCTCGTTCATTGTGTCCTTCCATCTGTTGCGTTCAGCACCGCAAACCCTGCGGATATCGCGCAGAACGGAATTTTTCGGTGTCGGCGCATAATTTTTACACCTAAAGTGACCCAAAGCACAACCAGATGGCCTATGTTCTCTAAATACCTGCAAGGTTTCCCGAAAAACTCCCAGCACATACCCCTTTAGGAGGGTCCCGTGGAAGGTTTTATCGACACCCTCAACGGTGTGATTTGGTCCAACGCTCTCGTCTATCTCTGTCTTGGTGCGGGTGCGTACTTCACGCTCGTCACCCTGTTCCTGCAGATCCGCTGCCTGCCGGACATGATCCGCCAGCTCAAGTCCGGAGAAAGCTCTGAACAGGGCATTTCCTCGTTCCAATCCCTGATGATCTCGCTCGCCGGCCGCGTCGGCGTGGGCAACATCGCCGGCGTGTCCACCGCCATCGCGTTCGGCGGCCCGGGCGCGGTGTTCTGGATGTGGCTGGTGGCCCTGCTCGGCTCCGCCACCTCGTTCATCGAGTGCTGCCTCGCCCAGATTTACAAGGAGACGGACCGCGACACCGGCGAGTACCGCGGCGGCCCCGCCTACTACATCGAAAAGACCTACAAGCACACCGCGGCCGCGCCGTTCATGCTGGTCTACGCCATCATCTTCGCGGTGTGCATGCTGCTGGCCACGTCCTACTTCCTGCCGGGTATTCAGGCCAACGGCGTGGCTGCGGCCGTCGATAATGCGTGGGGCGTGAACATCTGGGTCTCCGCGACGATCATGACTGTGCTGCTCGCCTTCATCATCATCGGCGGTGTCAAGCGCATCGCGAACTTCGCCTCCATGGTCGTGCCGTTCATGGCCGGCATCTACATCATCATCGCCATCGTGGTGCTGTTCGCGAACGCTTCCCAGATCCCCGAAGTCTTCGGCACCATCGTCCGCGCCGCCTTTGACAAGGAGGCCGCGTTCTCCGGCATGCTCGGCGCCGCCATCATGTGGGGCGTCAAGCGCGGCATCTACTCCAACGAGGCCGGCCAGGGCACCGGACCGCAGTCCGCGGCGGCAGCCGAGGTCTCCCACCCGGCGAAGCAGGGCTTCGTCCAGGCGTTCGCCGTCTACATCGACACCCTGTTCGTTTGCTCCGCCACCGCCTTCATCATCATCTCCACCGACATGTACAAGGTCTTCGAGGGCCAATCCGAAGACGGCGCGGTGATCTATGAGGGCTCGCTTGCCGACGGCATCCCTGTCGGCCCCGGCTTCGTCCAAGAAGGCCTGAACTCCTTCTCCGCCGGCCTGGGCCCGTCGTTTATCGCACTGGCGATCATGTTCTTCGCCTTCACCACGGTGCTGGCGTACTACTACATGGCAGAGACCAACTTCACCTACCTGAACCGCTGGGTGAAGAACGAAGGCGCACGTAAGGCCATCATCTGGATCCTGCGCGCCCTGATCCTCGTGGCTGTCTTCATCGGTGCGACCACCACCCCGGGCACCGCCTGGGCGCTCGGCGACATCGGCGTCGGCGCGACCGCGTGGCTCAACATCGTGGCGATTCTCTTCCTGCAGGTCCCGGCGCTGAAGTGCCTGTGGGACTACCGCCGCCAGAAGAAGGCTGGCATCGACCCGCACTTCGACCCCGAGGCGCTGGGCATTAAGAACGCCGACTTCTGGGTCGAGCGCAAGAACCGCATGATCGAGGCTGGCACTTGGCCGGGCGTTGAGGGCAAGGTTGTCACGACGACCCGCAACAACTAGCCGTAATCAAACCGGCTACCTAGGCGGGTGTGGTCTGTTTTCCGGGGCGGGGTGATCACCATGGTGATCTCCGGAATGGTGGGGAGTGCTCATGAGGTTCCTTCCGCATCAACCCGGTCGGGGTCGAGATGATGGGTAAAACTGATCAGGATAAGACGGTGTAGCCGGCCTCTTCGATGGCCCGGCGAACCATCTCCGGAGGTACGGCACCGGTGACCGTGACGGTGGAAACACCACCAGCGGCGAGATCAATCTGGACGTCGTCGACCTGGGGGAGGGCCTGAAGGGCCTGGGTCACGCTTTTCACGCAGTGCCCGCAGGTCAGGCCGGTGACCTGGTAGCTAGGGGAGGATCCTCCTGCTGACGAGTCGCTGGCGGCAGGGGTGGAGGCGGTGTCGGCATGTGAGGCGGGTCCGCAACAGCTGCAGCCGTGGGAGGCCATCGGCAAGAGGTGGGGCGGGGAGGTGGTCATGGGAAAGCTCCTATGGGTCGTTGGGATGCGGTAACGCTCGTTAGCATATACCCCCCGGGGGTACATTTTCAAGGGGTGGAGGGCACGGCCCTCACGCGGGGCAGGGTGTGGTCACCGAGCAGCCTCCTCACTGTCGGGAGGGGACAGCGGGAGGCGGAGGGCAAACACCGCTCCGCGACCAGGTCCGGGCACCTCCTTGACTGATACCCCCCATGGGTATAGGTTGAAGGTTGTTGGGGCATCTCCACTTCTGCCCCTCAGGACATCAAGGAAAGGATCATCTGATGAGCGCCGTAACAAAGAAGTACATCATCGAAGGCATGACCTGTGGACACTGCAAGTCCTCCGTGGAGGAGGAGATCGGCGAGGTCGCCGGTGTGACCATGGTGGAGGCCACCGTGGATACCGGGCAGGTGACCGTCACGGGTGAAAACTTCACCGACGACGATGTTGTCGCCGCTGTCACGACAGCCGGCTACACCGTCAAGCCCTAATCCCTGGGCCCGGTCCCCGCCTCACGTAGACACGGCCGGGCCAACCCTGCTGGATATGCCCATCAGGCCCAGCCATGCCGGTTCGATATCCCCGACGGTGCATCTGTGGGCGGGCCTTTTGGGACCTCGGAGATGCACCTCACCACTGTTTGCTGAAGGACTGATCACTGATGATTCAAACTCAACCGTCGGTTGACCTATTCCAGGTCGATCTGGGCGTCACCGGCATGACCTGTACGTCGTGCTCAGGGCGGGTGGAGCGCAAGCTCAACAAGCTCGATGGCGTGGAGGCCACCGTCAACTTCGCCACCGAATCCGCCTCCGTCAGTTACGACCCCACCAAAGTCGACGCCGATCGGCTGATCGAAACCGTGCGGGGTGCCGGATACGACGCGTTCACCATGGGGGATCAACACGCCTCCGCCGTGGACAGCGGCCCGGAGGAGGACACCGAGGTGGTCGGTGACCGCCACGAACAGGCCCGCGAGGCCGAGGCCACAGACCTGAAGTCGCGTCTGATCGGGTCGACGATCCTCTCCGTTCCGGTGGTCGCGATCTCGATGATCCCGTCCCTGCAGTTCATGAATTGGCAGTGGGCCCTACTCGTCATGTCCACCCTGATCTACTTCTACGGTGGCGCCCCGTTCCACCGGGCGACCTTAACCAACCTGCGTCACGGCTCGACCACGATGGACACACTCGTGTCTCTGGGCACTACTGCTGCGTATCTGTGGTCGCTGTGGGCCTTGTTTTTCGGCAACGCCGGGCACCCCGGCATGGTCATGGAGATGAGCCTGCTGCCCCGCGATGACGGCATGGACCACATCTACCTCGAGACCATCGCCGTAGTCATCACCTTCCTGTTGCTCGGCCGGTGGTTTGAGGTCCGCGCCAAGGGCCAGTCCTCCGCGGCGCTGAAGTCCCTGCTGGACATGGGTGCGAAAGACGCCGCGGTGATCCGCGACGGTGAGGAAGTCCGCGTCCCGGTCTCCCAGCTGACAGTCGGTGACGTCTTCGTCGTCCGCCCGGGTGAGAAGATCGCCACCGACGGTCGTGTCATCGAGGGCACCTCGGCCATCGACGAGTCGATGCTGACCGGCGAGTCCGTTCCCGTCGAGGCCGCCCCCGGCACCCCGGTCACGGGCGCGACGATCAACACCTCCGGTCGACTGCTGGTCGAAGTCACCCGCACAGGTTCGGAGACCACGCTGTCCCAGATGGCCAAGCTGGTCACTGACGCCCAGGCGAAAAAAGCCCCGGTCCAGCGCCTGGTGGATAAGATTTCCTCGGTCTTCGTCCCGACGGTCATTGTCGTCTCCATCATCACCCTGATCGTCCACCTCGCCGCCGGCAGCGGGGCGAACTGGGCCTTTTCCGCCGCAGTCGCGGTGCTGATCATCGCTTGCCCATGCGCCCTGGGACTGGCCACCCCGACCGCCCTGCTGGTGGGCACCTCCCGGGGCGCACAGCTTGGCTTGTTGATCAGGGGCCCGGAGGTCCTTGAATCCACCCGCCAGGTCGACACCATCGTCATGGACAAGACCGGCACCGTCACCTCCGGGGTCATGTCGGTCACCGGCGTCCACGCCGCCGACGGCTACACCAACAACGAGGTCCTCGCCTTGTCGGCGGCCGTCGAAGCAGGCTCCGAGCACCCCATCGCCAAGGCGATTGTCACCGAGGCCGAGCGCTCCGGGAACATCCAGGAGGCCACCGACTTCGACAGCACCGCCGGCCGGGGCGTCACGGCCACCGTCAAGGGTCACGTCGTCACCGTCGGCCGCCCCGCCGGCCAGCTGCCCCGTGACCTCACCACCGCCTTCGACCACGCACAGTCGCAGGGCGCGACCCCGGTGGCTGTCTACGTCGATGACCAGCCCGCCGGTGTGGTCGTGGTGCGCGATGTCATCAAAGACTCCTCAGCGGAAGCGGTCGCCCAGTTCCGCAGGCTGGGGTTGAGGCCGTACCTGCTCACCGGCGATAACGCGAAGGCCGCGGCCGCCGTCGCCCAAGAGGTGGGCATCGATGTGGCCAACGTGAGTGCCGAGGTCATGCCGCAGGACAAGGTCGCGGTCATCGAGAAGCTACAACATGAGGGCAAGAAGGTCGCCATGGTCGGCGACGGCGTCAATGACGCGGCCGCCCTGGCCCAGGCCGATCTGGGTCTGGCCATGGGGGCGGGCACGGATGTCGCCATCGAGGCCTCCGATATCACTTTAATGAACAACGACCTGCGCTCCGCGGGCGATGCCATCCGTCTGTCACGTCGCACGCTGGGCACCATCAAGGGCAACCTGTTCTGGGCGTTCGCCTACAACGTCGTGCTGATCCCGGTCGCCGCGATCGGTTTCCTCAACCCGGGGTTGGCGGGCATTGCGATGGGCTTCTCCTCGGTGTTCGTGGTCTCCAACTCCCTCACGCTGCGTAGATTCAAGTCCTCCCACGACAACACAAGTTCCTCACCGCAGCCCGCTCGCCCCTCCGTGCGGCAGCCGGTCACCGCCTAATCCGCATCCTTTGCTAGCGGTAAGGAACCCCGTGTCCTCCTCCTGCGGCTGAGTCCCTCCAATAACACTCAAACCTCCGTCCCCAAGTACCTGCTCCTGACCTCTCCCCCGGCCCCACCCGGCAGGCCCCTCCGGGCTGACAATTTGCCGACTACTTATCCGAATAACGCCACAGGGCGTGGGAACCATGAGGTTCTCACGCCTCATTCCATACCCTCGGGCTTTCCATCCTGATCGACCCGCAACTGACTCAGGACATACCTGCCCCCTTTTTTCAGCAAGGAGACCATTGTGGATACTCGCACCCCTGATCAGACCGTTTCCTCTTCGGGTGGGGCCGACACCTGTCACACCACCCATGGCTACATCAACGACAAGGATCGCTATCTCGCCCGCCTCAAGCGCATCGAGGGACAGGCCCGGGGCCTGCACAGCATGGTCGACGAGGAACAGTACTGCATCGACATCCTTACCCAGATCTCCGCGGTCAATGCTGCCCTACGCAGCGTTGCCCTGGGACTACTCGATGACCACATGAAACACTGCGTCCGTGACGCCGCCAAGTTAGGAGGAGAGGAGGCCGACGCCAAGTTCCAGGAAGTCACCGACGCTATCGCCCGTTTCGCCCGGTGACAGGCCGGGACCCGACCACCACACCCCCGTCGAGAACGGCGGCCAGGCCACTCTGACCGCCCCTGTTGCCGGCTGGAGGCTTCGGAGTCCTGCTGCTGGCGGCGACATGATCGGGTTGATGGCCACTGTTGCTGCTGGTCGAAAAGATCGCGCCACTGAACAACCTTGACCACATCCCCACCTGCAACATCAACCGGTGCTGTTGCAAAGTTGGGGGGGGGAGAGCCGCAGCCCTGAAGGCGGCCGACGGTCAATGACCTCGAGCGCTATCCTAACCACGATCTGCGCGCACTTCAGGGTTTTCGGGATCAGGGACAACAGCACCGCTGCGATTAGATGTATCTCTAGCCCTCTGTGTGCACGCAAGTCCGGAGTTTGTCCGACGATAGCGGGGTTAATGAACCCTGTGGGCGTTGTGGAAGATCCACCACTCGTACAAGCACATCACCGCGGCGACGCCCTCCCAGCAGCCGACGGCGAAACACCATCGGCCCCGCCGGCGCCGCTGCTCAGGAAGCCAGTGGAGTGGCACTCACAGACCTCCGAGACTGCGCCGACAGAAGGCGCGCCTCCCCTGCCCCGTGGGGGCCGTCTCTGCATTCGTGCGTTCAGCGCCCGTTACCTCACGCCAGCATGGTCGTCCTCCGGGGCGCCGGTCTGCGTGGTGTCGGCACGTTCGTCGCGTGCGGTGACATGCCCCTCGCGTCGCATGCGTTCAACCATGTGCGGGTAGTGCAGTTCGAACGCAGGCCGCTCGGAGCAGATACGCGGTAGCGAGGTGAAGTTGTGGCGCGGCGGCGGGCAACTAGTCGCCCACTCCAGCGAGTTGGGTGCTGTTGCAAACAGGAATTCCAAATAACTAACTATTTGTTAGTGTGCAGCACAACGCTGGTACCGGATCCGCCGTTTTCGTCGAAAACGCGAGTTTGCAACAGCACCTATCAGGTCCTAGTTCTGGTTCTGTGGCGGCAGCGCCGCGACGAGCTGGACGTCGAAGTCCTGCGGACCCAGGCTGGCGGCACCGCCTGGCGAACCGAGGTCGTCGAAAAAGGCGGCGTTAGCGTCGATGTAGTCCACCCACTTGTCTGGGACATCGTCTTCGTAGAAGATGGCCTCAACCGGGCAAACGGGCTCGCAGGCACCGCAGTCGACGCACTCGTCGGGGTGGATGTAGAGCATCCGTTTGCCCTCGTAAATGCAGTCCACGGGACATTCTTCGACGCAGGCTCGATCCAGGACATCAACGCAGGGCTGGGCGATTGTGTAGGTCATCGGATCTCCGATACTACGGATAAAGACGTGGAAAATAGGTTCACTGTCATCCTACTAGCTCCCCGATCCTTCACCAATGGGCACATATCTTCGATTACCCCCGCCGCCAGTAGCGGTAAGGATAGTGGAACCGGTCAGCTGGTCACCGTCGCATGCTGGTACAAACATCAGCGACAGGAGGCCGGTGATCGAACGGTGCCGGTCCATGGTCTCGCCGCGAAAAACGGACCCTCGGCGGGCTCAAACACCCCCAGGGGAAGTCCCTATCTTTCTTATTGCTTCAGTTTGGCAATGGTGATCAAAACAGCGGAGTCCTCGATTGCCTCGAGGCTGTGCCGAGATCGCGGCACGATCAACAGATCACCGCTGCGACCTATCCAGGTCTCATCGCCCGTCCTGAGTTGGACACGCCCTTGTAGGACATAAATCGTGGATTCATCGTGATTGTCGCGCTCTCCGAGCTCGGCACCCTGACGTATCCCGACGACGGTCTGCCGCAGAACTTTTTCGTGTCCGCCGAAGACGGTATCGGCGGCACGAGCACTAGGGGCGATGACGGCCTCTTTAAGTTGCTTGCGGGCGAGGGCCTCGATCGATATTTTGTGCATATAAACAACCTTTCGGAGCCGGTCTGGGAAGCATCGAATGGTGAGGAGACCATGTTTTTGTTCATGCGCTTTCCCTGATGGCCCAAGAAGTTAACGCAGTACGTAAAAAGTGGACTCTGACGTGTCAGTGGTAGGGATCCTCCGTGGGCGGGCCGATGCGCAGGATAGCGGTCAGCGCTTGGTTTCGGTTACTGACATCGTACGGCAATATCGGTCGGCTCGACCTGATCCTGGAAGCCGAAAACGACACCACCAATCGGTATAAACTGGCCAAACAGGCCGACGTACTGATGCTCATCTATCTGTTGGGACCAACCGGTGTCATCAACCAACTCGGCAGGCTCGGTTATTCCTTCTCCGAAACTGACCTGAAACGCACCGTAGAGTACTACGTGTCCCGCAGCTCAGAAGGATCCACACTCAGCCGGGTGGTCCATTCCTCGGTGCTCTCCCGCTTCAACGAGGACCGGGCCTGGGCCCTTTTCCGCGAAGCCGTGGTCGCGGACCTGGGTGACACCCAGGAGGGAACCACCCGCGCAGGAATTCATCTGGGTGCGATGGCGGGCACGGTGGATATCCTAACCCGCTCTTTTGCCGGTCTTCAGACCGAAGCCAACGCCCTTACCTTCGATCCTCGACTGCGTACCCACCTGGAAAAAGTGGAATTCCAGATCCAGTACCGCGGGCACCTGATCGATGTTGCCCTGAGCATCGATAGTCTCCTGATCCGACTACACCCCAGTACTGCGCCACCCATCTACGTGGGGAGCGCGGGAGCGTATGTGGAACTCGCCGGTGGGGAGTCAACGGACCTATTCGAGGCACGACGCGGCCTGCAGAACAAACCTACCCCGGACCTAACCAGGCGAGAAAACCCATGATGTCTGCCAAGCAGGCCGAAGCCAGGAGCATGACCGGTTCCCTTCGGCGGAGAGCACAGCTGCCGAAGACCCACGCTGGCCGGGCACCACCGGGGAAGAACCGTCATGACGCAGATCCTCGGTATTTACCTAACTGGACTGGAACCGTACCGGGATACGACAACGAGCACAGTTGCCTGGGACCGGGGCACAGTGGGCTCCACGACATGGTCACAACTCGCTAGGCGGAAGGACGTTTCATGGACGTAGGAAAATACGACAAGGTCAGGGCCGGTACCGGCTTCATCGCGGCGTTGGATCAAAGCGGGGGCAGTACCCCGAAAGCGCTGAAACTTTATGGGATCAACGAGGACGCCTACTCCAGTGGGGAGGAGATGTTTGGTCTGGTGCATAAGATGCGCACGCGCATCATTACCAGCCCCAGTTTCGACGGTGACCGGATCCTCGGGGCGATTTTGTTCGAGGACACAATGGACCGCGACATCGGGGGAATGCCTACAGGGGATTATCTGTGGAAAGTCAAAGACATTGTGCCGTTCCTCAAGATTGACAAGGGCCTGGCGGAAGAAACCCACGGGGCTCAGGTCATGAAGCCCCTCCCTGATCTGGACAACCTGCTCGAGCGTGCGGTAAGCAAGCACATGTTCGGCACCAAAATGCGCTCGTTCATCAGGCTTCCCGGGGAGGGGGGTGGACGCTGTCGTTGCGCAGCAGTTCGCGATCGCTCAGCAGATCCTCCGGTTCGGGCTGGTACCCATTGTCGAGCCTGAGGTCGACATCCACAGCCCCCGGAAGATCGAGGTAGAAGACCAGCTCCGGGTGACCCTGCGCAAAGAGCTCGACCAGCTGAAGGAGGACCAGGCGGTCATCCTCAAACTGACGCTTCCCGAAACTGATGACTTCTACCGCGAGCTCGTGGAACATCCGCGGGTGCTGGCACTATCAGGCGGCTACTCGCGCGGAAGCTAACGCTCGCCTGGCACGCAACCCCGGAATAGTCGCCAGTTTCTCCCGCGCCCTGACCGAAGGGCTCACCGTCACCCAGGACGACCGCGAATTCGACGCTGTCCTGGATGAAACAATCGGCACTATCGCGGAAGCCTCACGCACCTGACTACGCCTTCCGAAAAGGCGCGGTGCGCCTGATCAACTGCTTATACAGCGGTGCCCGACCCGGACATGAGCGATCTGGGTCGGGCACCGCCGTGGGTGTCTCCTGCTGGAATCAGCCGTTGGACAGAGGTGAGAAAAAGTCCGCGCGCACCCCCAGGGCACGGTCGGTGCGCTGGATGGACTCATCACCGTCTTCCACGGTGCCAGCCAGGGCACGGATTGCGTCGATGTTCTCGGGGATGACGATGGCCTGGTTGTCGACCGTGTACGTCCAGAACAACTCATTGCCCTGCACGGTCAGGATATCTTCCCAGATGGCGACCTCATACATATCGCCCCGTGGCCGGCCTAGATCTCGCATCAATTCGACGGTGCTGTTGACCGCCACGATTCCATCGGAGCGCCGCACGAAAGCGATCCGCGGCATCGCCTTCAACGCTTCGAGAACCTCTTCTGTGTCTGCCGGGCGGGTTAGCTCGATGGTCCAGAAATGCAGGTGGTTGTGGGTGTGCGCTCCCTTGGCCGCCATGGTCACCACATCCAGGTCGGGGACCACCGACTGGGCGTCTGGGCCTTGATGGCTGGGAATACGACCTTCGGGAACTATGGTGTTCATGATCCCCGAGTGGTCGGATTCCCACGGATCGGTGGCCCGGCGGACAAGCACTCCCCGCGCTTTGGACAGCAATCCAGCGTCCTGGAGTGCGATAAGGGTGCGGACAGTGCCGGTGGTGTTGCAGGAAACCACGCGGGTGGTGTCGCGTCCAAGCGTGGAACTGTAGTTGGCGTGGGCAACGAAGGAGTGGCCGGTGAGACTGTGCTTCTCCCCGCCCTGGAACACGGACTTGACTCCATGGGTGCGATAGAGGTCGAGGTTGCCGGCCCCGATGGTGGACGGGGTGCAGTCCACCACGACATCCGCGTTGTCGAGCAGGTCCGGTAGTTTCCCGGCGATGGGATATCCGGCAGCGCTCATCTCTTGGTGGGCTTCTTCGGTGGAGGCATAGACCGGGATGCCCTGCGTGATGGCGGTGGCGACCCGGTAATCGGTGGTGACGTCGCTGACCCCGAGGAGTTCCATGTCTTCCTGGGCTCTCACCGCGTCGGCTACACGTTTACCGATGACACCGTACCCGTTTACTGCAACCTTGATTTTATTCGGCATGCTGATTGTCCTTCCCGGAAATCCTCGTTTGGCCCGATGGCCGTATGGTCGTGTTTCTCATCTGGGGTGGTCGGGGAATGTCCTTATTCAGAGCTCGTTGAGCATCTGCTCCATCTCGGCGATCTCGGCCTCCTGATCTTCAATGACCTGCTCAGCCAGAGCGATGGCCTGCGGGTTCTGGCCATCAGTGACCTCTTCGCGGGCCATATCGACCGCGCCCTCATGGTGGGCGGTCATCTGCTCAAGGTAGAGCCGGGCAGCCTCGGTGCCCTTGGCGTCCTCGAGGGCTGTCATGTCCTCCTCGCTCATCATTCCACTCATCCCGCCATGGTCCATCTCACCCATATCACCGGTGACCGGATCTTCTTCCCAGGTCTCGAGCATGGTATTCATCCGGTCGATCTCCGGCCCCTGGGCATCGATAACACCCTGGGCGAACTCGATGACCTCGGCCGGGATATCGTCCTTGGCCAGGAGGATTTCACTCATCTCCACGGCCTGTTGGTGATGCGGGATCATCATCTGCGAGAACATGATGTCCGCGTCATTGTGCTCGGCGGAGACCTCTCCGGCCGCCCCCGTCTCTGTCTCAGGATCCGTGGTGGCCCCGGTCGTTTCGGTGGTGTCGGGGGCGGACGTAGTGGCGATGGTCGTGGTGTCGGTGTTTTCTCCCTCAGTGTTATCTGCGCAGGCGGACAAAACCAGGGTGGAGGTCAAGGCGAGAGCGGCGATGGTGATGGTGCGCTTCATGGGGGTTCCCTTTCGGAGGTTGTGTATGGGGGAGTCGATGAAGGATTGAAAGTCAGCGGACGGGGGCTGCAGAGCTCATAGCAGCCTTCTCCTCCTTCCCGTCGGTCGGAGCCAGGTGGGCCGGATCCAAATCAATGCGGCGTAGCAGCTGGGCGTTCAGGGCCACCACGATGGTCGAGGCAGACATCAAGATCGCGCCCATGGCCGGGGACAGCACGAACCCGATCGGGGCGAGCACGCCGGCGGCCAGCGGCACGGCGAGGATGTTGTAGCCAGAGGCCCAGATGAGGTTCTGGATCATCTTGCGGTAGCTGGCCTGCGAGAGCTCAATCATCGACAGCACTGCCCGCGGGTCATCACTGGCCAGGACCACTCCGGCGGATTCCATGGCCACATCCGTGCCGGCCCCGATGGCGATACCGACCTCCGCGCGGGTCAGAGCGGGGGCGTCGTTGACACCGTCGCCGACCATGGCCACGCTCAGGCCACGCTCCTGTAACTGGGTGACCTTGGTGTCCTTGTCTTGGGGCAGGACCTCGGCGAAGACCTCATCGATCCCCAGGTCCTTGCCAACCGCCTGGGCCACCTGCTGCGCGTCACCGGTGATCATCGCGACCTTCACCCCGCGGTCTTGCAGGGCTTTCACGGCGGCGTGGGATTCGGGGCGAATCTTGTCCTCGACGGCCACCGCACCGATGATCTGACCGTCGCGGACAATATGGA
>ERZ1030898.55-NODE-55-length-17577-cov-25.431629_pt1 | contig 17577 bp, 18 predicted proteins | sample MGYA00517298_ERZ1030898 | MGnify/ENA primary metagenome ERZ1030898 (study PRJEB33718, sample SAMN03159684) | human skin metagenome | collected 2014-05-20 | study: EMG produced TPA metagenomics assembly of the PRJNA266117 data set (Human skin bacterial metagenome... | reverse complement strand
ATTCGCGGACTACTTGTAAACCAAACCCCCGCACACAAAGAATCGGACACTCTCCCTGGCGCGTGTGCGCCGGAGGTAGGCCATATGAGCATTGTACTGCACGAAAGTGTCCTACTACCGCATTTTCAGGAGTCCTACTACCCAAATTTCAGAAGTCCTACTACCCGATTTTCAGAAAAAATGCCCCGCGCCGGGTAAGCGGCGTGGGGCACAAGCGGGGTCAGGGTTGTGGAGTGACTACAGCACTACCGCTCCCAGACGCGGTGGGAAGCCAGCAGCTCCTTGACCGGATCGGCCGCGGCGTCGGCGGTGTCGACGGCGACAATGCCCTTCTGGTCCGCCGGCACGCGGGCGCCCTCGAGCGCCTCCTTGCCGGTAGCACCCACGGCGATGATGGCCTTCTTGTGGCGCTCGAGCTCGCCGAGCATCGTGTTCACGTCGGTGTTTGCCGGCGGGTTGACCACCACGGCGGCGTCGAACTCGATGGAGCTGGCGGTCAGGTACGTGCGCGAGATGGACACGTCCTTGCCGCCAATCTTCACGGCCCCGCCCTTTTCGGCGACGAGCAGTGGGGTGGTGCCGGCGGCGAAGAGGTCGTCGACAAGTTTGCCCACGGCATCCGCGGAATCACCCAGGTTGGTGGAGATGAACACGCCGACCTGGCGGCCGTCGATAGGCCAGGTGCCGCCCATCTGGGACAGCGCCTCGGACGGTGTCACGTCCGCAACGTCATGCTTCTCCGGGTGAGGCAGGCCGAGGTTGTCGGCCACGGCCTCCGCGAGGGCCTGGTCCACGTGCGCGAGCACATCGAGGTAGCGCACCTTGACGGTCTCCTCGTAGCACTTGCCCAGCTCGAAGGACAGGGCCTGGGTGAGGTGGTCCTGCTCGATATCGGTCAGCGAGATGTAGAACTGGCGCGCCTGCGAGAAGTGGTCGTCGAAGGACGCGGGCTGCTCACGGGTGATCTTGCCTTCCACGGCGACGGGAACGTCGATAAATGCGCCCTCGTCCACGGTGGCCTCGGCCGGGTTGTTCTCGTCCAGCGAGTTCGGCTTGTAGGGCGCCACGCCGGTGTGGGAGCCGACCTGGTGCATGCCATCGCGCAAGTTGTCGTTCACCGGCGCCTGCGGGCGGTTGATCGGCAGCTGCGCAAAGTTCGGCCCACCCAGACGGGAAATCTGGGTGTCCAGGTAGGAAAACAGGCGGCCCTGCAGCAGCGGGTCGGCGGTGACGTCGATGCCCGGGGGCAGGTGCGACGGGCAGAACGCGACCTGCTCAACCTCTTCGAAGTAGTTGCGCGGGTTCTTGTTCAGCGTCATCGTGCCGATGATCTCCACCGGCGCCAGCTCCTCGGGCACGAGCTTGGTCGGGTCCAGCAGGTCGATGCCCTCGAACATCTGGTCCTCCGTGTCCGGGAAGACCTGCACGCCCAAGTCCCACTGCGGGTAGGCGCCGGCCTCGATGGCGTCGTAAAGATCGCGGCGGTGGAAATCCGGGTCCATGCCGCCGGTGATCTGCGCTTCTTCCCACACCTGGGAGTGCACGCCGAACTTCGGCTTCCAGTGGAACTTGACCAGGGTAGTCTCGCCCGCGTCGTTAATGAAGCGGAACGTGTGGATGCCAAAGCCTTCCATCATGCGCAGCGAGCGCGGAATACCGCGGTCCGACATGTTCCACAGCGTGTGGTGGGTCGCCTCGGTGTGCAGACCGACGAAGTCCCAGAACGTGTCGTGCGCCGACTGCGCCTGCGGGATCTCGCGGTCCGGGTGCGGCTTACCCGCGTGGATGACGTCAGGGAACTTGATGGCGTCCTGGATGAAAAACACCGGGATGTTGTTGCCCACCAGGTCCCAGTTGCCCTCTTCGGTGTAGAACTTCGTGGCCCAGCCGCGGGTATCGCGCACGGAGTCGGCGGAGCCGCGGGAGCCCAGCACGGTGGAAAAACGCACGAAGACCGGGGTCTCAGCGTCCTTTTTGAACACCTTGGCCTTGGAAATCTTCGACGCGTTGCCGTTGGCCACGAACGTGCCGTGGGCACCCACACCACGCGCGTGGACGGCGCGCTCCGGGATGCGCTCGTGGTCGAAGTGGGTGATCTTCTCACGGAAGTGGTGGTCCTGCATCAGCAGCGGGCCACGTTCACCGGCGCGCAGCGACTTCGAGGTCTCGGACAGGCGCGCACCCTGGGCGGTGGTGAGGTACTCGCCTTGCTGCGTGCGCGGATCCGGGGAATCCGAACCGGCACCGAAGTGGAACGGGCAACCGGTGGCAGAAACTGCGGCCGGCGGCTGCTGCGCGTCGGTGTCCTGCGGCGGGGTGGTCTTGCCGTCGGGCTGCGAAACGCCCGGTGTTGCGGCGCCCGGCTTACCGGGTGCGCTATCGCCCGCCGGCGACGCTGCGTTGGTGGATGGGGTCTTGTCGCTCATTGCAGTTCAACCTCTCAAGGTATGGCAGTAGGTGCCCGTTCGAGCGTAGCGATGCGCGCGCCGTGGGGCCGTGAAAAATTACTACGCTCGTCCACATGAGTGTGCGAAACGTGCAGCGAATCCAGGACGAAGTAGCCGAGTACTGGCCGAACGTGCGGTGGGTGGAATCCACCGGCTCCACCAACGCCGACCTGCTCAACGACAACGCCGCGCCGGGCACGGTGCTCATCGCCGACGAGCAGACGGCGGGCAAGGGGCGGCTGGGGCGGCAGTGGGTCACGCCGAAAGGCTCCCAGTTGGCCATGAGCATGGTGGTGGAAGTGCCGGAGAAGGTGCCGCCGTTCGGCCTGTTGTCCATCGCGCCGGGCGTGGCGGTGACTGACGTGGTGCCGCAGGCGCGGCTGAAATGGCCCAACGACGTGCAGATCGGCGGCAAGAAAATCGCCGGCATCCTCTCCGCGCTGGACCTGCCGCGGGTGATCGTGGGCATCGGCATCAACGTGGCCATGCGGACCGAGGACCTGCCTGTGGAAACCGCTACCGCGCTCAACCTCGAGGGCCTGGACGTGGATTTCGACGATTTCACCGCCGACGTCCTGCGCGCGATGGGCAAGCGCCTGACCCAGTGGCGCGAGGGCGACCCGCAGCTTTTGGAGGACTACCGTGCCGTGTGCGCCACCATCGGCCAGCACGTGCGCCTCGAGATGCGCGAGGGCGAGGAAACCGTCACCGGCACCGTCACCGGGGTCAACGACCAGGGCGAGGTGCTTATCGACGGCTCCGCTTTCTCCGTCGGCGACGTCCACCATCTGCGGCCGACGTCCTAGGCGTGCAGTACCCTGCCTGTTTATGGCTGGCAAAGCACCGTTTCGCGTCGGCGGGGACGAAGTCGTCCTCGCCGACGTGTGCGCGCCGCTTTCCGCGCTGACCATCCCGCTGCTTGAGCTGGTGGCCGTGACCGGCGTGGCGTGGATGGCCGTCGGCTGGATGGACGTGACCCCGCACGTGGAACCGGGGCTGCGCAATATCGTGGTGCTTATCTGGGCGCTGATCGTGCTGTGGCGGTTCATCGTCCCGCTGGTGGCGTCCAGGCGCCGGCGCTTCATCGTCACCGACAAGCGCATCCTGGCCCGCGGCCGGCGCGGCGCGGTGGATTCCATCCCGCTGCGCCAGATCCACTCCGTGCGCCGCGAGCGCGGCGGGATCAACGTGGCAGTGTACGGCTACGCCCAGCCGATCGTGTTCGAGCGGGTGGGCAAGACCCGCGCGGTGGAGAAGGCGCTGCAGCGCGCGCTCGGCGCGGCGCGCTAGGCCTGCGGCGCTACTTGTCACCCTTGATCTCGGTGGTGTGCAGCTGCTCGTCCAGGTCCTCCGGGGAGAGCTTGCCGCCCAAGAACTCGGCGGTGACGGGCAGGTGCAGCTCCATGTCGGTGCCGGGGCACAGCTCGATCACGGCCTCGTCCACGGTGTAGTCCAGCACGTGGCCGCCGCGCGAATGCTCGTTGTCGATGAAGTGCACGTGGCAGCCCGGCACGCCGATGCCCTTGGCGTACATGGGGGTGCGGAAACCGCCGATGACGCCTTCGACGTCGGTGAAGACGTGCTCCGCGTCGTCGGAGACCGCCTCGGACATCGGCGGGTAGGGCTTTTCCTGCTTGGTCACCGTGCGCACCACCACTTCCTTGAACCGGCCGGTGATTTTCACGGCGGTGAAGAAGTTGTGGCTCGGCTCCGCATCGTCGATGAATTTGGCCAGTTCGGAGCGCACCATGCCGGCGGGCGCGTCGAAGCGCATCCGCGGCACGAAGTTGGTCACCACGGTAAAAGGGGTGCGCTGGTCCAAATCTGCCACGCGCGCCTTGCCGTCGGAGGTGAGCTGGTGGCACACCCCGTCCAGGATGAGCATTTCGCCGTCGAGGGCGTCGAAGGTGCCCAGGCCGAAGTTGCCTTTGCTCAGGATGTCGCTGATGGTCAGCTCGCCGTCGTAGATGCCGTCGAGAAGCGCGGTCATCAGCGAGTTTTGGAAGATGGTGTGGCGGGCAATCGTTGCAGACATGGCTGCGATGCTAGTCGGAGGGGCGACTACAGTGTGGAGAGTGAGTAACGCCTATGGGATGCCCGTCGTCGCCGTTATCGGCGACGGCCAGTTGGCACGGATGATGCAGACGGAAGCGATCGAGCTCGGCGTGGAGACCCGCGTGCTGGCGGCAAGCAAGGACGCCTCGGCCGCGCAGGTGTTCGGCGATGTGCGCCTCGGCGACTACACCAAGCTCGAGGACCTGCGCGCGGTCGTGGATGGCGCGGATGCGGTCACCTTCGACCATGAGCATGTGCCCAACGAGTACGCACAATTGCTTATCGACGGTGGCGTGGCCGTCGAACCCCGTCCCGATGCTTTGATCTACGCGCAGGACAAACTCGAGCAGCGCAAGCGCCTGTCCGAGGCGGGCCTGCCGGTGCCGGCGTTCGCGGCGATCGAGTCGGCTGCGGACGCCGAGGCATTCTGGGACGAGACTGGCGGCCAGGTGTGCCTGAAGGCCACCCGCGGCGGCTACGACGGCCACGGGGTGTGGTTCCCATCAACGCGCGAAGAGTGCGCCGAGCTGGTCCAGGACCTTCTGGGCCGCGACCTGCCGCTGATGGCGGAGAAGAAGGTCGCGTTCACCCGCGAGCTGTCCGCCATGGTGGCGCGCAACCGCTCCGGCGACGTGCGCGCCTGGCCCGTGGCGGAGTCGCGCCAGGACGGCGGCATCTGCCGCGTGGCCATCGCGCCCGCGCCGGGCATGTCCCTGGAGCTGGCCAAGCGCTGCGAGGAGCTCGCCGTGCAGGTCGCCGAAGGCTTGGGCGTGACCGGCGTGCTGGCCGTGGAGCTGTTCGAGTACGAGGGTGACAACGGCCTGGAGGTCTCCGTCAACGAGCTGGCCATGCGTCCGCACAACACCGGCCACTGGACCCAGGACGGGTGCGTGACCTCCCAGTTCGAGCAGCATGTGCGGGCGGTGCTGGATTGGCCGTTAGGTGCCGTCGATAGGCTTTCGCCCGCAACCGTCATGGTGAACACCCTCGGCGGCGACGAGGACCCCTCCGTGCCGATGGCCGAGCGCGTCATTGCGGTGATGCGCAAGTACCCGCAGGCCAAGGTGCACCTCTACGGCAAAGACCACCGCCCCGGCCGCAAGATGGGGCACGTCAACGTGTGCGCCGACACTGTCGAGGAAGCGCTCGCCGTGGCCGAGGACGCCGCGCACTACATCATCCACGCAACCTGGAAGGACTAGACACATGGCACAGCCAGTCGTTGGCATCATCATGGGCTCCGACTCGGACTGGGACACCGTCGCCCCGGCCGCCGAGGTGCTCGCCGAATTCGGCATCCCGTTTGAAGTCGGCGTGGTCTCCGCGCACCGCACGCCGGAGAAGATGCTGGCCTACGCCAAGGAAGCGCACACGCGCGACCTGCAGGTGATCATCGCCTGCGCCGGCGGGGCGGCGCACCTGCCGGGCATGGTCGCCGCGGCGACACCGCTGCCGGTCATCGGGATCCCGCGCGCCCTGGACACGCTGGACGGGATGGACTCGCTGCTGTCCATCGTGCAGATGCCGGGTGGGGTGCCGGTGGCCACCGTCTCCATCGGCGGGGCGAAGAACGCGGGCCTTCTGGCCGCGCGCATCCTCGGCGCGTCGGACCCGTCCGTGCAGCGCAAGATGGTGGACTACCAGGCCCGCATGGCGGCCGAGGTGGAACGCAAGGACGAGGCGCTGCGCAAGCGCCTGATGGGTGAATAACCCGATCGTCGTGCTGGGCGCCCGCATCGTGGACGGGCGCCCTTCGCGCATGCTCGAGTTCCGGCTGCGACGGGCGCTCGAGGTGTGGCGTGCGGCCCCCGCGCCGCTGGTCGTCTCCGGTTTTGAGGAGGCCCCGGTGATGGCGGCGTGGCTCATCTCGTACGGGGTGCCCGAGTCGGCGGTGGTGCTGGAGCCTCAGGCGCGCTCCACCAACGAAAACCTGGAGCGCTCCCGGGCGCTGTTCCCAGACGCCGCGTGCCTGACCGTGGTGACCAGCGGGTTCCACGTGTTGCGCACCCGCGTGTGGGCGTGGCACCTGGACATCCCGGTGCAGTTGGTGGCGGCGCCGACCCCAAAGACGTCGCGGGTGAAAAACTACGCGCGGGAGGTGGTGGCGCTGCCGCACTCCGTGGCGCGGGTGGTGTGGCGCCGCATCGTGCGCCGCGTGCTCGGGCGATAGGGGTAGGATTTTCGTATACAATATCCGCATGGAAAAGATCCACGGCAAATCAATCACCGAAGAGCGAATTCAGCAGTGGGCTGATGAGGCTGAAGCGGGGTACGACCTTTCAAAGCTGCCGGCTCCGCGCCGAGGTCGCCCACCAGTAGGTAAAGGTGCAGGTACGGTCGTGCCGGTGCGTCTCGACGATGAAACGGTCGCCGCCCTAATGGCCCGCGCCGAAGCGGAGGGTCTGACCACCCGGTCGGATGCGATCCGCGAGGCTATCCGGCAGTGGACGAATGTCGCCTGAAATTCACCGTTCGGCCCGGAAGCATTACAAGAGAGACCGGCTCAGTGATGATGCGGTGCGCCATGCATTTGCGCACGCGCTCAGTTCACGGCCACTAGACGATGAAGCTGACCCGCGGAGATGGTTAATAATCGGCCCGGACAATGCAGGCAGGCTGCTGGAGCTTGTCTTGCTGGTCTTCGATAGTGGGAGAGAGATAATCATCCACGCCATGAAAGCGCGCGCTCAGTATTTGGGTTGACTTCGGAACACCCCCGAATCGGTGCGGATGACCCGTGACCGGGCGCGCCTTCGGGCACTGTCGCACTCCGTGGCGCGGGTGGTGTGGCGCCGCTTCGTGTGCCGGGTGCTCGGGCGGTATGCGGCGCGGGGCGTAACTGGGGAGGGGGCGCGCAGGGCCGGAAGCGCTACTTCTGCAGGCCCGGCAGGTTCAAGCCCAGGTGGGGGCCGGCGAAGTAGAGGCCGGCGGCGCCGATGGTGGCCACAATGGCGATGATGCCGGCGAGCAGGCCAGCGAAGCGCTTGGCGTTGTCGATCTCGTCCTGGGTGTACTCGGAGCTGCCCGGGCCGCTGGATTGCTTGCCCTGGTCGGTGGCTGCCTCGGTGTCCTTCGCCGGGGTTGCCGGGGCAGCGGTGGCCACTGGGGCGGCGCCGGCCACGAGGGCGACGGCGAGTGCGGGGGCGATGGCGCGGCGGGAGATAGAGCTGGCGAGCATGAGCGATCCCTTCATGGGCGTGAGCACGGGTGTATCCGCCACAGAATAACCGACCCCGCCGGAGAGCCTCGTCACCGGCCCAAAAGTTACTGCCCGTCGATGAAGCGGGTGACTTTCTCCGCCTCCGCGATCTCCTGCAGCCGCTCGGCGGAGACCAGCCCGGTGACCACAACGACGGAGCCGCCGGCGGCGATGGGCCCGAGCACGTTCGCGGCGAACTCCTCGGTGGTGTGCCAGTCCTGCACCAGGTAGCGCTCCGCCTCAATGCCGGGCACGGCGAACGAGCTCAAAGCCGGGGAAGTGCCGAAGTAGTCGTCGCCGTAGAAGCGCACGGTGGGCCCGAAGTCCACGGTGCCCACGGGCAGTTCGCCGCCGGCTTCCACCACGCCGCGGCCGAACGGGTCGTCGGAGACCACCACGCAATCGGGCACTTCGCTCCACCGCGCGGCGCCGTCCAGGGTGGTGAAGATGAGGTCGGGGGCGGGGGCACCGGAGGCGTCGATAAGCGGGGTGCGCGAAGAGTTGTACGCGCCGATGGCGATGACCGCCGCTTGCCACGACACCGGCAGGTCGATGGCGACCTCGTCGCCGGCGTCGAATTCCTCATCGAGCATGTTGGCGACCTTGCTGGCCCAGTTGTCCAGCGTCTGCGCCGAAAAATCCATGCGCACACCGCGCGAGTCGTCGTAGACGGTCAGGCGCGGCGTCGACGGGTCGGTCTGCATTAGCGGTGCGAGCATGCTCATGCCCGCCCATCGTAAGGGGCAATTGCTTTACGACGCCAACATGATCGACGCGCCCGGCCCCAACGGAAGATTGAACTGGTACCAGATGAACAGCAGCACCATCCAGAACATCCAGAAGACCACCGTGAACACGATCAGGCGCGACATCAGGGTGCCGATGCCGGACTAGTTGTCGGGACGGGGCTAGTTCACGCAGCGCGGGCTGTCGCCGTCGGCGGTGATCTCGGGGCCGATCTCGGTCGCGCCGAAATCCTCGCCAGGGGTGCCCACCGGCGCCTCCTGCTGCGCTTCCTCCGCAGTCATGACACCCGGGCCGGCGTAATCCTCGGCCACGACGGCGATCATCGTGCCTGGCTCGAGGGTGGCGTTGGCCACCACAGGCACACCGCCGAGGATGCGGGCGAGCTCCTGGGCTGCAGGATCGTTAGCGTCGGCAGCCAGCACCTGGCTCTCGTAGTACAGCCCCTCCATGGCGTTTGCCACCTCGGAGACTTGGAGGCCCTGCTTGCCCAGCTCCTCGCCGACGCGGCCCGCCTGGCCCGGCACGGCGCCAGCGTTGAGCACGATGACGTCCTGGACGCCAAGTGTCGAGGACGCCGTGGAGTCGGAGGGGTCGGTGGAGTCGGAGGTCTCGGTGGTGTCCTCTTCCTGATCGGGCTCCACCGCGTCCTCCATGAACCGGTGCACCTGGGCCACGTCGACGGTGATGATGGATTCGCCGTAGTCGCCGGTGCCGTTGACAGACGTGACCGGGATCGTGGTGAACGTGACATTGTCGCCGGCCAGGCCGGAGAGCTGCTGCGCGAAGCGGACCACGTCCCAGTCCTTGTCCAGCGTGACGGAGCGCTCGGCGGCGTTGGCCAGTTCGCGCAGGCGCGCCGGGTTGGTCAGCGTGCCGGCGGAGAGCATGTTGCGCACCAACGACGCCATAAACGTCTGCTGGCGGACAATGCGGTCGAGGTCGCCGCGTGGCAGGTCGTGGCGCTGGCGCACGAACGACAACGCCTGCGTGCCGTTGAGCGTTTGCACGCCGGCGGGGAAGTGGGCACCGGACAAAGGCTCGTCCACCGCGTTGTTCAGACACACGGTCACGCCGCCGACGGCGTCGGTGAGCAGGACGAAGCCGAGCAGGCCCACCTGCGCGAAGTGGTCCACCTCGACGCCGGTGAGGTTCGCCACCGCGTCGATCAGTCCCTCTTGGCCCGCGCGCGCGACCTGCTGCTCCAGTTCGGGGCCTTCGGACATGCCCTCTTCCTCGACCAGCTCTTCGCGCTTGTCGGCGGCGTAGGCGCCGTAGACGCCGTTGATCTTGAGGTTGCCGTAGGTGGTGTCGTGGATGTAGGTGTCGCGGGGGATCGACACGGCCGTCGCCTTGGAGCCGTCCTCCGGGATGCGGATCACCATGATGGTGTCGGTGTTGATCTCACCGTCGGCGATACCGGCGTTGAGGCGGGCGAGCTCGTCCTCGCTCAAGGGGTTGCCCTGGGCGTCAGTGCGCGAGTCGGAGCCGACGAGCAGGATGTCCACTGCGCCGTCGAGCGCTGCGTCGTCCTTATTGCCTTTACCCTTGGATTTGCTCTGGGAGCTCACGTCCAGCTCTGAGGCGGACAGCTGCCCGCCCAGGCGGCCGACGGCGAAGTAGCCGACGCCGGACAGGGTGATCGCCAGGGCAGAGACCACTGCTAGGACCCCTTTGACCACGGGGTGTCCGGATTGGGACACGTCTCGCGCTCGCGATGGTGCCGCCTGAATGTCGCGGGCACGCCGGTTGGGGTCAGTCACGCGGGGAAGTATACGACATCCCCTCTCAAATCCCTGCTGCAGTGCCTGTGCCGTACACCAATTTCGGCCCCACCGGTGGGTATGATTCCAGCCATTGTGAATGCAGACTTTCTCCACACACCCGAGGCAGCGGCGGGCGATCCGCCGCTTGCGGTGATTACGGTGACGTTCTCGCCTGGCGAGCATTTGTCGCACCTGATTGCGTCGCTCGACGCGGCGACGCGCGGCAAGGTGCACTTAGTCTGCGCGGATAACGGCTCCACCGACGGCGCGCCGCAGCGCGCGGCCGCCGAGCACGAGCACGTGCAGTTTCTGCCCACCGGGGGAAACATCGGATACGGGGCTGCGATTAATGTTGCGGCCGCGGCGCTTGCGGAGCGTCGAAAAGCGAATGCAATCCGAAGCGACTACTTCCTCATCGTCAACCCCGACGTCGAGTTCGGCCCGGGCAGCATCGACGAGCTGATCCGTTGCATCGACGCCGCGCCCGAAGCAGGGGCGGCGGGCCCGCGCATTGAGGAGGCGGACGGCTCCGCGTACCCCAGCGCGCGTGAGGTGCCAGGACTTGCGACAGGCATCGGGCATGCATTGCTTTACGACGTCTGGCCGCGCAACCCCTTTTCCCGCGCCTACAAAGCAGACGCGAACATGCACGTCCAGCGCACCGCAGGGTGGCTCTCCGGCGCGTGCCTGCTGGTGCGGTGGGATGCTTTCGACGCCATCGGCGGCTTCGACGAGCGCTACTTCATGTACCTGGAAGACATCGACTTCGGCGACAGACTTTCGCGCGCCGGGTGGGATAACTTGTACTGCCCGTCGTCGGTGATCTTGCACGATCAGGGCCATGTGGCGGGCAAGTTCCGCAAGGTCACGGTGCCCGCGCACCACGGCTCGGCCTACCGCTTCCAGCGCGACAGGCACCCACACCCGTGGCAGGCCCCGCTGCGTTGGGCGCTGTGGCTCGGGTTGAAGGTCCGCGGGGCGTTCCAGCTTGGGCTTCGCAAGCCGAGCCGGTGCAACAAAACTTAGAGAGAACTCCAGTAGGCAGGAAGAAAAGGACGAGCAATGGCAACTTCGGAGCACATCGGCGCCGCGCAGGCGGCCGACGGGGCAGTGGCAGAGATGGATGCGGTGATCCTGGTGGGCGGGCGCGGCACGCGCCTGCGCCCGCTGACGGTGTCGACGCCGAAGCCGATGCTGCCCACCGCGGGGTACCCATTCCTGGCGCACCTGTTGGCCCGAATCAAGGCCGCCGGCATGCACCACGTTGTGCTGGGCACGTCCTATAAGGCCGAGGTTTTCGAGGAGTACTTCGGCGACGGCTCCGAATTCGGCCTGGAAATCGAGTACGTGGTGGAGGAGGAAGCCCTCGGCACCGGCGGCGGCATCCGCAACGTTTTAGACAAGCTGCGCTACGACAACGCCATGGTGTTCAACGGCGATGTCCTCTCGGGCGCGGACCTGTCCGCCATCGCCTCCACCCACGTTGACAAGGACGCGGATGTCACGCTGCACCTGGTGCGTGTGCCGGATCCGCGCGCGTTCGGCTCCGTGCCTACGGACGAGGACGGCAACGTGCTGGCGTTTTTGGAGAAGACGGAGGATCCGCCGACCGACCAGATCAACGCCGGCTGCTACGTGTTCAAGCGCTCCGTGATCGAGCAGATCCCCGCCGACCGCGTGGTGTCGGTGGAGCGCGAGACGTTCCCGGGCCTGTTGTCCTCGGGCGCGAAGGTCGTCGGCCACGTGGATTCCTCCTACTGGCGCGACATGGGCCGCCCGGACGATTTCGTCCAGGGGTCCTCGGACGTGGTGCGCGGCATCGCCTACTCGCCGCTGCTTGAGGGGCGCACGGGCGAGTCGCTTGTGGACGACTCCGCCGGCGTCGCGCACGGCGTCATCCTCATGGGCGGCACGGCCGTGGGCCGCGGCTGCGAGATCGGCGCCGGCTCGCGTGTGGACGATTCGGTGATCTTCGACGGCGTGACCATCGAGCCGGGCGCGATGGTGCGCAACTCCATCATCGCCGCTGGTGCGAGGATCGGCGCGAACGCCCGGATCACGGATTGTGTGATCGGTGAGGGCGCCCGCGTCGGGGCGCGTTGCGAGCTGCAGGCGGGCATGCGCGTGTGGCCGGGCGTGGAAATCCCGGATTCGGGAGTGCGTTTCTCTCCGGACGCGTAAGCGACACGCCAAAACCGGCAAATAGTTGCTCAAATCCGCGCCACTACTAGATGTAGTACCCCCTGCGCCTACCCCCATCTTCCGCCGCGTGTGACTGATGTGACTCGTGTGACGAGCGACGTGGGAAATGGGGCGCTCGGGGCGAAAACTGCAGAATTCTGGTTGCGGCTATTTAGTGTCGCGGTGTGTAATCACGACAGTGTTATCCGCAGAACCCGCCAGCCGGGAACTGCGGTCACCACTCTTATACGACCGACAAGCAACTAAGGAAGGTAATGGCGTGGAAAACCAGGCAGACGCCACCCTCCGCGGCGCGGCCGCAGGGGGGATGACCCTCGACGAGTTGTTCGGCGCCGTCGAGCAGGAGTGGCAGGACCAGGCGCTGTGCGCCCAGACCGACCCGGAGGCGTTCTTCCCTGAGAAGGGCGGCTCCACCCGTGAGGCGAAGCGAATCTGCAAGGCATGCGCTGTGCGTGACGAGTGCTTGGAGTACGCACTCGAGCACGATGAGCGCTTCGGCATTTGGGGCGGGCTCTCCGACCGTGAGCGCCGCCGCCTGAAAAAGCAGATCAGCTAAGCGCTACCAGGGGAAGTCTGGGGAGATAGTCCTCGGATCCAAGTTGAGGTAATTGGCCACAAGAGCGGTCAGAACCCATGTGAGGAGTTCTGACCGCTCTTGTGTGCTCGCGGTGCGGTGCTCGACGGGCATGCGGAACACCACGAAGCGCGCGCGGGTGGGGTTGCCATGCTTATCGACGCCAGCCTGCAGCACGCGGCCGAGCGGCACCGGGCCGTCGGCGATGATCTCGTCCGGCAGCACCGTCATATCGGGGCTGAGCCGCATGCGCGGGATGGTGTCCACCGCCAGGTCCACGCCGGCCAGCTCGTCGAAATACTGGTTGTGCAGCGGCGCGTATGCGTCGATGACCAGCTGGTCGAAGCTGTCGGCGCGCGTGCGGTAACGCGGCACGCCGACCGGCAGGATGGGCCCGCGCACGCCCCGGCCATGGCGGTTGCGGGCCGGTTGCACGTGGGAGGGGCCAGTGGAGCTCATAGCTGGCAATGCTATTGCGCCGCGGGGCGAAGGTGGCGCGGGCGCGCCGCGTTGCACTGTCGAAATCTCAATGTGGGGTTTAGACTTGGCGCCGTGAATATCTACCGCCGTTGTTGCCGCCCCGGGTGCGGCCGGCCCGCCGTGGCCACGCTGATCTACGCGTACGCGGATTCGACGGCAGTGGTCGGGCCGCTCGCGCCCGCCCCGGACCCGCACGCCTGGGATCTGTGCGAGCGCCATTCCGCGCACATCACCGCCCCGGTGGGCTGGGAGCTGGTCCGCGTCGAACACGTCGAACTCGACGACGACGATCTGGACGAGGAGAACACCGACATCACCGCACTCGCGGAGGCGGTGCGCGAGGCAGGGCGGGTAACTACCGGGCTGGTGGAAACCGGCCAGGACCCGATCGAGTACTCGGCGGACAAGGACTTCAACAACCCGGACACTTCCAACCACCCGGTGCACCGCACGAAGCGGGTGGAGGAGCAGATCGCGGCGGCCAAGGCGGCGCGGCGCTCCCACCTGCGCATTGTGCCTGACCCGGAGACGGAGCAGTAGCGCGATAAGATACCGCGCATGGCTATTGAGCACACGAACGAGACGCTGAAGAGCGTTATCAAGGCGTACGACGTCCGCGGCGTTGTCGGCGAGACCATCGACGAGGACTTCGTCCGCACCGCGGGCGCGGCGTTCGCGCACATCCTGCGCGGGGAAGGCGAGACCCGCATCGCGGTCGGCCACGACATGCGCCCGTCCTCGCCGGCGCTTGCAGACGCCTTCGCGCAAGGCGCCGCCAGCCAGGGAATCAACGTGACCCTGCTAGGTCTGACGTCCACCGACGAGCTGTACTTCGTCGCCGGCACCCAGCGCTGCGCGGGCGCGATGTTCACCGCCTCGCACAACCCGGCCCAGTACAACGGCATCAAGCTCTGCCGCGCGGGTGCCACCCCGGTGTCCACGGACACGGGCCTGGGCGAGATCGCCCGCATGATCCTCGAGGGTGTGCCGGGGTACGAGGGGGAAGCGGGAGCCGTCGATAAGCATGATGCCCTGGAGGAATACGCCTCCTACCTGCGCGAGCTTGTGCCGGTGCCCACGCGCCGCAAGCTCGTCGTCGCGGTGGACGCGGCCAACGGCATGGCCGGCATGACGGTGCCGGCGGTGCTGGGGGACATGGACATCCGCCCGCTGTACTTCGAGCTCGACGGCACCTTCCCCAACCACGAGGCGAACCCGCTGGACCCGAAGAACCTGGTGGACCTGCAGAAGTTCACCGTGGAGCAGGGCGCAGACATCGGCCTGGCCTTCGACGGCGACGCGGACCGCTGCTTCGTGGTGGACGAGCGCGGCGAGGCCGTCTCGCCGTCCGCGATCACCGCGCTGATCGCCACCCGCACGCTCGAGCAGCACCCGGGCGCGACCATCATCCACAACCTGATCACCTCCCGCGCCGTGCCGGAACTGATCAAAGAGCACGGCGGCAAGGCGGTGCGCACCCGCGTCGGCCACTCCTACATCAAGGCACAGATGGCGGAGCACTCCGCGCTGTTCGGCGGCGAGCACTCCGCGCACTACTACTTCTCCGAGTTCTTCAACGCCGACTCCGGCCTGGTGGCCGCGCTGCACGTGCTGGCCGCGCTGGCGGAGCAGGACGCGCCGCTGAGCGAGCTGATGGCGCAGTACGAGCGCTACACCGCCTCCGGCGAGATCAACTCCGAGGTCGCCGACCAGGCCGCGGCCACGCAGCGCGTGGTGGATGCGTTCAAAGACCGCGCCGAATCCGTGGACACCCTCGACGGCGTGACCGTGCAGCTGAAGGACTCCAAGGCGTGGTTCAACGTGCGCGCCTCCAACACCGAGCCGCTGCTGCGCCTGAACGCCGAGGCGCCGACGCGCGAAGAAGTCGATGCGCTGACGGAGGAAATCCTCGGCATCATCCGCGCATAAGCTTCCCCGCGTACGCTCGCGGGGTATGAGCGGATTTTCCAGGGAAGACGCCCTGTTTTTCGACATCGCCCACGAGGGCGCCCAGCTCCGCGCCGTGGGCCAGGCGGTGCACTCGCTTGCGGAGCTGCACGGGCTTGAGCCTCGCAGCGTGGTCGTGCTGGCCACCGACCAGGTCGCGGCGGCCGCGGCGCGGGCGGTGGTGGCGTTCGCCGCCCCGCTCGAGGTGCCGGTTGTGGTCGCCGAGGTGCTGCCGGCGTACGTCGGCGCGCTCGATGTCGTGGTGGTTGTGGGCGACAACGCTGGCCGCGAAGAGGATCTTCGCGGGCTGACTACCGCAGCTGACCGCGGCGCCGAAACCATCCTCGCTGGCCCGAATACGGGGCCCTTGCTTGACGACGCACCACAGGCCACCACCGTCATCCCCGCCCTGCCCGACACCGCCGGTGCCTCCCCGCTGCGCACCTGCGCCGTCGTCGGCGCCGTGCTGCTCGCGCTGCGCCAGCCGGCCGAAGTGGTGGCGGAACGCTTCGAGCTTCTGGCGTCGGAGGTCGACGCCGAGCTGGAGGCTGTCTCGCCGCGTCGCGACGTGGCGGTCAACGCCGCGCGCAAACTGCGTGCCCAAGTTGACGGCGCCCGCGTGCTGCACACCGGATTCGGCCCGGCGGGCAGCGCGGTGGCGAAGCTGGTTGCGGCGCTGTGGTCCACGCACGGCATCCCCGCCTCCTTTGTGGACTCGCGGGAGCTTGCTTTTGCCGTCGAGCGTGCTCAGGAGGGCAATTCTGCCGCCGTCGCGGACGATATCTTCCACGACCCCTACCTCGACGGCCCCGCGAAGCTGGTAGGTTTAACAACCGTTGTTTGGTCGTGCGAGGCCACCGATCCGGTGGTCCCGGCAGGCAGCCAGATCGAATCCGTGGAGACCGAAGCGGATGATCCGGCGGCCCGTGCGGCGCGCCTGGTTACCCGGGCCTACGCGGCGACGGCGCTTGCCGCCGATGCCGATGCCGCCGCCACGGAGGAGTAGAAGGAGAACCATGGAGCACCTCGAAGGAGCTCTGCGCCCCTACCCCTGGGGCTCCCACACGTTGATCGCCCAGCTGCGTGGCGAGCCTTCGCCGAGCCCGCAGCCGCAGGCGGAACTCTGGTTCGGCGCCCACCCGGCCGCCCCGGCGAAGGTGAACGGGCAAGGCCTGGACGAGGCCATCGTCGCCGACCCGGCCGCCGCGCTGGGCAAGCGCGTGCAAGATGCGCACGGCGACCAGCTGCCGTTTCTGGTCAAGCTGCTCGCCGCAGCTGCGCCCTTGAGCATCCAGGCCCACCCCTCGCTGGAACAGGCCCAGGAAGGCTTCGCGCGCGAAAACGCCGAAGGCATTGCGCTGAACAGCCCGAACCGCAACTACAAGGATCCGAACCACAAGCCCGAGCTCATTGTCGCGCTGACCGAGTTCCGTGCGCTCGCCGGGTTCCGCCCGGTGCCGGACACCGCCGCGTTTTTCGCCGAGCTCGGCAGCGCGGAGCTGGACCGCTACGCCACCTTGCTGCCCACGGACGGCGAGGGGGATCTGCGCGCGTTGTTCACCACGCTCATCTCCCTGCCGCACCAGCCGAGGGTGGAGTTGATCGAATCGGTTGCGCGTGCGGCGGCGGAGCTCGTCGATAAGCGCACAGCCCCTGCGTGGATGGTGGAGGCCGCCGAGGTCTACCTCGAGCTCAACCGGGCCTACCCGGGCGATGTGGGCGTGCTGGCGGCGCTGCTGCTCAACGTGCTCACCCTTGCGCCTGGCGAGGCGGCGTTTCTGCGCGCCGGCCAGCTCCACGCCTACCTGTCCGGTCTGGGCGTGGAGGTGATGGCCAACTCCGACAACGTGTTGCGCGGCGGGCTGACCACAAAGCACGTGGACGTGCCCGAGCTGGTGAAAGTGCTGGACTTCAGCACCCTGGAAAATCCGCGGGCGGAGGTGGCCCCGTCGCACGGCGGAGTGGAGTTCCAGCTTCCGGTGGACAGTTTCGCGGTGCGGGTGCATTCGCTTGACGACGGCGACACGCTGGCCGTCGACGAAGACGGCCCCGCGATTGTGCTGTGCACCTCCGGGACCGTGCGCGGCGCCGACGGGTTCACGCTGTCCCAGGGCAACGGCGCTTGGGTGCCGGCAAACGAAGGTGCAGTGGGGCTGACCGCCG
>ERZ1030898.54-NODE-54-length-18034-cov-30.748151_pt1 | contig 18034 bp, 6 predicted proteins | sample MGYA00517298_ERZ1030898 | MGnify/ENA primary metagenome ERZ1030898 (study PRJEB33718, sample SAMN03159684) | human skin metagenome | collected 2014-05-20 | study: EMG produced TPA metagenomics assembly of the PRJNA266117 data set (Human skin bacterial metagenome and... | reverse complement strand
GTCATGAACAAAACCTCCTACGGTTCGTTGTTCACAACCAGTCTGACAGTGAGGGCCTGAGGCAGATTGATTCATCGCGCAGTGAATCAATCCGCCGGGGCGGGAACCGAGCGAGGTCGGCGGCTCACCCGACACATCGCGGCGGAATCTGTCAGTCGGGCCCCATCGGCCCAGGTCAACGCAAACGGCCGCCGTAATCTGTCAGGATTACGGCGGCCGTTCCAGCACGGCGGCCTAGATGAAGCCGCCCATGACAGCTGCCGCGCCGCCGAGGCCGACAACCGCCAGGATCGCGAGGATCACGCCGACGATCGTGCCGGCGCTGCTGCCGCCCTCTTTGCCGCCCTTGCCCGTCTCGCCGGCCTGGGTCTTCGGGGTCGGCTCGCTCTGGCTCGGATTCGTTTCCGGCTTCGGTGCCGGCTTCGGCTGGGTCGCGCCGTTGAGCTCGGTCACGGCCGGGCCGCGGTTGCCGGGTTGCACCGGCTGGTTCGCGGTGGTGGGCACCGGTGCAGGCTTGGCCAGGGTCGGCTTCGCCGGGTCCTTCTTACCCACGGTGTCGCGCGCGGCCTGGAGGTGCTCGGAGTTGTTCTTCTCCAGCTCCTTGACCAGCTCGTCCATCTGCTCGGTGGTGTAGTTGAGCACGGAGAAGTCGTTGGTCTCCTCTGCGACCAGGTGGCCCTGGGCGTTGTACACGCGGAACTTCACCGGCATGGAGGAGTCCTTGTAGCCGGCGGTGTTGGCAATCGGCACCTCAATGTCGAGCTTGCTCTGCTCCTTCAGCGCGCCTTCGACCGGGTAGGCCTTGCGGAACTTGCCACCCGGGTAGTCCACCTGGAGGGTGAACTCGTGCAGGTCGATGCCCAGGTTGGACAGCTCCAGGTGGATCTTCGAGTCGGAGCGGTTGGCGATGATGACGTTCTTGATCCCCTCGCGCTCGCCAAGCACGCGGATGCCAGCCTTGCCGTTGTTCTCCTCTGCCGCCATGACCACGAGCTCGTCCACCTGCGGGTGGCTGTGGCCGGACTCGTGCGGGTCCTCGGACACGCCGGTGGAGCCGGTGGCCTTGGCGATCTCGCCGTTGACGATGTCCAGGTTCTGCCAGTCCGGCGCGATGTTGTAGTCACCGGTGTAGCACTTCGCGGTGCCGTCGTAGCAGGACTGCGGGATCCCGATGCTGTCGTTGGCGGTGGAGTTCGTGTCCGAGTAGTCAAAGTGGCTGAACTGGTACAGGTAGTTCATCACGGACTTGTACTTGGGCACGTAGGAGTGGTCCGGCTTGTTCACCTTGGTGGCGCCGGAGTGGGTCAGGCCCAGGTTGTGGCCGAACTCGTGGAGGATGGTATTGCGCATCTGCTCCTGCGACGTCATCAGGTAGTTCTTGGACACGTAGAACGCGCCGTCGGAGATCAGGCCGTTGCCGGAGGACAGGTTGCCCGCCTCCTGCTGGTCGCCGATGATGCCCACGCGGAAGACGGACTGGCGTGCGCCGAGCAGGTTCTTGCGGTCCTTGACCAGGCGCACACCGGGCACCTCAGCGTTGCCTTCGGCGTCCTTGAAGTAGATCGGCGCGTAGTCGATCGTGTCGCCGCCCTGGAGTTCAATGCCCGGGATGTTGCTGTAGTAGTCGCCGGCGTCGATGTGCATGTTGTAGCCGCGGCGGTCGAACAGGTCCACCAGGTCGTTGAGGATCTTGCGCGAAGGGCGGTAGACGTTCACGTTCGCGTCGGCGCACTCCAGGAACTGGCTGAAGTCGTCCTCGGTGGCGGCGTACTGGCGCTTCTCGGAGCAACCTTTGGTCTCCCACTCGGACTTCATCCAGTTCAGCTGCAGAAACAGGTCCGGCTTGTTGGGGTCCGCGCCCCAGCGGTGCAGCGGGAACTCGTTGCCCGCGTCGTCGGTGTAGCCGTTGATCTCCCAGTCGTCGGGGAGGCCGTCGCCGTCGGAATCCTTCAGCGCCTCATTGGCGTCGCCGGCGATGGTCATGCGCGCGCTCAGCGAACCGCCGTGGCGCTCCCACACGCCGGCGAGGTAGCGGTCGCCGTCGTTGGCGCCGGCCTCTGCCGCCTGTTGGCTCTTACCGGTGCCGCTGGAAACGGCACCCTCGAATGCGGTGTGCAGCTGGTAGCGGCTGCCCACGTCGATGGTGTATTCGTGCGGCTTTTCAGCCTCGGAGCTGGTGCTGACCGGGTAGTCCATGCCCATCAGCCCGTCCGTGAGCACCAGCTTCAGATCCTTCTTGCCGGAGGTGCTGCGCAGCTCCACCCGCACGTCGACGTCCTTGGAGGTGACGGTGAAAGTGCGGACGAGCTCCACGCCGAGCTTCGGGTCGGTGTGGGTGAGGGTGACTACGTCGCCGTCGTCGTTAGATGCGGGCTCCACCGTGGTCTTCTCGCCCGCGAACTCGACCTTCTGCCCGTCCGCGTAGGCGTCCAGGTAGAACGCCGTGGGCATCAGTCCGTAGGTGAGGCTGTTGTACATCAGCCAGGACACGCGGCCCTTGTTCACGTCCACGTTTTTGAAGCCTTCGGCGGCACCGGTGGTCACGCCGACCTGGTAGCTCTTGGACAGGTCCACGGCCGCGCCGGCGTTCACCGGCAGCGTGACACCTGCGGTGAGGCCCAGTGCGACTGCAGCCGCGATCGCTTTCTTCCCTGTGTGCATCATGTGCCTACATCCACCGCTCTAAAAAGTGTTGAAAATTTTCTCGGTTATCGTACAGAACCTTGCCAGCTGCGCCCAACAAACCGAGCACCGCGAGCGCCCACACCCAAGGCGAGGGCTTCGAGGAGCCTTCATTGCTTTGCGACGACCCTCCGGCCGCCACGCCATCCACCTCGACCGACACCTTGAACTGGCCCGTGGAGCCGTCGGCGAACAGCACGTTCACTGGGATCTCCTTCACGCGGCCGGCGGCGTTAGCCGGGACGTGGACGTCCAGCACGCCGCGGGCACGGTCCAGGGAGACCTCCCAGCCGTCCGCGTCGAACTCGCCCAGGCTGAACGGCTGATCTGTGGCCTTCTTGGGCACCGGCAGCGTCACTCGTGTGGTGGAGTCGGGGCGGCCGACAGCGGAGACGTCGTTAAGCATTGTGCTCTCGGCGAGCGTGCCCTTGCCGGACTTGGTGCGGACCTCAACGCGGGCAGAGGTGATGGTGTGCGAGGAGTCCTCGAACGTGACCTGCACGGGGATGTCGCGTGGGCCCGGCACGGTGCCGTCGTAGCTGGCGACGGTCAGCTCGCCCGTCTCCGGGTCGACCTTCGTGCGTAGTCCCGGGATCGGCTTGATCAGGGAGAACGACGCGCCTGCGACGTTCGGCCGCAAAATGGCGATCTGGCCGGCGTTGATGGTCACGCGCGGGTACTCCACCCGCGTCAGCGCCGCAGTGCCGCGCACGGTCGTTGCCGGCACCTCGACGACGCGCTGCGAACCGTCCGCGAACGTCACCACCACCGGAATCAGCGTGGCCTGCGGGTCCTCCTCGTCGCCGTTGCGAGCGGCAGTGATCGCGCCCGTCTTCGGGTCCACGGACGCCTGCCAGCCATCTGCGTCGAAGGACGCGGCCAGTGCGTACGTGGCACCAGCCGGGGCCTGGCTCGGCGCCACCGTGACCGGGGTTCCGGCCTCCGTGACCTGCACCGGGCGCCAGGACACGACCTGGCTGGCGGCCTCGGACTGCGTGGCCACCGGCACCGTGATCTCCTGCACGGAACCGTCCGGAAGCGTCAGCTTCAACGGGATGTCGAAGTCCGCGCCAACCGGAGCGTCCTCCGGCACCTTCACGGTGATCGCGCCCGTTTCTGGATCGATCTCCACCGGCAGCGCCGTCAGCCCGGTCTGCTCGAACGTCGCGCCCGGAGGCATCGAGCCCGTGGGGAACATGCGGATGTTGCCGTCCGCGTCGAAGAACGGTTTGCCGTAGCCCGCGGCCTCGGTGGAGTCTGCCAGCGACGGGCCCGTCAATGCCGCAATGTGGGCGAAGACGGTGGGCTCGCCATCCTTATCCGAAACCGTGCCGTCGGAGTACAGCACCCTCACCGGGACTTCGATCGGCTCCGGGTTCTCCTCCGGAGCAGCGGCGTAGATCGCGCCGGTGTCCGGGTCGATGCTGACATCCCAGCCCTTGTAGGCCTTGGCCGTGCCGAGCTCGTTGCCCTTGTCGTCATACACCGGGGCCAGCGCGTACTGGCCGATATTCTCGCCGTCCTTGTTGACGGGGAACGTGCCGTCGAGAAGCGGCACCACCACAGTCTTGCCCGGTTGCGCGCCGAGCCCCTCCTGGTAGGCGGGCTTGTACGCCTCGTTCTGCGCGCCGGCATCGACGCGGAAAACCGCATCTGCCTTGCCCTTGGTGCCGTCCGGGTAGGTGAAATCGACGGGGATCGTGATGGTCTCGCCCGCCGGGGTGCGCAGCGGCGCCTTCACCGTGACAACGCCGGTGTCCGGGTTAACGTTGCCCTCGGGGCTGTCGGTGGAGAATTTCGTGCCAGCGGGCAGCGGCTGACCTTCGTACTCGATGCCGTCACGGTCGATGGATGCGATCGGCGTGCGACTCGAGTTGGTCTTGCCCGCCTGGACGTACGTGTCCTTGTACTCCTCATCGCTGATGCGGTCCGCGTCGCTCACCGGCGCCGTCACCTCGACAGTGATGGTGTAGCGCTCGCCCGCCTCGGAGACAACGTCCACCGGGTACGCGCGCGGCTCCACGTCGCGGCCCGGCTCCGCCACGACCTGGCCGTCCGATGCCACGGACAGCCACTCCGGTGCGTCGCCTTCGACACTCACGTTGACGGTCTGAGATGGCTTGCGCGCCGGCACCGCAACCTTGGTGGTGCCCGCCTGCACGGTCAGCTCATCCCAGGCGAAGTCATCGACCGACGGGGCCGGTTTCGCTGTGGTGGGCTTGGTCGTGGTGGGCTGTGCGGAGGTCGTCGGCGCGGGCTGGGTCGTCAGCCGGCCCGAGGTCGGGATCGCCGGGGTCGTTGCGTCGGTAGTCTGCTCGGTCGTGGTCGTTGGGCTGGGCGTCGAGTCTTCAGGCGTCGTTGTTGCCGGTGTCGTCGATCCGCCTGATTCCTCCACCTGGATGTCGATGGTGTCGGTGATCACCTTGGCGTCGTTAGTAATGATGTCGACTTTCGCCTTGCCTGACGCCTTCGGCTTGCCGGCGATCTTGCTCTTCTCGCTGTCGTACGTCAGACCCTCCGGGAGATCCGTAACTTCGACGGAAGATGCGTTCTCCGTGGGAATAGCAATGTCTACGGACTCCCCCGGCTTCACCCGCGCCGGATCCTCGACAATGTTCTCTTCGACCGGGGCCGGCAGGTCAGCCGAGTCCTTCACCGTGATCGTGAAGGTCTGCTCGAGTGGCCCGTCGGCGCCGACAACGACGTTTTCGCCCTCCACCAGCTGGGTTTTCACCTCAAAGGTGCCGGTTTCAGTCGGGGTGCCTTTAAGGAAAATGTGCTTGATATTGCCGAAGTTTCGCGGCGTGGCGGTGATACCCTCCGGCAGCGTCGAGTCGTCAATCTCCAATTTTGAGGCGTACGCGGCACGATTGACGCGAATATCAACGGGGTTGATTTCTTTACCGGTCCAGTAGACCTTGTCACTCTGGTCTACGTAAACCGGCGCGGGTTCGAGGCTAATCTCGGCATCGACCACCTTGGTGGACCCATCCCCGAAGGTGAATTCGACATGAATCGTGTCGGTCTCCGGAAGCTCGGCGTTCGAGTCCGGGGTGATGGAAAGCTCGCCGGTCGCTGGGTCCACCTCGGCGCCCCAGCCCGGGTTCACACCTTCGACAAGTTTGTAGCCGGTGGGCGGGTGCACGGTCAACGCATTGGTGTTGGGGCTAACGCTGGTTGTCTCGCCATAGCGAACCGCAGTTGTCCCAAGGTAGCTCACCAACGACTTGTCGGCCTCTGTCCTGTCCAAAAGCTGCGCCGACGCCTGCGGCGCGGCCTGCGGGGTTGCAACCGGCTGGACACCCGTCACCACAAGCGACAGGCCGAGCGCGCACGCGGCTACCGACGTCCCACGTCGTCGCGCAAATGCGCGGTCATGCTTTCCAGTCATTGCAAGACCCCTTTTCTGAAGCTTTCATCTATTGCCGACCCAATCAACAGCCAACAATACGGTTTTCTGCACCCGTAAATCTATCCCCCGCGAACCGATAAAAACAACACAATTGCGGTTTGCGGACCCACAAGGCACTCCAATAGAGGTCAGCACAGTCCCCTGCCCAGCCACGCCCGAGCCTCAGACAGTTTTTGTGCAATCCATCACAAAAGACGGAATCGTCATATGTTTGAGCGGGCATGGTCGATTCGGGCACTAGCAGATCATCCCACTGCCGAACCTGCTTTTCAATATCACCTGGGACAATGCAAACTTGGACGCTTGATCTGCTAGTTCCACGTTTTGGCCCAGCACATTGCCTATCGACGCATCCGGCATCCACGCCAACAGCTCCCACCAACAACAAGATCGCTGATCGTCTAGCACTCTCCACACGCTGCTAGACGATCACGCAACAGGCGCAGCAAAAAGCCCCGGCACCAGAACTCGCCTGGCAACCGGGGCACGAGAAACTGCCGCACTACCCCACGCGGGTGGCGACAGCGGCTGCCTTCTGCGCGATGGCCAGCTCCTCGTTGGTGGGCACGACAAGGACCTTCACCTTGGAGTCGTCGGTGGAGATGATGCGCGGGCCGTCGTTGGGCAGCGCGTTCTTCTCCGGGTCGACTTCGATGCCGTACATCTTCAGGTTGTCCAGGGCGTCCATGCGCACGTGCTGATCGTTCTCGCCGACGCCGGCGGTGAAAGTGATGGCGTCCACGCGGCCCAGGGCGATCATGTAGGAACCGATGAAGCGGCGCAGCTGGTTCAGGTAGACCATGTAGGCCAGCCAGGCGTTCTCGTTTTCCTCCTCGATCATGGCGCGCAGCTCGCGGAAGTCGTTGACGCCGGACAGGCCCTTCACACCGGACTGGCGGTTGAGCAGGTTGTCAATCTCGTCGATGGACATGCCGCCCTGGCGCACCAGGTGGAAGATGATGCCGGGGTCGATGTCGCCGGAGCGGGTGCCCATGGCCAGGCCGGCCAGCGGGGTCAGGCCCATGGAGGTGTCAATCGGGTGGCCGTTAGCCACGGCCGACGCGGAGGCGCCGTTGCCCAGGTGCAGCACGATCTGGCGGGTGTGGTTCGGGTCGCGGCCGATCAGCTCCGGCACCTGGGAGGAGACGAACTCGTGGGAGGTGCCGTGGAAGCCGTAGCGGCGGATCAGGTTCTGCTCCGCCACCTCGGCGTTGATCGCGTACAGGGCGGCGGCCGGCGGCAGGTCGCGGAAGAAACCGGTGTCGAACACCGCCACGTGCGGGATGTCCGGCAGCAGGGCGCGGGCAACCTCGATGCCGTCGATGTTGGCCGGGTTGTGCAGCGGCGCCAGCGGGATCAGGTCGCGGATCATGTCCACCACCGGGTCCAGGATCAGCTCTGGCTCGGAGAAGACCATGCCGCCGTGGACGACGCGGTGGCCTGCGGCGACGATGTCGAGTTGGGTGGGGCCGATGCCTTTGGCGTCGAGAAGCTTGAATGTTTCCTGCAGGCCGTGCGCGTGCGTGGGCACCGCCTTTTGCACGACGTACTTCTGGCCGTCGTGCTTGATGGTGATGCGGCCCTGCGGCTCGCCGATCTGCTCGACCAGGCCGGAGACGAACGGGTCGTCGGAGGCGCCCGAGGTCGGGTCGACGATCTGGAACTTGATGGAGGAAGAACCAGAGTTAATAACGAGTACGTAGGACATTTACTTCGCTCCCGCCTGGATCGCCGTGATAGCAACGGTGTTGACAATGTCCGGCACGGTCGCGCCGCGGGACAGGTCGTTGACCGGCTTGTTCAGGCCCTGCAGCACCGGGCCTACAGCGAGGGCGCCGCCGGTGCGCTGGGCGATCTTGTAGCCCGCGTTGCCCGCCTCGAGGTCGGGGAAGATGAACACGTTGGCCTGGCCGGCAACCGGGGAATCCGGGGCCTTCTTGGCGCCGACACCCGGGTCGCAGGCGGCGTCGAACTGCAGCGGGCCGTCGATGGCGACGTCCGGGGCGAGCTCCTTCGCCTTCGCGGTTGCCTCCACGGCGCGCTCCACGTCCGGGCCGGAGCCGGAGGTGCCGGTGGAGTAGGACAGGATGGCCACCTTCGGGTCGATGCCGAACTGCGCGGCCGTCTGGGCGGACACGGCGGCGATCTCGCCGATCTGCTCCGCGGTCGGGTTCGGGTTCACCGCGCAATCGCCGAACGCCCAGAGACGGTCCTGCATGACCATGAGGAAGATCGAGGACACCACGGACGCGCCCGGGGCGGTCTTGATGATCTGGAAGGACGGCTTAATCGTGTGCGCGGTGGTGTGCGCGGCGCCGGAGACCATGCCGTCGGCAAGCCCCTTGTGCACCATCATGGTGCCGAAGTACGAGACGTCCTTCATGGTCTCGCGCGCCTCTTCGACGGTCACGCCCTTCTTCTTGCGCAGCTCCGCGAACTCGGCGGCGAACTCCTCGGCCAGCTCGGATTCGAGGTGGTTGACCAAGTTAGCCTTGGACAGGTCCAGGCCCAAATCGGCTGCGCGGCGGTTCATGTCGTCCACGTCGCCGAGGATGGTCAGCTCGGCCACGCCCTGCTTGAGCAGCTGGTCGGCGGCCTGCAGGATGCGGTCGTCCTCGCCCTCCGGCAGCACCACGTGCTTGCGGTTGGCCTTGGCCTGCTCCACCAGCTGGCGCTCGAACACGACGGGGCTCATCACCTGCCGGGCGTCCGCGCTGCCAATCTCAACGTCCGAAAGATCGCCATTGCTTGTCGACGCCACGGTCGCCCCCAACTCCCCAATCCTCGCTACAGCGAGCTTGGCAGCCGCCTCGTCGCCTGCGGCGAGCAGCACCGGGGCGCCAATCGCGGCGGCGAGCTGAGCATCGAAGTTGTAGTCGCCGGTACCCGCGTACAGTGCCGGCTCTTCGCTGACCTGTTCGGAGTTGAAGATTTCTGCCACGCTGTCACCCGAAAGTCGCACCAGGGGCAGCTCCAAGCGGCTGGCAAGCTGCTGCAGATCCAGTCCGTCGAAGGTGCGGTTAGCGAGGGTTACCAGCAATGATTGGCGTTGAGACATGGCTTCACCTTTCGTCGTGGGCAAACATGCAACAGTTTACCGGTGCGAGCCCCGCCAAGACGAACCAAATGGTGTGATCTAATTCTCGCCGGGTTTGCCGTCGATCTTGTGGATTTCCCGGACGGCCTCATCCGTGCGTTGGCGGGCCTCGGCTGCGGAATCGGCGGTGGCGAGGACCAGCGTGCCGTCGCCTAGCATTCGCACCGTGACCTCCTCCACCGCCATGGCCGCAGCGAGCGCGGCCTGCGACGGGTGCCCCTCCAAAAAGCGCACCGCACCAGGGCTGATCAGCGTCGAATCTATGGGCAGCCGCTGCGTGGCGCGCGCCTGCAGGTCGAACTGGTTGATGCGCTGGGTGACAAAAGTGACTAGGCCGTCGCGGCTCGGGCGCGGGGTGACCTGGGAGAAGTAGACATCGTCGCCCGAGACGAACATCTCCACCGAGAAAATGCCGCAGCTGGCCAGCGCACCGACGATGCGCGCGGCGATGGAACGCGCGTTGTCCATCGCCGCTTCAGGCAGTGGCGCAGGCTGCCAACTCTCGACGAGCCGACCTTCCCTGTGGCGGGTGCCAATCGGCTCGCAGAACCACGTGGCCAACTCGCCCGTGCTCGGGTCAATCGAGCGCGCCGCGAGGATGGTCGCCTCGAAATCGAAGTCGATGTAACGCTCCACCACCGCGCCCTGGCCCAGGCCGCGATCGGCGGCGCGCCACGCGTCCGCGAGATCTGCGTCGCTGTGCACGAAGCTGAACCCCTCGCCGTCCTTAGAGGTCGGCGCCTTGACCACGCACGGATAGCCAATGCGCTCGACCGCGTCGTGCATCTCCTGCGGGGTTGCGGCGAACTCGTAGTCCAGGGTGGGAAGCCCCAGCTCCTCGTTGGCCTGCTTGCGCACCGCCATCCGGTCCGCGGTGTGGCGGCACGCGTCCACCGACGGCGCTACCACCGCACCGACACGCTCCGAGATCTCCTGAACCGTCTCGATCGTGTCCTCCGCGTCGCCCGAGGTGACGATGATCCCCGGGTAGAACACCTCCGCGATGCTCGCGGCGCCGATGCGGGTGTCAAAGCCCATGCGCTTGTACGCCTGCTCTAGGTCGAGCGCCATCGCGGACTCGCCCAGGATCAGCGCGCGGCGCGGCATCTCCGCCGGTTCCTCGCTGGGTGCTCTGGCGGTGTCGTTGACGGTGGGGATAGCGCCCGTGTCCTCGGCGGAGTGGCCGGCGTTGGGTCCGGTGTTGGGCCCGGCTGGGCGCTCGGAGGGGTGCTCTGCAGAGTGCGGAACAGTCATGGGAGCTAATTATCCCACAGTTCCGAGTGCGGGCTGGTACGTAAACGCGTGACGTGCGGGGATGGTTGGGCGCCCTGTTGGTTTTCGCTGGCACGGCCCACTTTCGTTTACACGGGCCACTTGCTACTGTTCTACGCGAAAAGGCTCTACGGAGTCGGAGACTGAAAGCGGGTCTGCTGGTTTTCACCAGCACGGCCCGCTTTCGTTCTGTGTCTACTCGCACAGACCCTGGGATCCTCACCCTGGGATCGGCCGATTTTCTAGGGGGGGAGTTGTCAGTGGGTGAAGATCCCAGAGTTTGGCGGTGCCGTGGGGCTGAGCAGTGCACTTCACGAATAATGATCGATCATTAAAAGTGATCAAGCGGATAAGACCAGTCGCCCACGGGCTTGCCCCCAACCAAACGACGAAGCGCCCCCGCCTCCCAGTGCGGGAAGCGGGGGCGCTCGGCTCGGCTCGGCTAGGGACCGGGCCCTACTCGGCTACTTCTTCTCGGAAGAACCGGCGTAGGTCTTGCCGGTGGAGCCCTTCAGCTCGAGGTCCTGCACGGAGCTGCCGGTGGCGCCCGGGGTGCAGTTGTCGTAGATCAACGTGCCAGCCAGAATGCCAGCCGCGATCAGCGCCAGACCACCAGCAACGGTGCCAAGGTCAGTGCCGAACTGCGCCAGCTGACGGTTCGCAGCATCCACCTGCGCGGCAATCTCCGGGTTAAACAGACCCAGCTGCTGCTGGATACGGGTGTTCGCAGCCTGCAGCTGAGCATTCGCGTCAGCCACAACGTTAGACAGACCCGGGATCTCCATCTGGGTAGCCAGACCCAGCGGGATCAGCGCCAGCAGCGGCAGGCCGAAGCCGAGGGAGGTAGCGACGCACTTGCCGGTGTCGATGCCGACCTGGGCAGTGGTCTCGTTACCGGCACCGTCAGAGACAATCACCTTATCGCCCGGCTTCAGCCCAACACCAGCCGGAACCTCAATGGTCCACTTGCCGTTCTCATCGGTAGTGGTCTCAACCTTCTGACCACCCGGCAGCTCAACAATGATCTCCTCATTCGGACGATCACCCGTACCGGAGATGGTCTTATCACCCGGCTTGATCGGGTTCACGGTCGGCGGCGTGGTGTCCTTGACCTCGTCCGCCTCGACGGTGGTCTCGGATTTGTTGCCAGCACCGTCGGAGACGATGACCTTGTCGCCCGGCTTCAGCTCAACGTCAGCCGGGACATCGATGGTCCAGTTGCCGTCCTTGTCGGTCTCGGTTTCAACCTTCTGACCATCCGACAGCTCGACGATGATCTTCTCGTTCGGACGGTCGCCCGTACCAGAGACCGTCTTGTCGCCTTCAGTGATCGGATTGACAGTGGGCGGAGTGGTGTCCTTGACATCGTCGCCCTCAGACGGCTTGGAGGTCTCGTCGGCCGGGTTGGTGCCCTTCTCGATTTCCTCCTTGTTGGAGAAACCATCGTCGTCGAAGTCGCCGTCCGGATCCAGCAGGGACTTACCGTCCTTGCCCAGCAGGTCGAAGTTCGCGTCGACGCCTTCGTCCTTCGAATCATCCTCGTAGGTGAAGTCCACCGTCACGGTCGGGCGAGCGTACGGGGTGAAGGTCTCGACGAACTTCTCCCAGCTCTTGTCAATGGTGGGCAGCTGCTCGCCGACAGCCTCGCCAACCTCTGCCATCGTCGGTGCGGTTGCCACGATGACACCGTTTTCCTGCATCTGGAACCCCCAATCCTGGGAGCCGTCCGATGCCTTGGAATCGATGTTCTTCAGCGGCGCATCTTCCTCGCCGAACGGGTTGTTGGTTGCCTTGTCACCGTCGACCGTTACCTGGGTGCGCTCCTCGTAGTTCGGATCGAAGGTCTCGGCCTGGGTGGCATCCGGGGCGGTGATCTCTACCTCGATGGTGTCGAGCTCGTTGCCGTCCTTGTCCTTGACAACAACCGTGATCGTGTCGCCCGGCTTCGCATCCTCAGACGGGGTAACAACAATGTTGCCGTTCTCGTCCAGCTCAGCAGTACCCGGCCCCTCAACCTCAACGGTCGCGCCCTCCGGAACATCACCGGAGCCATCGTTCTTCGGGACAGTCACCTGCGTATCTGGAGTGGTAGAAGAGTCATCCCAGTCCGGCTTCTTCGTACCCGGTTCGATCGGTGTCGCAGGAATCGAACCCTTGTCCTTCGGGTTCGAGCCCTTGTCCTTCTCCTCCTCATCCGGGATGCCGTCGTTATCGTCGTCATCATCCTTCGAGTCAGGCGTGCCATCACCATCGGTATCCAACTCGAACTTCGCCGTCGCGTCATCCACGGAATCATCCGGGTAGGTCACCACAACCGGAACATCGAATTCCTCGACGGTCTCAGCGTCAAGCTCCTCCGGAGCAGTCACAGTGATCACGCCGGTTTTCTCGTCGATATCCACCGTGTAGCCCTCAGGCGCGGTGAAGTCATCCGGAATCGCAAACTTCGAGCCCTCGGGAGCCTCAGTCTCCTTGCCATCCTTATCAGTGAAGGTCGGCTCAGACTCTGCCGGGGTACCCGGAACAACGGGCGTGTCCTCGTAGGAAGGATCAACAGTTGCAGCGTCGGTCGGGTTACCCGGCTCGATCGGTGTCGCAGGAATCGAGCCCTTGTCCTTCGGGTTAGAGCCCTTGTCCTTCTCCTCCTCATCCGGGATGCCGTCGTTATCGTCGTCGTCATCCTTCGAGTCAGGCGTGCCATCACCATCGGTATCCAGCTCGAACTTCGCCGTCGCGTCATCCACGGAATCATCCGGGTAGGTCACCACAACCGGAACATCGAATTCCTCGACGGTCTCAGCGTCAAGCTCCTCCGGAGCAGTCACAGTGATCACGCCGGTTTTCTCGTCGATATCCACCGTGTAGCCCTCAGGCGCGGTGAAGTCATCCGGAATCGCAAACTTCGAGCCCTCGGGAGCCTCAGTCTCCTTGCCATCCTTATCAGTGAAGGTCGGCTCAGACTCTGCCGGGGTACCCGGAACAACGGGCGTGTCCTCGTAGGAAGGATCAACAGTTGCAGCGTCGGTCGGGTTACCCGGCTCGATCGGAGTTGCCGGAATCGAGCCCTTATCCTTCGGGTTAGAGCCCTTCTCCTTCTCCTCCTCATCGGGGATGCCGTCGCCATCGTCGTCGTCATCCTTGGAATCCGGGGTGCCATCACCATCGGTATCCAGCTCGAACTTCGCAGTCGCGTCGTCCTTCGAGCCATCTGGGTAGGTCACCTCAACCGGGACATCGAACTCCTCGACGGTCTCAGCGTCCAGCTCCTCCGGAGCCGTCACAGTGATCTTGCCGGTGTTCTCGTCGATATCGACGGTGTAGCCCTCAGGCGCGGTGAAGTCCTCCGGAATCTCAAACTTCGAACCCTCAGGAAGCTCGCCGGCCTCGTCAGTCGGCTCGCCGTTTTCATCTTCCTTCTTGATGGTCGGCTCGGACTTCGTCTCCTCACCCGGGACAACAAGCTTGTCCTCGTATTCTGGCTGAACCGTGTGCGCATCCGTCGGGGCAACGGTAAACGTCGCGATAGCCGGTGCGTTCGTGCCGTCTGCGTAGGTCACCTGCACAGGCACGTTGATCTCGTCACGCGCCGGCGCATCCGCCGGGAAGGTCACAGAAACCTCACCGGTATTCTCGTTGATCCCAACCTCGTAGCCCTCTGGGACCTCGAAATCGGCCGGAATCTCGAACTTCGTCGGCTCCTTGTCGGCATCCTGCGCAGTCAGACCCGCAGCATCAAGCGCCTCAACAACATCTTCCGTGGTCGTGTTGTCAAAGGTCGGGACCTTCGACGTGGCCTCTTCGCCAGCCTTGCCCTCAGTATCCTCAAACTGCGGCACCCAGCCCACCAACACAGTAAACGCATCAGTAGCAATACGACGTCCACGTTCACCGGTCTGCTCATTGATCGGGTACAGGTTCGCCGCGAATGTCGTCGTCGACTGAACACCATCCGGGAACAGCTCGGTATCGCCCGTGTCCAGCTGGCACGACGGAAGCGAGGTATCAGCAGCAGCCTCAACCGCATCACAGGTCTTGACAACCTCACCAGTGTTCGTGTTGACCCACTCAATCTGGTAGTTCAAATCCTTGACAAACTCCGACGGAATACCAGAAGTCTCGGTCTCCACCACATCACCCGGCTTAGCCGGATTATCGCCGGTGTTAAACGGAGTGACATCGAACTGGATGTAATCCGCGTACAACGTCATGTAGTTCGTACGAATCAGACCAGCATCAGTAATGCCACCGATCTTGACCGCAGACCAACCGTTATCCGTGTTGTAACGCGTCACCGGTAGGTAACCGTTGGTGTGGAACGGCGTCGTCAAACCAGTGCCGTCAGTCTCCTCCGGGGAGACGAACAGCCAATCCCAGTTGATGTGCTTCGGCAGATTCTTCGCTCCACGACCGGAAGCAGCAGACTGCCAGTTTCCGTAATCCGCATTCGGCGCAACCGTGCCAAACAGATCGTACGTAGTGTGTGTCGACCCATCCGGGAAGGTGACCTCAGCACCAGTGTCACGCGCCAGATCGGTGTAGATCAGGGCACCGTCATCATAGCCACGGTCGTCCCAGTCCCGACCGAACGTACCGTTGAACTGCAGGGTGTAATCGCCGTTGTTGCCAACGATCGCCTCAGTGGTCTCAGCGATCCACTTGTCCTTGCCTTCTTCTGCCATCTTGCGTTTGATCCAGTTCTGCAGCGCAGCTTCCTGGTCACGCGTCCACCCACTGCCACGGACCTTCTCGACTCCAAGGTCCTTGGGTGCTTCCTCGTGAATCGTTTTGATCGCGTAGTCAGACAGGTACGAGCCGTAGACCTTCAGGTCCTCAGCAGGTACATCCGCTGGGTCGTAGGCGTACATCAAGCTCTGCACGAACGCACCCTGGGAGCTCCACAGATTCCAGAAGATCTTACCCTGGACCTGGCCGTAGCCAATGCCTCCGGAGTACTCGACGTTCTCCTTCGACGCTGCCATGTTGTGCATGTCGTCGTTGCGCGGCTTCTCACCGAACGCAAAACGCACATCATTCACACGGTCGGGGCCTACCTCCCAGCCCATGCCACCCGGGGTGTCATAGGTGTTGCCGTAGGGGCCAAGTGAGCCCTGGTTGTAGCCATAGAGCTGGGTGAACGTGTCCGGGTCCGGGTTATCCACCCACACGCGGATCTTCTCACCCTCAGGCAGGTTCGGGTCGGCGTCGAACTTACGTACCTTGCCCAGCGCATCGGTGTAAGACTTCATTGCGATGGTGTAGTAACCATCAGCACCTGTCGTGGTGGTGTACACCGGCGACACCAAGCCATCAGCCTCAACCCATTGGGCGTAGACACGCACGCCCTCCATCGGGATCGGGCGGTAGACGCCACCGGTGCCCGGGTTGACCGACAAGTCACCATTACGCTGGTTGATGACGTAGCCCTCGATGGCGTTGTTGGCGCCCTTTTCACCCTTGGACTCGATCGCGTTTTCGGTCTTGATCGGCTGGTCGGTGAAGGTGTAGCGCGGCTCATCCACGGAAGTCTGGTAGATACCTTCGGCATTGACACCCGGGTACATATTGCCGGTGCCATTCGGGTTAGCCTCCGCCTTCTGATCAGGCGTCGACGCAAACGCAGCAGACGCCGAACCCGGCGCCGCCACCGGCTGCGCAAACGGCGCAACCAACGCAACAGACAACGCAGCAGCGGCAACCGAAGTGCCGCGGCGGCGTGCGATGTAGTTCTTCTTCAAAATGGTTCCCTTCAACAAGGTGTAAAACATGAGGCCCTACAGTTGATCCCCGGTTCCGACGGTGGATACACCTCTCCCAGAGCCAACTAAGACGACCGTAAGCTAGCGGACGCCTGTTCTCAAGGATGTTTAGACCATTTTCGAAACACAGATTCAAAATATTAGCCACAGGCAATACGACCCGAACACTGCCCCTACCTGGTCCGTTACCCATTTAAATACGGCTGTATATTATATTCGTCACAGGTGACTGGGAAACGGATGAACTGTGCCTGCCGACGACCAAAGGTTCACAACACCGCAGCAAGGCAGTGCAAACGCCTTCTGATAGAAGCTGCTTTTGTTGACGTTTCACATTATGTTTCCCTAAGAACGCATCCAACTCCCTACATAAGGGGGTAACTGGAGGGCGTCGCAAAGCAATAGCCCCTGCCCTCCCGCGCGGGGAGGACAGGGGCTACGCAGCCGGACTAGACGGGACTACTTCTTGTCAGCAGCCTTCTCGTCAGCCTTATCAACATCCTTCTTGTCAGCCTTGTTGTCCTTCTTCGAAGAACCAGACTCACTATCGGATGCCTTGCCACCCTTCTCGTCCTTCTTGGACGAACCAGCGTAGGTCTTACCGGAAGAACCCTTCAGCTCAAGATCCTTCACAGAGCTGCCACCACCATTCGGCGAGCAGTTGTCGTAGATCAACGTGCCAGCCAGAATGCCAGCAGCGATCAGCGCCAGACCCGCAGCAACAGTACCCAGGTCGGTACCGAACGCTGCGAGCTGCTTGTTCGCAGCATCCACCTGCGCGGCAATCTCCGGGTTGAACAGCCCCAGCTGCTGCTGGATACGGGTGTTCGCAGCCTGCAGCTGAGCATTCGCATCAGCCACAACATTGGTCAGACCCGGAATCTCCATCTGGGTAGCCAGACCCAGCGGGATCAGCGCCAGCAGCGGCAGGCCGAAGCCGAGGGAGGTAGCGACGCACTTGCCGGTGTCGATGCCGACCTGGGCAGTGGTCTCGTTACCGGCACCGTCAGAGACAATCACCTTATCGCCCGGCTTCAGCCCAACACCAGCCGGAACCTCAATGGTCCACTTGCCGTTCTCATCGGTAGTGGTCTCAACCTTCTTGCCACCCGGCAGCTCAACAATGATCTCCTCGTTCGGACGATCACCCGTACCAGAGACGGTCTTATCACCCGGCTTGATCGCGTCGACGGTCGGCGGAGTGGTGTCCTTGACCTCGTCGCCCTCGGACGGCTTGGAGGTCTCGTCAGCCGGGTTAGTGCCCTTTTCGATCTCCTCCTTGTTGGTGTAACCGTCACCGTCGAAGTCGCCTTCCGGATCCAGCAGGGACTTGCCGTCCTTGCCCAGCAGGTCGAAACCAGCGGTTGCGTCGTTGGTGGACTTGTCCTCGTACTCGAAACCAACCTTCACCTTCGGCTTCGCGTAGGGCTCGAAGGTCTCGACGAACTTGTCCCAGCGCTTCTTCTCTTCAACCTCGGCGAGGTTCGGCAGCTCTTCATCCACTGCCTTCTTCACTTCGTCGGAGGTAGGAGCAGTTGCCTTGACGACGCCATCCGGCTGCGCCTCGAACTCCCAATCCGTCGCCGCAGTCTCCGGATCCTCGCCGTTGATCTCCTTGATCTCGGTGGAAGCGACCGGAACGTCCTTTTCGGTGAACGGGTTCTCGGTGTTGCCGTTCTCGCCGACCTTGACGCCGGTGACGTCCTTGTACTCCGGCACGAACTTCTCAGCGTCCGTGACTGCCGGAGCCTCCGGCTCCTTGATCTCGACCTCGACGGTGTCGATGACGTTGCCCTCGGGATCCTTCACCTCGAC
>ERZ1030898.52-NODE-52-length-18798-cov-34.985595_pt1 | contig 18798 bp, 11 predicted proteins | sample MGYA00517298_ERZ1030898 | MGnify/ENA primary metagenome ERZ1030898 (study PRJEB33718, sample SAMN03159684) | human skin metagenome | collected 2014-05-20 | study: EMG produced TPA metagenomics assembly of the PRJNA266117 data set (Human skin bacterial metagenome... | reverse complement strand
CAGGTCAATCCGTGAAAATCCGCGATTCCGGACACACTTTTTGACCCTTAACCCGGGGTGGTCCGAGTGCGGCAGTGGCGGCTCGCGGGTTTCGAGCTTTGCAGCGTTTACCACAGCTTAGGCGGCGTTCCAGTGCGATGGATGGTGGATACGTTGAACAGTAGTTTGTTTCCGTGGGCGGGAGCTTACTCGGTAACGTAGAGATAACGATATCGAGTATAATTTTTGAATAGCGATGGGGGCTTCAAGTCGCCCTTGTGCTAGGCATGTCATGTCTTGACACTTTTTGGAATCGGAGTCTGGTGACTTATTGGACATGATGTCTGATGACTTGTTGGACACTGCGGTGGAATAGCCGGATGGCTATTCCATCGCATTTACGTAGGAAGATCGCGGATTTCGATCCTGTCCGCGATGGCAAAACCATCACGCAGTTCTGCAAGGAAGAAGGGATCTCGCGCCAGACGTTCCACAACCTGAAAGATCGTGTCGCCAAGCACGGCCGGTCGGGTATTTTGCCGGACAGCACCGCCCCGAAGAACACGGCTCGGAAGTACACCGATGCTGACCGCCAGGCCGTCTTCGATGCCCGCGTTGCACTCAAGCAGCAGGGGTTGGACTGGAGAGTGTCCGATTCTTTGTGTGCGGGGGTTTGGTTTACAAGTAGTCCGCGAATCGGTCGGGGTAAGCCACGGCTAGTTGGTTGATGGCTTGTTTCCACCCGGTGGCTTTCGCTCCTTCAATATAGCCGTTGCACTCAACGTCGCGCTTTGCTTTCTTCGCTCGCTGCGCAGCGCGCTTGTCTTCGATGTTGCATATCATCAGCCACAGCGTCTTCAGCGCCGCAGTATCGTTCGGGAATTGACCCCGGTTACGAGTAGCTTTACGCAGTTCAGCATTGAGCGACTCGATCGAATTGGTAGTGTAGAGCACCCGGCGTGCCGCCGGCGGGAACTGCAGAAACGGCACGAACCGCTCCCACGCGTCGCGCCAGACTTTGACCGACTGCGGGTATTTCCGGCCCAGTTCACTGGCCTCAAACGCATCCAAGCTGGCACGTGCGGTGTCCTCGTTGGCGGCCGTGTAGACCTCACGCAGCGCCCGGGAAACGGGTTTGCGGTCCTGGTAGGACACCCACCGGTTCGCAGCTCGAATCAGGTGCACAATGCAGGTCTGCACCATGGAATTCGGCCAGGTGGCCTCCACGGCTTCCGGCAGGCCTTTGAGCCCGTCGCAGCACACGATGAACACGTCCTGGACACCCCGGTTGGCCAGATCCGCGCACACCGATGCCCAGAATGCAGCACCTTCATTTTCCGCGATCCACAATCCCAGGATGTGCTTGATGCCGTCCATGTCGACACCAACCGCCATGTAGCAGGACTTGTTGACCACGCGGTGGCCGTCACGGATCTTGACGCGTAGCGCGTCGAGGAAGATCACCGGGTAAAACTCGTCAAGCTGGCGGTTTTGCCAAATCATGACCTCGTCTAACACCGCATCGGTAATGGTGCTGATCGTATCCGGGCTCATATCCACCCCGAGCGTGGTTGCCAGATGGTGCTGAATATCGCGCACGGTCATCCCGCCGGCGTACAGCGAGACGATCATGTCATCGAGCTCAGTCAGCCGGCGTGCACCTTTGGGCACCATCTTCGGAGTAAACGTGCCGGCACGATCCCTGGGCACGGTCACTTCTACCGCGCCGTAGCCGGAATTGACGGTCTTGGTGTACGACCCGTTGCGGTGATTGCTGCCCTGCGCGGTTTCCACCTGGGCTTTGGTCTTGCGGTCGGAATGGCCGTAGCCCAAATGCGCATCCATCTCCGCCTGCAAACCAGCGTTGATCGATGCCTGTAGCAGGCCTTTGACCAGATCGCTTGCATCATCGGCGGAGGTCGACAGCTCGCTGATCAAGCTGGCGAGTTCAGGGTTTTCCATCAGCTTCTCGCTGATCTCGTTGACCTTTGCCGGGTCATGGTTTTTCTTCGGTGACACCGTAGTCATTATCGGTGAAACTCCTTCTAGATCAGAGCCTCACACACAAACTTCCTGACACCCTCTTGGACTGCGTTTGCCACCTATCACCGCGGTCGTTTATCAGCCACGGAAATGTGGCTGGCAGAACAAGGCGTGATGGCTATTGCAGGTTTTGCGCCAACGACTCAGGGCAAGGATGAACGCGCGCACCGCACCCTGGTGTAATTTCTTGATGCGCGCACACCCACAACGTTCGCCGAGCTTGAAGCCACCATCGACGTATACCACGAGGTCTACAACACCCAGCAGCATCACCAAAGCCTGCGCGTCGGCAAAATGCACATCACCCCGCAACAAGCCTGGGAGAGCTTCCCACAGGCACAATCCCCAACCGATCCGCTGGATCCTGATGTGATCTGGCAGCGCGTGGTCGACTACAACCTGGCACACAACCCGCTGGCACAACCACCAGCGAAGAAGAACGACCCTGGGGAAGCTGGCACTTCGCCCAAGGTCGAAACCGTTCGTGCAATCACCACACCGGGTACATCACACACGGATGGACCCACCATAGATCCCCGCGACGCCGCGGAAAACTACCGCTTCGACGTGCCAGTAGAACTCGAAGTCAACCGGCACGGGACAGTAGCGGTATGCGGTTACAACCTCTACATCGGCTTGCGGTTTAAAAGCCGCAAGCTGTTCAGCATCGTCACCCCCCGATAACGTCGCGCAGTTCTATACCGCCCTCGTTCTTGACCGGGGGTTTCGAAGTCTCTCATGATAAGCATGTTTGTCTGTACAGGGCTGCACAAACTAACCTGCAGGATAGAAAATTCGGTTCAAGTATGAACGGACTAACTTCGCTTCTCCCCAATCAGATTCGGTATAAGGGGAAAAACCGAGTTCTATAAAACGCTGGGAAATTTTGCCTGCGATTTCTTGCGGTAAAGTTTCGTAATGATCAGTGTTCACTTTCATTATGAAGTCAAGGCTCAAGCCCTCCACAATTGAATAGGCACTGTTTGGTATCTGTTTGTAAAGTGGCTCGATAAGATGCGCCTTACCTTTCGCAATAAGGTAGAGCGCACTCAAGGCCGTTGTGTAGGATGAGTCGAATTCAATTGGGTTGTCCCAAGTATCTGGAATAGGAGGTAGTGGTACCTCTAGGCCCATTTCATCCGCGGCGACCGAAGCTAGAATTAGTTTAAGTAGACGCTTTCGATCGGTTTGGCCTGCAAGAGAGCGGATCGAATCAGCAATTTGAGAAGCGTCGGTTTGAGCGAGAACCTTAGCAGTTCCGAGTTCGGTGATGCCGTCTGTGATTGGAATATTCTTCATACCAACCATCTCGAGTGGCTTCACACCTGTGCTGGTAGGTTTTCGTGCAAATCGGTCACCGAGAATCCTGCCAAAAACGTGAAAGCCGGAATCGAGAGATTCTGCGGTGAGAATCGCGCCAATGCACATGAACGTCCAGTGGTTGCTAGCAAATGACTTCGCTTGCGTTGGGACCCGTCGAATGTTCGTTGAAACGATTAACGGTTCGAACTCCTTGAAGAATTCTGCTTCCCTTTCAAACCACCCGCCAAAGTCGGTAGAGACGAGTGTGGCCTTATCTCCCAGCACTCTATGCGCTGCAAGTGAGTCAAACCCGCCACTAAAACTCAAGGAGATGTTCTTGCCCGAGGGCTTTTCGTAACTTTCGTCACCATTTCGGGTGACGTTACTCTGGGTGAATTTCTCAATCTCCTCGACGACTCTTTCCCCGACAGGGAAATCGAAATGAATACAATCGTACTTAGTTCCGCAAAGCGTTGACAGGGCAACTGCGACTGCGTGGGGGGAAACCTCGGTTTCTCGATCGAACTGGAACCATAATGGGAACGCACCTCCACTGTTAACGGCCTCAACTTCGATTCTTCTTGGCTGCATTGACAGGTTTCGGAACTCGATTCGTTCTATCTTTTGAGGTGCAGTCATAGCAATCTCCCTTCGTAGTCGGCGGCGAAGTATCTACCGAAACGGACTTTGACGTTTTCACGCGCTCGATCCAGACGCGATGGTGTTTTAAGCCAACCCTGTTTCGATTACTGAGAACGTTGTACGGGGAGCTTTTCCGGTGTGGGTGCGCCCTTAAATACCTGGTTGTAGCTTGCGCTGATGTGACCGATATCTAGAGCTTGGATGCCGTGATCCGCTAATCTTGCCGCTAACACAGTTGCTGTAGGACCTAGTGACAGAAGGACAAGATCGCGGTTCTCGGACAATAGTTGATCCATAATTCGGTCGACTTCAGAGTAAGCATTTCTAGATGGAGCTTCGACAAAGCGAGGTTGAATGCCCGAGAAAAGCGGATCAACCAGTTCGAACCGGGATCCTTTCCCGGTGACTACTGTTACATCGCGCCCATCCCAGCAAGCTCGCCAAGCGTCTACGATGTCTTGACGATGGGCAGCAAATGCGCTTGAACGTGAAACACTGTAAACGCCCCACTTGCGATCCTCTGGAATAACGCTGCGAAGAACGGGCCAGTTCTTGGATATTACAGTAAGCCACCATCGCTGGTAAACCATGCCGGGCAAGGCCACCAGCAGGTTCGTTCGATCGGACTTTAGGACACTTCGGAGCTCACGTGACAAATTGTGCGACCCCTTCTGAAAACTGATGCTTCGATACGGGTCAGAAGCGAGAAGGATCTCCCCATCCCCGAAACGTGCAAGCCCAATACCTTTGTTAGCTACCTCGTTTACCGTTTCTAAGTAAGAAAGCTGGTTGGCCGCTACACGCTGGAAATACTCAGTTTGAGTTTCGAGTGCGGCATTGAAGCGAAGTTGTTCCAGAAGAAGCGCCACTTGATCATTTTGTTCTGCGACCTTGTCTAAGCCATCTGCTAGTCGTTCAAGCAACTTGTTTTGGTCAGACATTACTTTGAGGAGCTCATTTTCCATAGTTACAATCTACATAATGATCTTGGCAGGTTAAGCGTCAAACCAGTGCATCGTGGATTGTTTGGCAATTGGCGCTCTGATTATGCTGGAAAAAGGGATTCGAGCGGCGGAGCAACGGCCTGTAAAGTGTCCGAGTATGTGCAATCCTACTGACCGACCCGTTGATGCTGCGCGCGCTTCGGTGAAGACTGTTGTGGTGCCGGCTGCGGGTATGGGGACGCGTTTTTTGCCGGCGACGAAGACGGTGCCGAAGGAGCTTTTGCCGGTGGTGGATACCCCGGGCATTGAGCTGATTGCTGAGGAGGCTGCTGCGTGCGGTGCGCAGCGGCTGGCTGTGGTGGTCGCTCCGAATAAGGAAGAGATCATGCGGCATTTCGGCGAGTTTTCGGACTTGCAGGAGCTGATGGTCGCCCGCGGCAAACAGACCCAGGCGGACAAGGTCGCGCGCGCAAACGGTTTGATCGAGGCTGTGGCGGTGACCCAGGATGAGCCGCTGGGGCTTGGCCATGCTGTCGGTTGCGCGGAAGAGGCGTTGGACGACGACGAGGACGCGGTTGCTGTGATGCTGCCGGATGATTTGGTGTTGCCGGCGGGCGTGATGGACAAAATGGTCGCTGTTCGCAACGAGTTGGGTGGCTCTGTGTTGTGCGCGTTTAACGTCTCGCGCGAGGAGGTGTTCAACTACGGCGTGTTCGACGTTGAGGATGCCGAGGCTGAGATTGACGGCGTTGAGGTGTTGAAGGTGCGCGGCATGGTGGAAAAGCCTGCTGTGGAGGATGCGCCGTCGACGCTGGTGGCTACCGGCCGCTACCTGTTGGACCGCGGGATTTTTGATGCGCTGCGCCGCATCAAGCCGGGTAAGGGCGGTGAGCTGCAGCTCACGGATGCGATTGAGTTGATGATCTCTGAGGGCCATCCGGTGCATGTGGTGGTGCATGAGGGCAAGCGTCACGACCTTGGTAACCCGGGCGGGTACATCCCGGCGAATGTGGACTTCGGTCTGCGGGACGAGAAGTACGGCCCGGCGCTGTATACCGCGGTGAAGAAGATCATCGCCGACTTCGAGGCAGAACACCCCGAGGTTGCAGCAAAGGCGCAGGGCTAGACTGGGCATTAACTAGCCGAATACATTTCAGGAGAATATCTATGCGTGCGGTGGTCACCGGCGGTGCCGGGTTCATAGGTTCCCATCTTGTCGACTTGCTTGTAGGGGACAGACACCAAGTCACGGTGATCGACAATCTGAGCTCGGGGCGCACCGAGAACATTGTGAACCACCTTGAGTCTGGTGCTGTCGAGCTCCTTGAACAAGACATTCGCGACGCCGATTTTGAAGCGATCTTCCGACGCGTCGAGCCCGAGGTGATTTTCCACCTTGCAGCGCAGATTGATGTGCGGCGTTCTGTGGAAGATCCGCTCCTCGATGCCGAAATGAACATCACTGCAACAATTCGTCTTGCGGAGGCGGCTCGGCGTACCGGTGTGCGTCGAATAGTGCACACGTCTTCTGGTGGTTCGATTTACGGTGAGCCGGAGCAGCTGCCGGCTACGGAGCAGCTGCACGTTGATCCGAGGTCGCCGTATGCCGCGTCGAAAGTTGCCGGCGAGCTCTACTTGAATGTATACCGCCAGCTCTACGGTCTGGAAACGAGCTTTATCGCGCCCGCGAACGTCTACGGGCCACGCCAAAACCCTTTTGGGGAAGCCGGTGTGGTGGCGATTTTCTCCCGCAACCTACTAGATGGCAAGCCGACCCGCGTTTTTGGCGGGGGCACGAATACCAGGGATTATGTTTACGTAGGGGACGTGGCACGCGCCTTTTACTTAGCGTCGGCGGAGGCGGGCGACGGTGAGCGCTTCAACATAGGTACAGGGGTCGAAACCACTGACCGCGAGCTGCACACAGCAGTAGCGGAATCAGCAGGTGTTCCGGATGCTCCAGCAAATGAGCCAGCTCGCCTTGGCGATGTGGCGCGTTCTGCGCTGAACTACGAAAAGGCAGAACGCCTGCTGGGCTGGAAGCCAGAGGTTGACCTTGAAGAGGGCATCGCTCGAACCGTGGCATACTTTCGTCACGAAATTGTTTCGCCCCCCGATCTATAGGCTTGCGGCGTCAACTGTTCAATATGGGGGCTATGTCCTGTCCTTGCTGCCCAAGATCTGGAGCTTCGGGATTGCAGTTAGCCCAGATTTTGAACGAAGCAACGGTCACGAATAGGCCGTGGCTTCGTAATCCGCTATTCCGAATGGGACAATTTAATTTCAATTGGGCCGTTGAGGCTAACTGTGAGCGGTAGGTGTAGGTTCTCCGATTCGGCTGATGGAGCCACGCTCGGGCCAGCGGCGAGAGATTCAATTTCCAAGGCTGCGACGTTTACCGGCTCGCCATACGTGATGTAGTGGTGTAGATCAAAGTGGGGTTGCACATTAAGCTCCAGAACAACACCGTTTCGTGACGACAGATCAGGGGTTAGAATGTCGACTCCAACGATCGGCTGGAACGGCAAAACAGAGGCTGCCTTTTCTGCCAGGTTGAGTAACTCGCGAGATATGGACCCATAAACGTTGATGGACTCACCGCCCCCGGCGACGTTCATCGAACGATTCAAAAGGATAACGTCGCCGTCGGGGATGACTGAACCGCGAGTTTCCCCCTGCATTTGGATAAAGTCGTCATCGAGCGGTGTCTTATATCTCTTGAGGTACGCCGACCTGTCACGGTCACGGTCCCGACTGGCTACTAGTTCTTCGAGGGTGGAATGGCCGTTTCCAATGACGAAGGGGTTTACTCGACTTGCGGCAGCAACAGCTTTCCCGTTGATAACAACGATCCGCACGTCGAAGCCTTCTACGAGATCTTCTACCAGAATTTTAGCCTTTGGAAGTTTCTCTCTAACTAAAGACCAAGCCTCGATGAATGCATCTTCATCCGGGAGTGACAGAGTGACTGCCGTGCTTGTAGCCCCTGAAGACGGCTTCATTATCTTGGCGCTGGTGCGTGCAGCGAATTCGTCCACAGCAAGTTGAAGTTCCGTTGGATCGTATGCTTTGCCCGTTGGCACCGGGACTCCGATTGTCGAAAGTGCTAGTTTCGTGGCCTCTTTGTGTGTAGCGAGAGTACGCGCTAAATGTGCCTGATTCGAAAGCGCGTGTTCATATGTGCCTCCCACTACTTTGCCGTCATCGAGGAATAGCCAGGTACTTTTCCAAACCTGTTGAGTGGTCCAGCCTCTCTTTGCGACCTCATCGAGCAGGAGCCTCGTGCGGCTTTTGACGCCCGTGTAGCTATTACGGGTTAGTTTTGGCACGGCCACCATCTCGGCGATCATTTTTTTGAGGTGCTTATAGTCGTTCATGGGGTCTCCGCTGCTTTGGTATTTTTACACGCTGTCCATCTGTTTGGTGTGTTTACACAGGTTTACATGCTAGTGGATAGACCGCTCTGACTCTGACGATGCCTCATGTTGGCCGTTAACTAGATTGGTTTAGTTCCAAAAACGCTGTCGTGTAAATCAGGTGTCGGCACACCGTATATTTGCTTTCTGCGAGCCATAAAAAGTGAAGCCGCTATTGCTACCCAGATAGCTAAAGCAACCAATGCTTGGGGAGAGAGGCTGCTGGGAGCGCCGGGAAATAGAAGGAGCACCAAGAATATAAACGAGAGGATGCAACCTGCGTTTCCGAGAAGTTCGGTAGCCAGACTCGGTTGGCAGGGAGTCCGCATGCCGGCCACGGATCCAGTTTTGCCGATCTTTTTAACGCAAAATGAGGTATAGAAATATGCGACGGTGATGCCGACGCTTGCCATGTCGACTACCCAACTTAAAGCAGCTCTGCCAAACCAAGGAGTTATCAAGCAAAGCACCATAACTGCGTAGATCGCATTCGATGGAGCGCTAGCGCCTCGACTTAGTCGCGCGAACTCCTCGGGGAGGACTCGCGCGCGTCCCATTGTCATAAGTGTTCGGCTACTCGCCGTATAAAACCCGTTTAGCCCGGTCAGGATACCGGCTGAAACAGCAAAGACTAGGAGGAGCATTCCAAATGGGCCGAGGCGGTTGGAAACGGCATCGGCAATCGGCCAAACGGAATATTGCAAGTCATCTGTGCCCTCCGTCGTTAGAAGTGCGGTGACAATGACCATTGAGATATAGATTGCAGTTGCTCCGATGATCCCGTGTATTAGCAATCGGCGGGCTTTCTCTGGGGGAAACGAAAATTCCCCGGCGAGTTGAGGGATGCTGTCGAAACCCACGTATGCCCAGGGTGCTATTGCGACAATCGCGCCCGCTGCCGTGAAGAGACTTAAGTCGTCGGGCACCGCTTGGCTACCTAAGTCTTCGGTGGAGCCGTGCGACGCGATGGTCCATACAAGTAACACTGCGACGGTGACAATCATCAAGGCTACCGCGATGAATTGAAAGCGTCCGGAGACTTTTGCGCCCCGGGTTGCGATTAGCGCGAAAGCAACGAGTGAAAGTGATGAGAGCAAAACATCCGAAAGATAAACGTCCCAACCCGCTATTGTGTAGAGTATTACCCCAGCGTTTGACGTGGGGTTCAACGACCTGAAAATAAGTGGAACGGCCGAGGCGTTTAATGCGACAATCGAACTGTATCCAAGGGCCAGGGACCAACCCGCAATCGCGCAGTGAAGTCGGCCTTTTGCGGCGAGTGCATGGGCGACGCCGCCTCCACTAACCGGAAGAAATCTAACTGCAATACCGTAGTTCAAACCTATTACCGCAATCATCGAGCCGCCAACAATGAACCCGACTGTTGTACCGAGCCAGCCGCTCTGCTGGACCCAGTCGAAAGGCAATACGAAAGATCCCCATCCGATTGCTGAACCGATGGCCATGGCGAAAACCCAAGAGGGCCTATACAAGTTGGATGAACGACTAGGTTGAATCATCGATTTCGCTCCAAGAAGCTATTACAGCTGACAGGCTGACGATACTCGGAGAATCCGCGGTAAGTCTGTAAATGCGCGCGAGAACAGTGAAAGCCAGTTAAGAATTGTCCCATGCGTTACCTATCTTCTAAAGAGGCTCTGTCCGCAGCCGCGCCACGTGCGGCGGTTGATGCGTTGCGGGAGGTGCTGAAGGGCGGCTTCGATCCCCCCCACCGGCCCCGCAGCCAAGAAACGCCGCTGCCGCACGGGGAGATGCACCTGTTGCCGTCGGCGCCGGATGGCGCAGTCGGGGTGAAGATGCAGGGGATTCAGCCGGCGGACTCAACTGGCGACGTCCCCCCTAGTCCAGGGTGCCTACCTGCTCATGGACGGGGAGACGCTGACGCCGGAGGTTGTGAAATATGGTGACGTAAAGCCACAATCCCGTACGTCGGCGATTGCGGTGGCGGGCTACCGAACTACATACATAAGAGAATTAAGTTAATTCACATTTAACCTTAAGGTAATCGTAGGTTCCCATTTCACCAATAAGTTTCTTTGCATGCGCCCCAGAAAGGGGCGCAACGTATTGCTAAGGAACTGAAAATGGGAATTCGGAAACGGGCGGTGCGCGGTTGCACCGCCCTTGTGTCCAGCGTCGTCATTGCGCTGCCGATGGTTGCAGCGGTGGCGCCGGCAAAGGCCGCGGACGCGGCTGCGCAGCCAGGCGGCCAGGTGGTCATCAGCGAGATCGCAAACGGTGGCCCCGGCGGCTACCACGACAACTTCATCGAGGTCGCCAACTGGGGCGACCAGCCGGTGGACGTCACGGGCTGGGAGCTGTTCCGCTGCACCGGCGCCGGCTCGGTGGCATCGGCGCCGCAGAACACGCTTGAGGGCACGATCGGTGCGGGAGAGCGTTGGGTGTTCGCCAGGGAGAGCGATCAGTCCACAATCGCGGACGCGGACGTGAAGCAGCGCTACAAAACCTCGCTGGCTAACGAGTCCTACGGCGCGCTGCTGCGCGATAGCTCGGGCGAGGACGTGGACGCCGTCGCGGTCCAATTCCCGGGCACCGCCAACCAGGCGTGCGGCGAGGGCACCGTGCTGGCAAACACCACGGACTCCGCCGCCGGCGAGAGCTTCCAGCGCACCCAGGACACCAACGACAACGCAGCGGACTTCATCCGCGCGCCGCGCACCCCGGGCAAGGAAAATGCCGCCGAACCGTCGGCGGCGCCGAAGCGCGGCGACGTGCTCATCTCCGAGGTCGCGCACACGGGCGCGGACGGGGAGGGCCTGATCGAGATCGCCAACTTCGGCGATACGGAGGTCGACGTCGCGGATCTGCGCGTGGACGTGGTCAACCAGTTCGGACGCCGGTTCGCGGGGTATGCGTGGGCGGGGCGGATGCCCGTCGAGAAGCTTGGGCCCGGAGAGGCTGTCGTTGTGCCGCGCGATGAGGGCGGCCGCGACTTCACCGAGGGGGCTGCGGGCGTGGTGCTTTACAGCGCCTCCGGTGCCGTCTGGGACCGCGTCGCCTGGGCGGACAACCAGGACTCCGCTGCCGCTGACGGCACGCCGCTGCCGTACGCCAGCCTGGACGCCTCAGGCGGCGTGTCCTACCAGCGCACCTCCAACACCGGCGACAACGCGTCCGACTTCGTTGCCGCGAAGCGCACCCCGGGCGAAATCGAGGTAGGCGACGCCGCTGAGGAGACAACGCCCGAGTACACCCACGAGGAGCCGCACACCACCGGCGGGGCGAACGTGCTGGTCTCCGAGATGACCAACACCGGCCCCGGCGGCAACGGCGACATCTTCTTTGAGCTGCAGAACTACGGCGACGCGCCGCAGGACATGACCGGCTGGAGCGTGTACCGCTGCATCGGCACCGGCGTGCGCGCGTCCGTGCCGCAGGTGTCCGTGGAACAGCTGGACGGCGTGGTGCTTGAGCCGGGCCAGCGTTTCACCGCGGGCCGCTCCGGCCAGGCGGGCGCGGACATCCGCGCGGCGCAAGACACCACCTTCGGCATCTCCTTTGCCACCCAGTACGGGCTGCTGGTCTTTGACCAGGACGGCAAGATCGTGGACCGCGTCGGCTCCGCCCGCGCGGACGTCGAGAGCTTCTGCGCTACGGGCCAGCCGCTGCCGGGAGTGCTCAACGGCCTTCACGGCGAGTCGTGGCAGCGCGTGGACATCACGGGCGATGACCGCAAGGATTTTGTGGTGGCGGAGAGGACCCCTGGTCGTCGCAACGCAGAGGCCCCGCAGCACCAGCGGGTGGATTCGCCGGTGAAGATCACCGAGGTCACCAACGGCGGCCCGGGTGGTACCGGCGACAACTTCTTCGAGCTGACCAACACGGGCGACACGCCTGTCGACGTCACCGGGTGGCAGGTCTACCGCTGCACCGGCACCGGCCGCGTGTACGAGGACATGCTGCAGCTGAGCCTGCCCGACGGCGAGATGGCGCCGGGCGAAGTGTTCACCGCAGCGCGCAAGGGCGCGGACTCCACCGTGGAGGGCCCGGACGCGACGTACGGCACCTCCTTTAACGCCGTGGCCGGCTTCGGCCTGATGGTGGTGGACAAGGACCGCAACGTGGTGGACTCCGTCGGCGTGTTCGACCGCGTCGATTCCCCGTGCACGGTGGGCGAGCCGCTGAGCGACACGCTCGACTTCGCCACCGGCGAGTCCTACCAGCGCGTCGCGTTTACCGGCGACAACGCCAAGGACTACGTCCGTGCAATCCGCACCCCGGGTAAGTACGACCCGGACGTTTCGGCGATCGAGGTGCAAAAGCCGAAGATGGGCGATGTGGTGATCAACGAGATCGCCGCCGGCCGCCCCGATGACAAGGGCGGGCAGAAGGCGCAGTACATCGAGATCATCAACAACGGCACCGCGCCCGCGGACCTGTCCGGGCTGCGCGTGGACTACTGCGCCGCCGACGGTCGCCGCATGATGGACCCGGCCGCGGTGGTGCCGGACGGGTTCTCGCTCGCGCCGGGCGGCGTGCTCACCGTGGCCCGTCCGGAGGCGGGCGTGAAGAACGCGCTTGAAACCGACGCCACCTTCGAACAGGAGGGCTACGGCGCCACGATCACCGACGCCACCGGCACGCTTCTGGACGCCGTCGGCGTCTACTACGACGACGTGGGCAAGGTGACCAACGCGCCGGAGGGGCCGTGCTCGTCGGCAGGTGTGCCGCTGGACCGCCGCATGCGGTTCACCTCCATCGAAGAGGCGCAGAAGCACGACTACGCCTGGCACCGCGTGCAGTCCACAGGCAACAACTGGGCGGACTTTGTCACCGCCCCGGCCACCCCGGGCTCCGCGGACGGTCCGGAGTACCGCGACGTGACCGAACCCGTCGACGGCTCCCTCGACCCGGTCGAGGTGGAGCGCGCGGCCCGCACCGGGGTGCCTTCGCTTTCCGACGGCACGCCCCTGACCGCCACCGGCACCTCCGACGCCGACGTGACCGCCTTCGGCGCGAAGACGGCGGCGATCGACTGGTCGAAGTCCGCCGGCTTCATCGGCGCCTCCTCGCAGGCGGCGCTGGATTCGCGCGTCGGCGAGGGCGAGACCCGCGCCGCGGACGTCCGCAAGATGGACCAGGCGCAGGACACCGGTCGCGAGTTCCCGTACCAGCGCTTCGAGCTCGCGGTGGAGCGCCCCGAGGACAGCGTGGTCTCGATTGCGTGGCGCGGCCACTCCCGCGACCGCCACGAGCTGCAGATGTACTTCTTCAACCACACGGCTGGCCAGTGGCAGCGTGTGGACACCGCGGCAGGCGACAAGGGCAGCGACGTCACCCTGGTGGGCACCGGCGCGGTTGCGGACTTCTACCGCAACGGCACCGTGGACGTGCTGGTGCAGGACGGCAAGCGCGTGGCGGACCCGTTCAGCGATTCCGACGGCGAAACGAACCAGATGTTCAAGACGCCTGGCGAGTACGACCTCGCCATCGCGCATGTGACCGATTCGCAGTACCTGACCGAGCAGAATCCGACCTCGTATACCCAGATGATCGCGTGGCTGGCCGCGAACAAGGACGCGCGCGACATCATCGCCTCCGTGCACACCGGCGACGTGATCCAGAACTGGCTGCGCGGCAACCAGGAGCCGGACCGCGCGGTGCTGGAGTACGAGCGCGCCTCCAAGATCATGGAGATCTTTGAGGACGCCGGCATGCCCTACGGCATCCTGCCGGGCAACCACGACAACGTGTGGGGTGCGTCGAACGAGAAGTTCAACGAGTACTTCCCGGCCTCGCGCTACGAGTCCAACCCCTGGTGGGGCGGCCACGGCCCGGACGGCAACGCGTCGAACTTCTTCACCGTGGAGCGCGACGGCGCGAAGTTCCTCTTCCTGCAGATGGGCTTCGATTCCTCCGAGGAGGAGATCGACTGGGCGGACAAGGTCATCGCGGAACACCCGGACCACAACGTGATCTTCTCCACCCACGAGTACCTGCGCCCCGAGGAGGACGCCCGCTCCAACCCGGACAACGGCCGCTGGACCGCCCAGGGCGACCTGCTTTTCGAGCGCCTGGTTAAACCCCACTCCAACGTCGTCCTGGTCTTCTCCGGCCACCTGCACGGTGTGCGCCAGCGCATCACCGAGCGTGAGGACGGCACCCACGTCATCGAGACCGTCGCCGACTACCAGGCTTACGAGGAGGACGGCGCCCGCGACGCCCTGTACACCCGCCTGTACCAGTTCGACCTGGACTCCGGAAAGGTCGCGGCCAACGCGTACTCGCCGCGCCTGCAGTCCTTCGAGCCGTGGAAGAACGACCCGCACGACCTGGGCTACACCCCAGAATCCGACGAGTTCGTCTACGACGCCGACCTGCAGTACGACAAGCAGGTGACCACCTCCGGCATCGCCGCCTTCGGCGCACCGGTGGAGCTCGGCACCGCCCAGCTTTCCGACGGCACCGCCGCCGAATTCACCTGGGACAACCTCGAGCCGGACGCGGAGTACCTCTGGTACACCCGCGCGCAGCGCGAGGCCTCCGCCGCCGGCGGCGCTGGTGGCACCTCCGCCGCCGACCCGCGCTACTCCGACTTCCGCGTCTTCACCGCGCCGGCGGAGGACGATGAAGCGCCGGAGACCTCGGCCCCGGAGACGCCGGCACCTGAGACCCCGGCCCCGGAGACCTCGGCCGAGCAGCCCACCGCGACCGTCACTGCGACCACCACGACCACCGTGTCCGCAGACCCGGTGACCCACACGGAGACCGCCACCGAGACTGCCACGGCGACGGAGACCGCTACGGAGACCGAGAAGGCGACGGAGACCGAAAAGGTCACCGAAACCGAGAAAGTCACCGAACCGGCCGTCACCCACCGCGAAACGGTGACCACTTCCACGACCGTGGTCACTCCGACGACGGTGACCTCCACCGTGGAGGAAATCTCCACCGCGCCGAACACGACGGTGACTAAGTCCGTGCCCACCACGGTGGTCACGCCGACGACGGTTACTGTGCCGACGACGGTGGAAACGACCGTCGAGAAGCCTGGCGACCGTGTCACCGAACCGGCGGTCACGCACCGCGAAACGGTGACCACCTCCGCAACCGTGGTCACGCCGACGACGGTGACCTCCACCGTGGAGGAAGTCTCCACCGCGCCGAACACGACGGTGACCAAGTCCGTGCCCACCACGGTGGTCACCCCAACGACCGTCACTGTGCCGACGACGGTGGCAACGACCGTCGAGAAGCCTGGCGACCATGGTGAAGAGGGCAGCTCCGTGACCGTCGGCTCCAGCGTCACGATCACCCCGTTGGACATCCTGCTGTCCCTGCTCGGCGCGCTTGGTGCGGTCGGCCTGATCGCCGCGCTGCTCAATTTCATGGGCATTGACCTGCAGGAGTACGTCGAGCAGTTCCTCGACATGCTCCCGTAAACCTGGCTCCCAGGTGAGGGGATGCGGCTGCGTTGCGCCGCGTCCCCTTTTTATATGCTCGGCCGCATTTCCTGGAACTGTTAAGTGTGTGAGCGATGAATGAAATGCTCGAGAATAGACAGTTTCGCCTGCTTAAGTATTGTCTGTGACTTATTGTCATATTTATGACGAATGCCTCCGGTGAATCTTCCAAGAATAGCGATCAAGAAAATCGAGACGGGATCCTTCCTAAAGAATTCGACCGTTGGAGAAACCTCGAGAACGGTTTGAAGAATGATCTAGTTTTCGCTTATCGAAAGGCTAAGGCGGACGTCTTTCAAACTGACCATCTCTCACGCCTCGAAGTCGCAGCTTACGAAGAAAATCTTTGGGCCGAACTATGCGAGTTAGCTGAGGAAATCTCCGTAGTCAGCAGCATGCCTTGGAATGATCTTTTCGAAGAAAAATCCAGTGATGACGGATCGCAAGCGACGATTAAATACAAGAAACTTGCCGGTCGAAGCGCGGACTGGTGTTCGAAGATCGTCGGTGATCCTCACTACATTTTCAAGAAAGCAGACTGGCGAGAAGACAAAAAGGACCCGCGCATACACCACTTTTCTAGCCAACACTTGCGGGCTGACAAGGCCCTAGGGATCGCTCAGTGCTGGGGAGCAAAAGCATCCAAAGCAGGCAAAAACAACGCTAAGGAGCGGAGGTTAGTCCTCCGGCCGGTTTGCGTGGGCACGATGCATCTACATGTTCTCTCTGCATTGTGGATCGCGCGAGTGGGGTCGAAGTTTGATGCGGAGCTAAGCGACAGTGTGTACTCCAACAGGGTTCGACGTAGTTATGACAAAAAGCACGTAAATAATTTTGCTCTTGGAAGCCTTGAGCCGTATCTGAACAACTATCGCCGCTGGAAAGAAGACGGCGTTAATGCGGTCGAAGAACTGGTAAAGGCCAATAAAGATGCGCTCTTTGTCAGCGCCGACCTCACCAGCTACTTCCACAATATCGACCCGAATTTTCTTGTTAATGAGGGCTGGTTGACAAAGTAGCAGGGCCATCTGTTCGAGGAGAAAGGGGGTGGGGCACTAGTCGGCGAGGACCTAGCGATCCACATTCTCCTTGTGGAGGCATTCAAAGCGTGGAGCCAAAACCTCGGTCAAACATTAGGTAAGGCCAACGATGTCGGTGGTCTGCCCGTTGGTGTAAGCGCGAGCAACGTCATTGGCAATATCGCACTGATCGATCTTGACCGCGCTGTCGAGCAGGGCATAAAACCGCGTTTCTACGGCCGTTATGTGGATGACATCGCCTTAGTGATTGAGGGACACCCGGAGATCGAGGACTTGAAAAACCTCGGGGATTGGATCAAGCACCGCCTCACCCTGTTTCCACTTGGCGACAAAGACACCTCGAACGACGATGTTGAGCTGCATTTCCATGCTTCGGTGAGTACCGGCAGCAAGAGCACGGCCCCTGGGGGCGGTGCTGGCTCAGACAAGTTGACGGATGAGGCCTCAGAACAGGCAGGAACAACCGATGATTCTGCCCCAGACGGAAAACCAGAAGACCAAGAATTAAGCACTGGAAGTTCGGTGATCGAGGTCAGGGTGCCCTTCCAGAAAAACAGTGAATTCGTCTTTAACGGAGACAAATTCTCGTTGGTGCACGCCGAGGGCAAGTTTGGCCAGTGGGCCGTGAACCACGTTCGATCAGTGATGATGCAAAACACCAGTGAGTGGCGCAACATGCCGGTACTCCCCGAAGACCCGGTGGAGGTTGCCACCAAAATCATCGCATTAATGTATGAGCAGCCGACGAAGGATGCCGAGTTTTTCGGTCTTGAAGCGATCGCGACCAAGCGTGCAGGCTTCGCGCTCAAAGTTCGTGATCTAAAAACAATCGCCAGAAACGTCACCGCAAGCGATTGGAAACCACACCGGGAGCAGTTCATCACCTCGTTTGTGCAACACACTTCTAGGCCAAATCGCTTTACTGAATTCCACAACTACTACCAACGACTATTCCGACTATGCCTCGAGGTTGGCGACACCGGAGGCGCGCAAAGCATCGCCCACGCCTTGGTAGAGATCATGGGGTCGATTCAAGACAATCGGACAGCGCTTGAAGTTGCAGGTCAAGACGTGGATAAGAACGCGAACCCTGTACTTAAAGCCTGGCGGAAGCTCGCTCATGCAAAACTCGCGGACGAAGTGGTTTCAGTCCCTGACCGTTTGGTTTCTGTGGCGCATAAGCGGGCGCTTCTGAAAACGCTCCAATCGTTGGTGAACCGCAACACTGACCAGGAAAGCGATCAGTTAGATGACTACTTCGGTAATTGGCTCCTACAAGACGGCAGCGATGAAGAAGGCCAAAAGCAGTTCTATCAGGAGATTTTTCAGAGACTATTCTCAATGGACTTAGCGTTGGTGCCTTTCAAGCAAGTCCTGGGTTCGCGAGAGCTTGACCACTACGCCAAGGGAACTCCGGTGAAGTTTGAGGAATGCGACTTCGCCTTCTTGCAAGCTGCTGAAAATCAGCAAGACGAAGTGCCAACTGCTTTAGAGCGGCTCCTCGGCGAAAGTACATGGAAGCTGTTGGAGTTTCTGGATGCAGTCGGGGCGCGCTTCTCAGTCGAGACCTTAAAGGGGTATCTCGAAGAAAATAAAGTGGATTCACCGGTAACGATACGGGGCATTGTCTTTCCAACGAGGCCACCATCACCGATTGAATTATTCGCTTGGACCCGAGTGGCAGGTGCGGATGGTCAGGGGCCGTGGAGCGATTGCGACCTGAATATGCGTCACGTGCAAGACTGGTTCTTAATTGCACGGGGCTTTGCAGAGCGCACGGATATTTTCGCGGACTTGCCGGTTAAGGATAAGGACCGGTTTGAGCGGCTGAAAGAGACCATGAGGAAGGAGCTCACTGAGCCAGCCGGTGTTCCTTGGAGAGGTGGTTCTAACAACGAGAGTATTTGGTTCCCCTCTGCAGGCTCTGAGGGCGTCAGGAAGTTTGTGTGTGAGGCTCTGATCTAGAAGGAGTTTCACCGATAATGAC
>ERZ1030898.51-NODE-51-length-20233-cov-15.731440_pt1 | contig 20233 bp, 13 predicted proteins | sample MGYA00517298_ERZ1030898 | MGnify/ENA primary metagenome ERZ1030898 (study PRJEB33718, sample SAMN03159684) | human skin metagenome | collected 2014-05-20 | study: EMG produced TPA metagenomics assembly of the PRJNA266117 data set (Human skin bacterial metagenome... | reverse complement strand
ACCGTGTACCCGCCCGCGACACGCCGAGCGGACACACATTCTGCTACTTAACCCTGAAGAAATATAGACAAAACGCAAATAATCCCGCTTAGTGTTACTAAGCGGGAGCTTTGCTCCTCCAACTGGGCTCGAACCAGTGACCCTTCGATTAACAGTCGAATGCTCTGCCAACTGAGCTATGGAGGATTATGCGTATGCTGTACATCGAACTCGGTGTTCTCTGTGCAACGAGAACTAACTATATAGGATGTGGACGTATACGGACAAATCGCCCGCTAATGCGTGTTTTTGTTAGTGCTTAGAGTGGGACTTTGGGGAGAGTTTTGCAAGCTGATTGGTTGAGTAGATGTATGATTACATTCCGATAAGCGTTGTGTGGCACCTAGTGGGCTTTCAACCACCCATACGAAAGTGTCGCAAAAATGACAGATGTTGCTTTGAAGGTTTCAAAGAATTAAGAGAGGCGGAACTGTATTGCGGATACTAATTCTTTCTCAATATTGGTATCCAGAAGATGGGGTCCCGCAACGACGGTGGTCGTGGCTTTCAAAGGTGTTGAAAGCGCAAGGGCACGAGTTGCTTGTGATGGCTCCTCCCCCCAACTATCAGCGGCACATTTCCCTGAAGAGCTGGTTTCGAAACCGGGATTTTAGGTCTGCTAATAGCATTAGTCGAGGTCCGTCCCAGGAAGGGATTCTGCGAAGCGGATTTCTGCCGTCGAATCGATCGATTTCAGGCAAAATCGCTAGCCAGGCGTTCAGCGCTGCGTCAATGGCATGGTTGTTAATCTCTCGCAAAGAGACACTTCGTGATTTTGACCCCCAACTAGTCATCGGTACGGTCCCTGCTCTTCCTATCGCTGTGCTGTCTCGATTTGCAGGCTGGATTCTGGGGGTACCTTATGCGATCGATTTGCGGGATGCATGGCCCGATCTTTTAAAGGACTCAGATCAGTGGAATGAAGCGGTCGGTCGGAAGTCTCTTAGAGAAAAGATACTGAAACTCGGCCCGCTCCAAATTCTTAAAGTGATTGCGCGGTATTCAGTTAATAGCTCCCTAAAGAAAGCAACAAGGATTTTTGTCACCTCAGAGCGACTGGGGGACTCTCTTCACGAACGGTTCTCCAACCATAGAATCGGGCGAAGTGTTTTTACTGTGCGTAATGTTTTCCCCGTTGCATCAGGTGGTTTCAAGCGCCAAGCAGTAAAAGCAAGACCTAAGCGCAGTCTACGTGTGCTGTATGCGGGTACTCTGGGTAGAGCCCAAGATTTGAGTAATGCCATTTCTGCTGCCCAGCTGGCTTCCGAGCGCGGGGTCAAAATTGAGCTTAGGTTTATCGGGATTGGAGCAGCGAAAGCTGCTCTGATTGAGCAGGCGGAGAGACTTGGTGTTGATGCTCAATTTGGTAGCCGGAAATCGTCCGATAGATTGGATGATTACTACCAGTGGGCCGATACTGCCCTAGTGCACCTTGCAGATTGGGAGCCTTTGACTCGAACAGTGCCGTCTAAAACCTATGAATTGATGACTCTTGGAATATTTATCACAGGGGTAGTCAAAGGTGAGACAGCTGAACTCATTGAACGCCTTGGAGCCGGTGCTGTTGTGCCCCCGAAACAGCCAGAAGCTCTTGCAGCGTTGTGGACCGACCTAGCTATTAGGCGAACGTTGATGGAGGTAGATGGAAAAGCAAGAGAATGGGTCTTAGCGGAACGATCTGAAGTGGTACCACATACCTTAGCTAAAGCCCTGGATTTCGAAGCGAAGAAAAACCACAGTGAATAAGCAATTGGAATACGGCTTACTTGCCCTCACGTTTTCAGTGCATAAGCTTCAACGCGAACCCAAGCAGTTTGTTGAACTTGTGTGCCAACGTTTTATAAAACGAGGGGGAAAAGACTTGGTCGAGGGTATTTTCGGAAGTACAAAAAGTATGGGAGAAGTTGACCAAGCAGAGCTACTTGTAGAGCGAGGTCAACTTTCTGAGGCAGGTAGTCTACTTTTAGAGAGAAAAGGGATTAAATCTCGTATTTTGCGGGAAGATATTAAAGAGCAACGAGCCAGATGGGGAATGGAAGTTCTTCGTTCACGTCCTTTAATCCCTATTGATGAGGGGCTTCCCCGAGTTTATTCATTGCAAACCAGCAGTGTCCCCTACACACAATCTGGTTACACTATCCGTAGCCTTCACTCTATGGAGGCAATGGCAGAAGCAGGAGTCGTTATCCGTGCTGCAACTCGACTTGGTTATCCCGTCGTAATTGGTAAAAGGCCTTACGCGAAATCTGAAGAAAATAATGTGTTCGATTTCGACCGTCTTCTACCCAAAATATTCCCTAGGAATTTTGAGGATGAAGTCAATCTTGCTGTCTCACTTCTGCAGCAAAAGGCAGAAAAGTTTTGTCCGCACGTTCTTCATACGACAACTGACTCAAAAAACGCCCAAGTTGTCTCGAGGGTAGCCCAACGTTTGAATATCCCTTGGATATATGAGGTACGTGGAGAGCCGGAAAAGACGTGGGTTTCGAAGTTTCCTCGTGAATTGCAAGCTGAAGTGGTTACCTCAGAGAGGTTTAACGCGTTAAGGGAAAAAGAAACTGAAGCTATGAATGCTGCGAGTGCAGTCATTGCTTTGAGTAACGTGTCCAAAGAACAAATAGTTCAGCGGGGCGTCGCTAGAGACAAAGTTGTGGTTATTCCTAACGCAGTAGACAGCAAATATACCGACCTGAAATATAATAAGTCAGAGATTCGAGTAGAACTCGGCCTTCCGGAGAGGAGACTTGTCGGTACTGTTTCCTCAATCGTGGATTACGAAGGTATCGATACTTTGCTAGAAGCTGCTGCCCTTGAAGAAGGTTTCGACGTTGTCATCGTCGGTGATGGAGCTCATCTACCTGCGCTAAAACGTCGTGCTCTCCAACTTGGTGTAGAAGGGCGAACGCATTTTGTGGGAAAAGTACCTTCAAAAGACGCCTGGAAATGGTACGCCGCTTTAGACGTGTTTGCGGTTCCGAGAAAGGATACTGAGGTCTGTAGGACAGTTACACCTCTAAAACCGTTAATGGCATTGGCTTTGGGAGTCCCAGTGGTTGGTTCAGACCTCCCCGCCATCAACGAGGTGACTGGGAACAACCTCATCACGCACGTTCCCGAGGATCCGAAATCGTTAGTGCAGGCTATTGAGCGGGCAGGAGAAGCTAGCTCGGTTGAAAAACAAGCGCTGCGATCTTGGGCCAAATCTCGGACATGGGAAGTAAATGGCCAGAAATATAAAGACCTATTTGATGGCAGGTTCTTGGCGAATAAAACCTAACGATGACAAATCAGCCGAGGTGGTTTCCACTACCCGTTTGACTGTAGCGGCGATCAGTTCTTTCGGCGGGGGAGTGTGACCATCTTCCCACGGTTCTAGAAGTAATTCGAACCTGAAATCGGGAAGCTCGTTCATAAACTTCTCAAGATGATTCTTCACATGGAAGTCATCGTTCTCATTTTGAAGATATATAACGTTCGGTTTTGTCACAGAATTGCGAAGGGCCGCGGCAAGATTGTGGACCCCTTGACTCATGAATAACTGCCTATTTCCGGACCAAGCCTCTTCAACGTATTTGGACACATGGGAAAGGTGATAACGGAGAATGTCCGTTTGGGGATTCATAGCAATGGCCGTTGCATGTGGCAGTCTTGCAGCTAGATTTATCGCGGCAAAGCCTCCTCCAGAGCCCCCTAAGAGGATAATTCTAGGAGCATCTAGGGATTGAGCGGTCTTTTTAATGATTTCTGCTATATCCGAGAGCAGGCGTGGTTGGTGTATATTTCCTGCGTACCAAGAAAGATTTAATTCCTCGCTCAGGTAAAGACTTGGGTCGCTTATCGATAGCTTTGAACAGTTCAGCTGTTTGGACACGGACTGTCCAGAAAGGAAAGGTAGTTTCACGTCAACTGGAGCTGCACCGTGTAGGACCACTAAGAGCGGAGTATTTTGCTCGATCTTAAGGGACATGTCGATTGGCACTCCATTATGTGCTATCGAGATTGCACCAGGGACTAGCTCGCTGGAGTGTATAAAAGAATCAAGGCTAATGTAGTGCTTATGGCTCAGGTTGCCAAGATTCTGCCATCTAGGTCGGCGGCAGTGGGAGATTCTGACTTCGAATATGGCCGGTTGCTTACCGGATTGGTTAGTGGTGGGTAGAAATTTCATTGCAGGTTGAACACGCTTCGCATACTTCCGAAGGAAGTGTCTTAAAACGCCGTGTTCCGGAACTCGTGCCACAGAAATTTCTCCTATCGTCAGTTGCTGGAGGAAGCATGATATTTAGGAATCGATTGCGCTAAAATTGCCTAGCAAGCTCGGAAGTCATCGGAAAGGAAACCGCAATGCTGAAAACTAAACGCGCGGGAGCGCATAGATTGAACAGCCGCGATACCGATGGCGATGAGGAAAGCTGGGAGCAATCGTCTAAGGTCATTTTGGTAGACGATAGTACACTGTTCCCGTTGGAGAGGAGGCCACGTCTTTCCAAGTACTTAAGTGATCTTTTTGCTCGGCGCCATTTTATAGTTGCTGACGCGAGGTCTCGTGCCTTCGCGCCAAATCGCGACATGTGGCTTGGACGGGCTTGGCTAATTATCCGCCCATTGCTCGATGCAGCCATGTATGGTCTTATTTTTGGTGTAATGCTCAAGACAAATCGTGGCATTGATAATTTCGTAGGATACCTTGTCTTGGGAATTACCTTCTTTGGCCTCATGACAGGATTAATGGGGCAGGGAAATGGGTTTATTCGCGCGCAGCGGTCATTCATTTCAGCCTTTAGATTTCCTAGGGCAGCCTTGGTGATTTCGGCGGCGTTGCGGAATGTTTTCGATTCGCTCCCAACATTGGCCGTCGGGATTATAATGGCCTTGGGGCTTCAGTGGGGAACACCGCTAAGTTGGACTATTCCGTTGGTCGTACCGTTGACTATTTTATTAGCGGTTTTTGGTACAGGACTATTTTTCATAGTCGCGTGGATTACTGCATGGGTTCCAGACGCGAAGTACTTTGTAAGTCTTTTCTCGCGTGCTTGGTTTTTCATCTCGGGTGTTTTCTTTTCGATTGAACGATTTGTAGATCACCCCACTATTTTGAAAATTATGCTAGCTAATCCTGCGTATCAGTATCTGACTGCTATCAGAAATGTAGTCATGTACAACCAAGCCCCCAGCCTGCACGAGTGGGGTACTATGGCGCTAGTGGGCTTGGGTACATTCGCGTTTGGTTTTATCGGGTTTTGGTCGACGGAAGCAAAGTATACAAATGTACGATGAAGTGCAGTCTGTTGGTGAACCGTGTGTTGTATTTTCCAACGTCTCAAAGGCCTATCCCTCTAATTCGAGTAGGGCAAAACTCCGACGGAAAAAGGTGAAAGCTGTCCAAAGGGCTTCTTTTGTCGCAGCAAAGGGAGAATCCATTGGTCTGCTGGGACAGAATGGATCGGGAAAATCTACGCTGCTTCGAATGGTCGCAGGGGCCGAACAACCAACCGCCGGCCTTATTCGTGTGAGTAGCCAACCAACTCTACTTGGCGTATCGGCTGCAATGGTTCCCCACTTGTCGGGGGAGAAAAATATCAGACTTGGATGTCTGGCTATGGGGATGACGCCCGAAGAGTCTGACGAAGCATTTTCGGACATTGTTGAAATGACTGATATCGGTGATGCTATTTACCGCCCGATGGATACGTATTCCTCCGGTATGGCGGCCCGCCTTAAGTTCGCGATCGGTACAGCAGGTAACCCCGAACTTCTTTTAGTCGACGAAGCCCTTTCCACGGGTGACTCGGCTTTCGCAAGTCGGGCTGAAGCCAGGATGCAAGAAATGATCGATAGGTCAGGAACATTCATGCTGGTTTCCCACGCAGCGAAAACAATCGAAAATAATTGTCAGAGAGCAATTTGGATGCACTTTGGCAAGATTATCAGTGATGGTCCGTCAGAAATCGTTTGTGGGCAGTATCGAACTTGGGTGCAGCTGCGCACCGAGGATAGGAACAAGGAAGCCGATGCATTAATTCGGAAAACTAAGTCCGAATATGTCAAACCAGCACTTGTGTTTGACTCCGATATTTCTTAAGCCCTCACGTGCTCGAGATTCAAGCCGAAAGTCTCTACTTGGGAATAGCTTAGAACTTCGTTGTCCTGAATCTTCCAAGTGTGGCTTTTGCCGACATCTTTCTTGCGAACCGCGACATAGTTAAAACGATCTGTGGAGAAGATGGAGTAACCGCAGGTTTTGGCGCGCTTCAACAAGTCTGTATCTTCGCCCCGTTCAAGAGCACGGAATTTCAATTTCTTGATGGCGGAAGCTCGTGCAAAAATCGTCGCTCCTGCAACAAGATCCGTCCAAGTGAACTCTTTATGAGGCCAACGTAGCGAAAGTGTATTTTCACCTTCAAGATAGAAGAATATGGCGGATTTTCCTACGAAATCTGCGCCGCTATATTGCGCAGAGTGCACCATGTCAGAGACGTAGTTTTCAAGATAAAAATCGTCATCGTCGAATTTTGCAATGTAATCGCCGGATGCGTTCGCGATGAGTTCGTTCAGGCAATCGCCTAAAGACGTATCGGAAGGCATTGAGAAGATACGGAAGTTAGTGATCCCGTGGGACTTGAATTTTTTGTTTAGATTAGACGGATCAAAGCCGTGCGCAAGAAACAAAACTTCCGCTGCCGGGTAAGTTTGATGGGAAACTTGCTGTAGAAAGTGCTCAACCTGTTGAGGGCGGTTGCTCGAACAGAGTATGCTTACTAGCTCTTGTTTGTCCTTGAGCTCGTCTGAGAAACCGAGCTTTTCCACTACGAGTTGAGCCCGCTTTTGATAGGTGTGATTTGTCCAGATATTTCGTTGTGCTCTGTGCAGCGATTTGTGACACAGCATAGGTGAATTGAGTGCAGCCCTTAGAGAAGTTTTGGCCGCTGCTTTTGACCGGGTAATTAGTATTTCGTCATTTTTGAAGAATCGTTCTATAGCAATGCTCGGGGTTGTCGCGACGAAGGTTCCGCTCGCGAGGATTTCGAAGACCCGGCGTGCACACATGGTGGGGCTTGAAGTAACGGAATTGACATTAAGAAAGACTTTATAGTCTTTATACGCGGAGAGTATTTGTGCATATGGCAATGATCCGATTACGTGTTGCTTTAACACACCTGGGAATTGGTACTTGTGGTCTTTACCGTAGTGGCGAGAGAAAATGTCGAACTTTCGACCGTACTCGGAACTAATTTCTTCGGCTGCACCAAGCAATAAATCCATTTGTTCTCGGCGAGACTGGAATTTATGGGCAAAGTACGTGCCAGCGAAAGCCATGTCTTTCCGGCTGTCCCAGCTTCCGTTCTTAATAGGGTTATGGATCTTGGGTTGAGCAGCGAAAGGAAGCGTAAAAACGTTATTGTGGCCAAGCTTTTCGACGTACTTAGGGATTACATCGCTGTCCGTAGTGAATACGACGTCAAACAACTTAGCAGTGTCTAGGAAATCCTCGAAGTGTGGCGGATCTTCCTTATTCCAAAACGCAGTCGGGATTCCCCGTTCCTGACAACCCCGAACTAGGTCTTCTAGGCCCTCAGAAGGGGCATTGCTCCCCGTTAGCTGGTATTGCCAAGCCCCCTCGTTACCAGCCCAAGCTGACTCAACAAACAAGAAATCTATATCAGAGAGCTGTTCTTCCCAAGTATCTGGCCTCATCTCTATGAGATTGAACTCGGGCTCCCACGCAAGAAACGAGAATTCGTCAAAAATAACACCTGCATTGAGTGCAAAGGACTTCTTTGAAGATGGCTTAATGTCCTTCAATGCGTCTGGGTAGGAGACTTCTTGCCGTGGTGACTTTGCCCCTTCAGACAGGAGTTGCTTAACCTTAGCTATTTGTCGAGGGCTAAGGACCTTTTTCCCCAGTTTTTTGATGGGAATGGGCAAATTCTTGAGTTCCAAACGCATTAGCAACCGTCCTTTGGATGCGAGGAGAAAACTGGAAGGTGAACTACTGTTATAGATTCTCGGTGAGATTCAAATAGTGAAGAAGGATAAAGATCACCGAGCTTGACGCTAAAGTTCTCCAATTCACATTGCTCTACGTACAACTGAGCTGATTCTGGAGACTTAAAGTCTGGCCGGACAACAACGTCATGTGCTGCGCTCAACCACATGGACGTTAGGAAATATTCTGGTAGTGAGCTGATATTATTTAGCACACAAACGTATCCGTCCTCGTTGCGTTGAGCAGATCGCATTAACTCATCAGAGGAATCTTCAACGTCTCCTAGCAGGTCTACTGGCCTCAAGGACAAGAGAGAGCTTGGAAGACCGCAAGCATGAGAAATTTTCTTTGCTTCATCCATTTCCGATGCTGGGAAATACAAAGCGATCCCCTCATGCTCAGGAGTCCACTGAGCTGGTAGGTCCTCCGATACACTGCTAGATTCAAGTTCTTCTTCCTCGAGATGAGAAGGTTGCACCAAGTGTTGTGGAACAACTGCCAGCCCTGCCCCGCGGAAGACAGTAGTGAGGGCCGTCGCCAAGGGCTGCGTGTATAGCCAGGGGGTTACAGATTTGACAGCGATTGGGTGGAGCTCCAGCAGGGGAGTAGCGCTTTGCGGAAGCGCTAAACCTAGGTGATCTACCTTTCGCAAAACGTTCATACTTTGTGGTGCGATAGCTTCGGCTTGGGTATCCAAATAAATCGAAGGGATACCGTACACTCGGCACTTATCAAGGAACTCTGTTAGTTTGCTCGAATTAGCAGAACTCCGCCCTGACAAAAAGGCGTCCCATTTAGCATTCTTTGACGCATCTGCATTCACTATCACTGCATCTATTTCAGGGGAGAGTGAAGAATGTAGGTCTTTTGCGTCAACTGCAAACGCCATGGGGCATAGAGACCGAAGCTCATTCAAGAAATTCGTCGAAGAAATTACAGCGACGCGTAAGTCGCTAAGGTGCGATGTTAATGCTGTCTGCCCCTTTTCGAGGCGCCTATTTCCTGCCTGTGTAAGCGCGTTTTGCAGCTTAAGCCAGCTGGTTGACTGTGGAAGGCTGTCTGAAAGATCGGAGTCAATTATGACGTCGATGTCAGCCAGAAGCGCATTACTAGATAGTACTGAAGACTCAACTACGCGGACATCCGCGCGATTGAATAAACTGCGGATCGTGTGTGCTACATAGTTGTTTGAATGACGCTGTAAGTGAACGTTTTGAAGAGCACTCCACACGGAAGCGTCATTGATTAGCCAAGCGGAGGGAGTTGCTAGCTGATCGGCGGCTAACAGTGCAGGAAGTGCGATCCACCAAGGTCCGGCTGCAATGATGTAGTCTCGTCCATTCTCAACCACGTCCTGCATAATTTCTGCTTTTGCGAGGTGAATTGCACGATCAAAGCGGATTCTTCGAGAAGAAGAAAAAGTTGATCCCGCAAGATCCATCTCGATGAAATCAGCAGATTCTGCGGTGTCGCCAAAATGCGGGCCCTGGAAAAAACAAGGAATGTCCAAGGCAGTCTCACTACGATCAAGCCCGGACACTGTGAGACCTGGAATCAACCGGCCGGCGGGCCGTACAAGATGAAAACGAAAACTCGAGCTGTTAGCTTTAGTGTCATTAGACTCTGGGAGGAATCGATTCAAACGGGCCTCATCCATACCTAGCAGCCCACGGACAAACATTTCAATATGTTTAAGCTCCGAGGTAGAAGAACGAGTAACCGGGATATTTTCATCCAAGATTGCAAGCGCGGCTTCGTAGTCTTCTGCGAGGCAAGCCTTTTCTACTGCCTTGCTTACCGTCATTTCTTCAGGGGAAAGCGTCGGCGAGTCATCTGCCGTTTGATTTGCAGACTTTTGGGCGAGGTCAAAAATGAGTTTTAACCACTGAGCTCGGACGCGTGGGATATCGTATCGTTCGACCGACCTCTTTGCAGCTTCAGATGTAGCTTCAAAACTAGATTCGCTGCAGTTCGAAGAAACAATAAAACCTGCAACTTCTTCAGTCGAAGAGAAGTTATATTTTTCTCCGATAATCTCCATAGAGCCTTCACGGGTCCAGGCCAAAGGTACTGCTCCCGATGCGGCTCCTTCGATTGCAGAAAGATGAAACGTTTCGCGGTACGAAGGTGAAAGAAGCCATCCAATTTTCTGCAACCAATTGCCTATATCTGGTGTGAAGGGCTCGAAGACGATTCTTTGAAAAATATCGGGATCTTTTGCAATTGATTCGAAAAAAGCGCGGTAAGAATCTTGGTGAGCGGCCTTTTTCCATTCCCATGCGTAATCCCAAGGACGGTGGCCCTTGACATGGAGAATATAGCGAGGATCGGACTCGAGAAGTTTCTTAATAAGTGAAATCGCTCGGTCAGGTCTCTTGAGAATTGGCACAATGCCAACTAGCCCAATGTGGAAACGTGCATCAGCAGATTTCGGGCGATCCAAATCGGCGCTGTTCACAGAATTGGGGATTACATGGAGTCGCTCTTCGGGCCAATCTCTAAGCCGAACTGCCTTATTTTTGTAAAACTCAGAAGCGAAAACTATTTTGGCACAATTACTCAGATTGAGTTCATTGATCCAAGGTTGCAGGAGCTCGTAGCCGTGTAGGTGCACGACTAGCTTTTGGTGGGGAAGAATGTTTTGCGAATACCAAATTGCGTTGTACGAAGCGAATTCTGCTATGACTACGTCCGCCCAAGGCAGTAGCTTTTTGCTTTTTTCAGGCTGCGGCTTGGCGTTTGCCTCAAAGAGGTCTACCCGCAACTCGATGTCTGAACGCTGGATTAACGAATCCACCAAATCACCGGCGAATTTAAAGTCAGCCCCTGCTAAAAGGACGCGGACTTTTCGTGGCTGCTGGGGGATGCTTCGGTAATCTGCGAGGTCATTAGCAAAGTAAGAGGACCATGTTAGACGCATATCCGAGTTTGGCTGTAGTGGGTTTGCACATGACCCAGTAGGAATGGATTCCAATGCAAAAGATTCATCTTCAGGCCACCAAGTGGCTATGCCTGTCTGTTTTGATACTTGAGCGAAGAAGTCTGTTGCGAGTCCGGAAGTTTGAGTTGGGAGCAGTAAAACTGTCTGTTGCGACAGGAATGGGGAATCGAGAACAGATTCCTTCGATAGTTGCAGACCTGGGTAGCGTTTGAGTCCAGTAGATTCTAGTACCTCTAAAAGGTCTGGATTGTAGGGATCATCAATGCCCGTGAGTACAACTCTTGGTGGCGTCTTCTTTTTCGTAGCCTCTTTTACAAGCAATGAAAAATCGAGGGTCGAAAGCGCCGAATATCCTAGTCCGCTGTCGTAAAAAATGACCTGTTCATTGCTACTAGGCTTTGGGACATCACTGAGCTCGAGCTTGAATGAAGGAAGCAAACGAGTCTTAGAGGTTACGCTAGGGATAGTTGACTCGAGCATTCCCCGAACTGAGGGGCTACCAGTAAGGACGAGTTTTGCTCCCCGTGCGATAACTTCTAAATGCTTAAGTTCTTGTGGAGTGAATTTTGAAACATCAAAAGGCGAGTCATCACAAATTGCCCAAAGAGAGGATTGTAGAGCTTTACCTCCAGCAACGTAGCGGCTCAGCTCTATACCTTGAGTGAGAACGAAATCGTATCCTTCTGACTTTGCTAGAGCGATGACCTGGCGAGCCCGAAAGCGGGGAGTTATGCCGTAGTCATCATGGGCACCTTCCTCAGAAAAAGAAGTGGCATCAATAATATTGTTACAGAAAGATTGAACACTGAGTTCAAACTCTCCGGGACGGGTTGTCCTAGACAAAAAGTCCACTTGGATATTGCCAGAGGTCATTGCAGAAATGACACTGCGAGCCCAAATGGCATTGGTAGAGCTATTGAGATCGAGGTCTAGCGCTACAAGTGCTCGAAGATTAGGGTGCGTCATTTTTTCTCGTCGAATCGTTTCTCTACTAGCAGGGACAGAAAATTCCAAATATCGGATTGAGGGGCGCCCTCTTCAAGATCTTCGCTAGGAATACTTGAGAAATCCCCTGTGCAAGTGGATTTTAGATAGGAACTATCAAATTTGGGGCCACTTGTGGGTGACGGAACGAAAAGCACTGTTCTTCCGCTTGCACGAAAAATTCGTCCAGCTTCGAAAAGTTCTTTAGCTAAATGACGTTGGGAACCTGAATCCGCGCCCAACCAAGGACCGCTGTAAAATGCCTCTTCGTCTAAAATAAGGCGCGAAAAGTTTTCGTGATGAGCTTGCTCCTCTAGAAGGCCCGGTACACCGAAGACAAAGGGAGCTTCCTTGGGCCAAAGCTCCTTCAGTTGGGAAGATGCTACCAGCAGCGATGCGTTCTCCATTTTGGGAAACATTGCTTCACCGAGGAAATTGCCAAACCCTAAGCCGAAGTTATTCTTCTTCACCGGAGGGGTAGATGAGCGTCCTAGAAGCTCAAGCAATCTTCCCACATCACCATTAGCCTGAGCAGGCATTTAGAATTCCTCCTCTAGTTGGGGAAACTTTTCCATGACCATCTCCCAAAGCTGCGTACGGGCTCCCAGTGCATCTCCGACAGCAGTCTTTACCGTTACGGGTTTGTTGGACAGAATTGAGCTCGGCTCAACAAACCCCCAACTCTTGGCTGACGAACCTGCATAGTCACTCCATTTTGACGGCAGGAAGGGGTTGACGCTGTGATGAGAACCGGTCTTGGCATCATTGACAATTAAGTAGTCGAGTTTTTCAGTAGTCGATAGAAACTTCAAGAAGGGAAGTGAGGCGTTAAAAGTTACTTGATCCTCAATGCCCTCGGCTCCTACGCCGTCGTAAGCTCGCTTTACGTAGTCTTCGTATTGTCGTCGAGACATGTTTCGGGGACGCTGGTTTCCCGGACCCGACGGGATGAAGTTGGTAAAGACGTGCAGGTGGACTCTCTCGCGCAGTTTTTCGGGCAGTGTGCGAATCGCAGCAGTTACCTCGGTAATGCTACGGCTTGAGTAAAATTCTCCGAAGTAACCGAGATTCAATTTCGAATCATCGACTTCGTACCCAGATTCCTCTCGGAGGTAATATGACCGTGGAAGAGTTGGGTGGTTCGAGACAACGGCCTTTTCCGCCACTCGTGCTTTTAGCTTGGGCGAAGAAATTCGGTCGAGCATTTCCGATTTTTGATTCGAATTCGTAAACATAATTTCGTCTGCGAACGCGTAAACCAAATACTCTGCAAGAGAAAAAACGGAATACTCTACGTCTTCTAGTTCTGGGTATTTGGTCACCAAGTCCGTGATGAAAACGCGAGTCAGCTCATCATCTGGAACGCTGCCTCCTCGGGGAAGACCTTCGACATCGAGCGACATTGGATCAGAAAACTCTGCGATCCAATGAACCGAAGGATGGCGCTTTTTGAAAAGGCTTGCAGCAAACATGCTCGGCGCCCACATAGCGCGCGAATACAGAGTTTCGTAAAAAGCGCCTTCTGCTATTTTTCGTTCTGCGAAATTATTTGCACGAATCGCAAAAGTCTTGAATGGTTCCCAAGAAGCCCATGATGGTGCGATTGGGAGGAAATACTTGGATGCTATATACGGATCTGCAATACACTCGATTGTTAAATCCTGCTTTTTGCGGTGGAGGAAAGAGCAGGAAACGACGTCAAATGATTGGGCGAAGTTTCTGATTCGTTTGGACGCAACCGTGGCACCGGTATCTTGAAATGGGGAGAAATTGTATAAAAAGGCAATACCTTTTGCTGGTGGTACGACCTTGCTCCACTCGATGTCTCTATTGGACTTTGCCTGTAGCAAATCGGAAAGGAAGCGCCGTCGGTTAGGCTCTTCGGATACCTCGAGGAGTCCTAGCTGGAGAATCTTTTGTTTTGCTGACTGAAGTGTCCTGATGGATTCAATAGATGATTGATTCTGTATACCCAGATTCAGAGAATCAATTAGCTGGACAAAATCATCAAAGTGTAGCGACCTATCCTCAAGACGCTGGCAGGCATTCGATGTAACCTCGGAGTCGATGCTCTGCAGAACAGAATAGATTTGGCTCGTAGTCTCCGGTACGAGCCGGTATTCCTCATCTTTTGCCATTGGATTATGAATTATCAATACAGTTTCAGTTACTTCAAACCCTTGAGGGTTTCTTCATTGAGCAAGCGCGCCAACCGGGCTTCACGACGGACGGCTTGGGCTTGCTTGGAAATTTCACTTACTGCTCCCTGCTGGCTTTGTGTGGCCTGAACATCGGCCAGTTTATGGTCCAGCGCCCGAATGGACTCTTCGATTCGCAGTAGTCGGTCGTTAGCGAGGTCGGGAGCGGCTGTGTGTGGATTAACAACTACCTTTTTGATTGCAGACAGCGATCTCCGCATGCGCAAGTGCGAAACTACGGGGATGAGTAGGGTGACGAGAGCCAGAAAGCCGAAAGCAATGTCACTCACCCCGAAGAACGCTAGGAGTGCGGCGGCCAAGGAAAGAACCATTACAGCACCTAGTGCGGCTACGTACAAATTTCTTTCCGGTAAACGCATTGTGGTTTCCTCCAAGCTGCCTTCTACGCCCAAAGGCCCTTTGTATCGACAATGGGCCTTCCATTCAGTAGATGCCGGTCCACGGCTTTAAATTCCTTGTGGTCGACAAGCATGACAATTACGTCTGCATCTCGGATGGCTTCGTCGACTGAGGCTAAAACTACATTCTTCTTTTCGGACAATGAGACTGGTAATGAATCGATATTTGGCTCTACCGCAAGAATTTGCGTGTCGCTCAGCTGGTCGGCTAACTGAGTGACAATACTGAGTGCTGGGGATTCACGCAGATCGTCGATATCGGGCTTAAAAGCTAGACCGAAAGTTGCGACTTTCTGTGTGCCGTGGGCTTTGTCTACTTTGGTTTTAACCTGCTCGATAACCCATTTAGGCTTGTTGTCATTGACCTCACGCGCAATTTTAATGAGGCGAGAGTTTTCTCGGTCCGCAGCAACAATGAACCACGGGTCAACTGCAATGCAGTGACCGCCAACGCCCGGGCCAGGCTGCAGAATATTTACACGTGGATGGTGATTTGCGAGCTTGATTAGCTCCCATACATCAATGCCAAGCTTATCGCAGATCAGGGACAGCTCATTGGCAAGTGCGATGTTTACATCGCGGAACGTATTTTCAGTCAACTTGGCCATCTCCGCGGTGGCCGCGTCCGTCGGGAGGAGCTCGCCCTCGCAGAATGAAGCGTAGATCTCGGTTGCGCGACGGGTCGCTTCTTCAGTCATGCCGCCGATGATGCGGTCATTGGTTTTGAGTTCGGACATTGCGACGCCTGGCAGAATGCGTTCAGGGCAGTGCGCGAAGTGAAGTTTTTCTCCGCCCTTAAATTCTGGGCGAAGTTCAAGGATGCGCTGAGCCATCTTTTCCGTGGTCTTTGGCGGGGAAGTTGACTCTAGAATCACCAACTCGTCGCCTTCCAATAGCGGAGCGATGGATTCGGCGGCACTGTAGATGAACTTCATGTCGATGTCATGGTCTGCAGTGAACGGAGTGGGAACAGCGATCACATATGCATCGGCGCGAACCGGGGTAGTGGAGGCAGTGAAATTACCAGAGCTTAGGGCTGAGTTAAGAGCTTCCTCGAGCCCTGGCTCAATAATAGTTACCTCACCGCGGTTGATCTGCGTCACCGCGTCTTCATTGATATCGATGCCAGTTACCTTCACCCCCGAATTTGCCAAGGTTACTGCGGTAGGAAGGCCGATGTAGCCCAGTCCAATAAATGCGACGTGCTGTTTGGTGGGGGTGGTCACCAGGAATCCTCAATTCTGAGCACTAGCTCGGTCAGGTTGATACGAGGGTATTGTACATGAGACTAAACCCACGTACCTATGGATTCGCTCGATGCAAAAATAGACCACGATTTTAGGCGTTTATGTCCGTACAATTTTCCGCCTAGACAAGGCTTGCGAAACTATGCAATCTCGAGAAGCTAAGATCTGAGTGCTTCGAGGTAGCATTTGAGGCCTTTGCTTTGGGGTAGTGTCATATTGATTTATGAGAACGCCATGAAGCGGCAACAGAACTGAAGTACTCTTTCAGTGTGTATTAACCACAAACTTCGGACTACCAATCGCGGTAGTAAACGTATAGGAGGGAAATTGCTTAAGCTTATTATCTGGGATCTGGACGATACCCTTTGGCGGGGCACCTTAGCTGAAGGTGACGATGTAATCCCGATCCAATCAAGGGTCGAGGCAATTAAGGTCCTCAATGAACAAGGCGTCGTTAACTCTATCTCTTCTAAAAATGATTTCGAATCGGCGAAGGCAAAACTCGAAGAATTTGGAATTTTTAACCAATTTGTATTTCCTGAAGTCAATTTTGCTGCAAAGGGACAGTCGGTTCAGCGCATTATCTCTGACATGAATTTGCGTGCGCCTGATGTCGTGTTTGTCGACGATAACCCTCATAACCTCGAAGAGGTAGCTTCCTTTGTCGAAGGAATCGTAACCTACGATGCACGAACGTCTGAGTTTGATACTTTTTTGAAGCAAGCCATAGTTGAGACTAGAGGCGGCAAATCCCGCGTTGAAAAGTATCGAATCATGGAGAAGAAGCGCACAGCCAGAGCGGAGCTAGACGGAAACAATGAAGACTTTTTACGGTCGTCAGATGTGCGAATGACAGTAGTTAGAACTCAGGAGAACCTTCCGTTTGCTGGTCGATTGGAAGAGCTCGTGAATCGAACAAACCAGCTTAATTTTTTGAAGACACGGATTGAGCCAGGGACACTCGCGCCGTTCATTGTTGACCTTGGTAAGAACCAGGTCTATTCACTTTTTGTTTGGGATAAGTTTGGTAATTACGGCCTCGTTGGCTTTGCATTCGTGAGGACTAATACAAAAGAACTGAGGCATTTCACCTTCTCCTGTCGAATTATGAACATGGGTATCGAGGAGGAATTTGCATGGTATCTGCATAACGCCGCTAACGGTCCACGCGTACCGATGGAAAAGCTCCCCGTAGCAGCGAAGCACCATGATTGGATTACGGTGCTGGACTCGTCAGCAGACGAAGCAAAGGAAGCTATCGCGGTGGCTATGGGGGGAGATTCGGATTCTAGCGATGCTCGTGTTCGAATTATGGCTAACTGCCAGTCAGGTTCCATTGCACACTATTTGAACTTAGGCGTTCCTTTAGAGGTTGATAATTGGCCGCAGGCTTTTCGTTTAGCCGAATGGGTTGAAGATCATCAGCCCCGAGGAAGCTGGTTGCCCGAGCTTGTTTACGGTGCTTTTGTTGACTACCAAGAAGCAAAGTGGTGCGCTGAGGAGGGGGCACAGCTCTATAAACAGGGCGTTGAAAGTTTTATTTCGAAGTGTAAAGAACATGGTTCCAAACTGACCGTTTTGTTGCCTAGCGATAAGACGGAAAATACTAAGGGAGTATGTTTCGACTACACGCGGTTGAACGATGTTTGGCGTCAAGCAACAACTGATTCAAACGACGTAGAGATTATCGAGTTGAGCGAGCATATTAAGGGAACAGTCGTTGATCCGCGTCACTTTACTCGAGAGACGCTGATCTCGATGGCTGCCGTTTTAGGGGAGAAACTAAAGGAGGGTGGGTCAATCTAATTTGTTCCCAGGAACTCGAGACACCTAACGCTCAGCTTCCGGAAGTTTTTAGTCACGCTAAACCATTTTCTTCGAGTGTTTTATTAGTTGCTGCGTCTTTCAGAGGCTCTCATCATTTATGGAATAGGTCGGCTAGAAGTGCAGCGCGTATCTAGCGAGGGTGTCAGGAAGTTTGTGTGTGAGGCTCTGATCTAGAAGGAGTTTCACCGATAATGACTACGGTGTCACCGAAGAAAAACCATGACCCGGCAAAGGTCAACGAGATCAGCGAGAAGCTGATGGAAAACCCTGAACTCGCCAGCTTGATCAGCGAGCTGTCGACCTCCGCCGATGATGCAAGCGATCTGGTCAAAGGCCTGCTACAGGCATCGATCAACGCTGGTTTGCAGGCGGAGATGGATGCGCATTTGGGCTACGGCCATTCCGACCGCAAGACCAAAGCCCAGGTGGAAACCGCGCAGGGCAGCAATCACCGCAACGGGTCGTACACCAAGACCGTCAATTCCGGCTACGGCGCGGTAGAAGTGACCGTGCCCAGGGATCGTGCCGGCACGTTTACTCCGAAGATGGTGCCCAAAGGTGCACGCCGGCTGACTGAGCTCGATGACATGATCGTCTCGCTGTACGCCGGCGGGATGACCGTGCGCGATATTCAGCACCATCTGGCAACCACGCTCGGGGTGGATATGAGCCCGGATACGATCAGCACCATTACCGATGCGGTGTTAGACGAGGTCATGATTTGGCAAAACCGCCAGCTTGACGAGTTTTACCCGGTGATCTTCCTCGACGCGCTACGCGTCAAGATCCGTGACGGCCACCGCGTGGTCAACAAGGCTTGCTACATGGCGGTTCGGGTCGACGTGGACGGGATCAAGCACCTCCTGGGATCGTGGATCGAGGACGATAAAGGAGCCGCATTGTGGGCGTCGTTGTGCGCGAATCTGCCCAACCGCGGTGTCCAAGACGTGTTCATCGTGTGCTGCGACGGGCTCAAAGGCCTGCCGGAAGCTGTGGAGGCAACTTGGCCGAATTCTATGGTGCAGACCTGTATTGTTCACCTAATTCGGGCTGCGAACCGGTGGGTGTCCTACCAGGACCGCAAAGCAGTCTCGCGCGCACTGCGTGAGGTCTACACAGCCGCTAACGAGGACACCGCACGTGACAGCCTGGATGCTTTCGACGCCAGTGAACTTGGTCGGAAATACCCCAGTCGGTCAAAGTCTGGCGGGATGCATGGGAGCGGTTCGCGCCGTTTTTGCAGTTCCCGCCAGCGCCGAAGCGAGTGCTCTACACCACCAACTCCATCGAATCGCTCAATACCCAACTGCGTAAAGCTAACCGAAACTGGGTTCAATTCCCGAACGATACTGCCGCACTAAAGACGATGTGGCTGATGATCTGCAACATCGATGACAAGCGCACTTACCAGCGAGCGAAGAAGGAAAAACTCGACATTGAATGCAACTGCTATTTTGAAGAAGCGAAAGCCACTGGGTGGAAACAAGCCATCAACCAATTTGCCGTGTCTTACCCCAACCGATTCGCGGATTACTTGTAAACCAAGCCCCCGCACACAAAGAATCGGACACTCTCTGCCAGACCTCCTAGCGAATTGAATGAGTACGAGACTTATTTCATGGCTGGTGGCCGGACATACTTCACGCTGGCATCCACATTACTTTGAGACCTCGCACATGCTGTGTGGGTCAGGTTCCTGTTAGCAGTCTGGAGTATGGTACTGCCTTCGGCGGCATCACCCCCGGATCATTTTCAGACAGGGACGAAATTAAGCTATACCGAAGCCAGCGACAAGTTCCAATACCACAAGGCGAAAGGAACGCAGATAATCATAGTCTGCCCCGCCATGGGGCTAGGAGTATAAATCCTGAGTTCCTCCGAGCGGAACTGTTAACAACGTAATGGGGATTGGGGAGGCGTCGCTAACCGCCCGCTCCTTTTATGCCCCGGCCCCTAATGAGCTCCCGTAGCGCGGCTAATGCTTGGTTGCGGCTGCGGAGTTTCGATTTACCTGCGTTGGTTTTCTCTACGGGCCAGAATCTCTCCAGGCGCAGGGCAGCAGCCTCATGGAAGGGCGGTGCGCCGGTGCGGATGAAGGGGGTGATGCGGGAGGCAGTGCTAAGCGACGTGCGGCAGGCAGGCCACATCGTGCACCACTGCGCGGGCGAGCGTGGCGCGGACTGCGGCTCAAAAGTACTGGGGCATTGTGGGCGGGGTGGAAAGGGGCGTCGGCAAGCGAGGCTGTGGCAGAGAACTTGATGGTGAGCGCGGGGGCGTTTGCGCGGCGCGGATGCTGCGGAAGTCGGACACGCTTAAGGCCTTGAGGTCGCAAGACTACAGGCACGACAAATGTTTGGGCCTATTAGTTTCCCCGTGGCCGGTGTGCTTTCTGCATACGTATTTTGTTTAGTCTCATGCCTCACTCAGCGGGCGCTGGTAGCGTTTTATTGCATACCGCCACCAGCAGCCACAGGAGGTCATATCCATGGATACGGATATTACTGACCGGCTCGTATACGTCGGGTTAGTGCTTGTCATGGTGCTCTTCTGGACCTACTACATCCTGGACGTGCGGAAGGACCCCAGATCGG
>ERZ1030898.50-NODE-50-length-20433-cov-26.776622_pt1 | contig 20433 bp, 19 predicted proteins | sample MGYA00517298_ERZ1030898 | MGnify/ENA primary metagenome ERZ1030898 (study PRJEB33718, sample SAMN03159684) | human skin metagenome | collected 2014-05-20 | study: EMG produced TPA metagenomics assembly of the PRJNA266117 data set (Human skin bacterial metagenome... | reverse complement strand
TGCAGATTTCTGCGGGCATGAACATTCTTTGGGACGTCCCACTGGTCACCCCCGTACAAATCGGCATCATCTGCGCGATCACCATCGCCGCCTCGATCTCCGTGGCGACTGGCCTGGACAAGGGCGTGAAGATCCTGTCCAACCTGAACATCGCCGGCACGATCCTGCTGATGATCTTCGTGCTGCTGACCGGCCCCACGCTGAAGCTGCTGGGCCAGATCACCGAGTCTGTGGGCATCTACGCCCAGTCGCTGCCGGAGCTGATGTTCTGGGTGGATTCTTACAACGACAACCCGGGCTGGCACGCCACCTGGACCGCGTTCTACTGGGCGTGGACGATTTGCTGGTCGCCGTTTGTGGGCATGTTCTTCGCCCGCATCTCCCGCGGCCGCACCGTGCGCGAGTTCATCGGCGGCACGCTGCTTCTGCCCACCACCTTCGACCTGATCTGGTTTTCCATCTTCGGCCGCGCGGCCATTGACATGGAGGAGCGCGACCCGGGCGTGCTCACCACCCCGGTGGTGGAGGAGGGCGACACCCCGCAGGCGCTGTTCAGCCTGCTCGCGGAGTACCCGCTGTACGCCGTCACCGGCACGCTCGCCCTGGTGGTGATCGTGTTTTACTTTGTCACCTCCATGGACTCCGCCGCCCTGGTGATGGACATGTTCGCCTCCGGCGAGGAAAACAAGTCGCCCACCTTCTACCGCGTGGGCTGGGTCGTCGCCGTCGGCCTGGTCACCGGTGCGTTGCTGTTCATCAACGACTCCGGCATTGAAGCCCTGCAGCAAGTGGTGATCATCATCGCGCTGCCGTTCTTCTTCATGTACTTCGTCATGATGTACTCGCTGATCAAGGCGATGAACGACGACTCTGCCGCCGCGCTCAAAACCCGTTCCCGCACCTGGGAGAAGACCGACACCGCGGAGAAGCTCGAGGAGGGCGAGAACAAGCCCGCGCCGGGCTACGACTCGGAAGGCAACGAGGTCGAGCGCCCCGAGCTCGAGTACGACGCGGAGGACGACTCGTGGAAGTTCCCCGAGGGCTTCAGGCTGGATCGCAGCGGCGAGAACGACACGCTTGTCGACGACCGCAGGTCCGACACGTAGCAGCCTGAACTGCCACGATGCGGCTGAGCCCCCTTAGCGGGCCAGCCGCATTGTCCTGTGCGGGATGCCGGTGTCCAGGAACTCCTCGCCCTCGGCCACGAGCCCGAACTGCTCGTAGTAGCCCACCAGTCCAGACTGCGCCTCGACGATGAGGTCGCCGGGGAAGCACTCGGTGTAGGCGATGCCGGTGCGCACGATCTCCGGGCCGAGGCCGGATCCGCGGTGGTCGGGGTGGACCACAAACCGGCCGAAGCGGGAGCCGTCCGCGGTGGGGAAGACCCGGGCGCAGCCGGCCAGCGTGTCGCCGTCGAAGGCGAGGATGTGGCGGGTGTCAGGGCTCGCGTCCTGGTCGTCGATTTCGTTGAAGGGGCAGTGTTGCTCTGCCACGAAGACGTCCACACGCAGCTTGTACAGCTGGTGGACTTCCGTAGGCATCATCTCATGCAGTGACTTGAGGCTGATCATATTTCGGCTCAATCCTTCCCGTCTTTCCGTAGGAGAGGTGGCGGTGCGCCCACTCGAACGGGCCCTGCTTGCCCGCCCGGTCAAGCACCACTGCCAGCAGCAGAGTAATCAACCACACTGCAAAGCCGATGAGCAGCTTGCCGGTGACCGAGGTATCCAGGCCGATGCCCAAGAACGCTGGGGTGCAGATAGCGACAAACAAAAACGACTGCGCCAGGTAGCCCGACATGGAGCGCTTGCCCAGCGCCACGAACGCGCGCGCCCAGCCGGGGACTTCATTGTGCAGGCTGTCGGTGGCCAGCGCGAGGATCGCCAGGATGCCCGGACCGGTGAGGTAGCCCAGCGCCTGGTTGAGCACGAACAGCGGCAGCTCCCACTCGTCCGGCAGCACGCCCGCGGCCGCCAGGCCCCAGGGCAGGCCGACGCAGAGGACGATCAGCCCGGTGATCACACTCCAGGTGATGAGGGTGCGGCGGTGCGCGTGGACGTCGATAAGCACACGCTCCCTCGCCCACACGTAACCGATAAGACCGAGCGAAAGCAGCTGCAACACCGCAAAGGGCTGCGCCGCGAGCATGTTCAGCGCCATCGACCAGTTGGAGGAGAAATACGCGCCGGGGCTGTCCAAGGTGGCGGTGGGGGGTGCCTCCATAAAGCCGCTGGACGCGTCGAAATACGCGGACGCCGCGGCCCCCATCACGCCCATCGCGGTGAACAAACCGAGGATGATATACGCGATGATGCGCAGCGTTTTCGAGCTCAGCGTCAGCATCGCGGCCAGCAGTATGCCCACAAGCCCGTAGGTGAGCATGATGTCGCCGAAGAACAGCAAGAACATGTGCGCTAGGCCGAACAGCGCCAGAATGCTGTATCGGCGGAACAGCACCCGTCGGGCCTGCTTGGCGGGGTAGTGCTTGCGGTACAGGCTCGCCGCCACCAGGCCGAAGCCAAATCCGAGCAGCGTGGAGAACATCGGCAGGCCGCGCACGTGAATGAACATGGCAGCAAACACGGCGCTGATCTGATCGATCACGCTATCCGGGCGCACGCCGCCGACGGACCAGCCAACGCGAGATTGGTCCTCAGACCAGTCGTTGATCACCCAGCCCTGGGTGGCGTTCGCCAGGGCGATGCCCAAAAGCGCGGTGCCGCGCGCGAGGTCCGGGACGATCAGGCGGGGGCGTTGCTGCTGGGTTTGGGGACGAGCGTGTTCGGCGTTCGCGGCTTCGTGCATGCGCTTTAAAGTACCGTCTCAGCCCCGCATCAGCCACGGGGAGATGCCGGCTATGATCGCGCGGGTGGACAGATCCAGCACCGGATCCAGGTCGGGGGCGAACTTGGGCGAGTGGTTGTACGGGGCGTCCGGGTCGGCGTTGCTGCCGACGACCCAGTAGAAATACGGCACGCCCCACGCGTTGGCGATGGTGGGGAAGTCCTCCGAACCGGACAGGCGGCCGAAGTCGCGCGCCTGGTCCCCGAACTGCTCGGTGAACGCGGCCATGACCGTCTCGGTCGTGTCCTCGTCGTTCCAGAACTCCGGTGCCGAGCCCACGATCTCGAACTCCGGCTCGCGCTCGCAGCCGGCGATCTCGCACTCGTCGCGCACGATTCGTTTGATGTCCGCGTTGATCTTGTCGGACATTGCTTCTGTGTAGGTGCGGGTTGAGACCTTCAGCTCCACTGAATCCGGGATCGTGTTCGGGGAATCGCCGCCGTGGATAGCACCGACGGTGAGCACCGCCATCTCCTGCGGGTCCACACCGCGGGAGATGATGGTTTGCAGACTCAGGATGACCTTGGCCGCGATCACCACCGGGTCGATGCCGGTGTGGGGCATGGAGCCGTGGGAGCCGGAGCCGTAGATCGTGATTTTGGTCTGCACGCAGGTGGCGAGCACAGGTCCGGACAAGGCACCCACGCCGTAGCCGTCCATCATGGTGCCCACGTGCTGGCCAAGCACCACGTCGGGTGTCTGGATCTTTTCGGCCAGCCCGCTGTCCTTCATGTCTTTCGCGCCGGCGCCCGTTTCTTCGCCGGGCTGGAACAGCGCGATGAAGGTGCCGGACCATGCATCGCGGTGCTTGACCAAGACCTCCGCCGCGCCCAGCAGTGCGGCTGTGTGCATGTCGTGCCCGCACGCGTGCATGCGGCCTAGCGACGGGTCCGCGGAGTAGTCCAGGCCCGTGTTTTCAGCAATCGGCAGCGCGTCGAAGTCTGCGCGGAAACACAATGTCGGGCCGTCGCCGTTTTCCAGGACGCCGACCTGGCCGGTTGTTCCCACTGGCGTGACTTCGAAGCCGATGGCGGTGAGCTCTTCGGCAATCCTCTTGGACGTTTCCACCTCCTGCATCGCAAGCTCCGGGTGCTGGTGGAGCCACTTGTACAGCTCTTCGCGCTTGGCCCGCGTGGCGTCGATAGTCGGCTCGAATGCGGCGAGGTGTCCAGTCAGTTTCGGGGATTGCGTCATGCGTTCACTGTAACCACGCGCAATCCTTACCGCGGGCGAAAGAGATGTGGTTGAATATCTCTGTTGATACTCATGTTGCCAATGTGATTGGGGTTGCTATGCGCCGTTCGTCCGCCGCCCGCCTGCTTACCGCCGCGTTTTTGCTTGTCACCTCGGCGGTTGTGGGCAGTCCCGCGGCGCACGCGCAAAACGCGGAGGCGCCGGTGGGCGACTTGGTCAACTACGTCTGGCGCACCGACCCGGTGTCCAAGGCCCTGGCCGGAAAGCCGATGGCGGACAAGGTCCTTCACCGCGTGCCCGGCTCCTTCTTCGATGCCCCGCGCACCCCGGCCGAATCCGAAGACGCGATGCGCCGCGGCCGCGCCCTCTACGGTCCGAGCACCCCGCTCTACGTCGGCTCCGAGCCCGGCAAGGAAGTCATGTGCACCGCCACCGCGGCGGGCTACAACGACCGCGGCGAGAAGATCGCCATCACCGCCGGCCACTGCGGCAACGTCGGCGACGCCGTGCGCTCCGCGGACTCCTGGCAGCTCGGCCGCACCGGCACGATCACCCACGTCAACCGCGAGCTGGACTACGCCGTGATCACGCTTGCAGACAACACCGAGGTCACCCGCTCCTACAACGGCGTGACCGTCAACCACCTGGGCGGCGCGCCGGTCAAGCCGGGTGGGGTGGTGTGCAAGACCGGCGTGGCCTCCGGCACCACCTGCGGCTACACCTACACCGACTGGGAGGCGCGCAACACCAACCAGGTCTGCGCCATGCAGGGCGACTCCGGCGCACCGCTGATGGTGGGCGACCGCGTGATAGGCATGATCAACGGCGGCATCTGGGGCCCGCCGTTCAACGTCGCCTGCCGCACCCCGCTGCAGGGCCCACTGCACGCGCCGACTGGCGCGCTGCGCATGGACGCCGTGCTCGGCGACATCCCGGGCGGGTTCCGCCTGCCGTAGGGAAGGCTAGCCCCGCTAGCCCCGCAGGCGCTCCGCGATCTCGCCCACGATCCGCGGGTTGCCCGCAACGCACCAGGTCACGCCACCTGCGTCGACCTTGACGCACCGCCCGCCGACGGCCTCCACCAGCGCCTTGCCCGGCAGCCAATCCCAATCCGGCACGGTGTGCTGCAGCCACGCACCCATCTGCCCGGACGCGAGATTCGACAGGTCCACAGACCCCGCCCCCATCATGCGCATCGTCGCCGCCCCCGAAATCACGCGCAGCCACGCCTCGCGCACATCGTCGTTGGCCATAAAAGTGGGGTGCAGGTAGGTCACCACTGCACTTTCGCTTAGCGACGACTCCGCCAACCCCGCAAGCTCCACCCCGTCACGCGTGGCCACGCCGTCCGCCGCGATCCACGTGGTGTCCGTGGCGGGGCGGTGCACAGCGCCGATGGCGGGGGAGTGGGCGGAGTTGTCGTCGACAAGCGCGAGCGCCGAGCAGAAGTAGTCCGAGCCCTGGGAGAAGTTGTAGGTGCCGTCCACCGGGTCGATCACCCAGGTGCGGCCGGTGGAAGATGTGCGGGAGGCGCCTTCCTCGCCGATCACGCCGTCGTCGCCACGCAGCGCCTCGAGTACCTCCGCGACGAACTCCTCGGCAGCGCGGTCCGCTTCCGTAACCACGTCGGAGACGGAGGTTTTCACCTCCGCATCCAGGCCCTCGGCGCGCATGCGCAGCGCCAGTTGTCCGGCGTGGCGCACGAGCGCGGCGGCCAGCTCGGCGTCGGAATCGTTGCGGTGGTCAGAGATAAACGCTTGGGTGTCAGTCACGCGGCCATTATGGCGCAGCCGGAGAGTCCTCGCCCTCCTTGAGGTACACGTTCGAGCCCAAGTCGCGGAACTCGCGCGCCATCTCCTGCTCGCCCTCGCGCGCGTCGGAGGAAGCAGCATCCACGTCGAAGTCGAAGGACGGCATGCCCAAATCCGCGATCTGGTCGCCGAATTCGTCGCGGATGTCCTGGCTGATGCGCATGGAGCAGAACTTCGGGCCGCACATGGAGCAGAAGTGCGCCGTCTTCGCGGGCTCCGCCGGCAGTGTCTCGTCGTGGTAGGACTGCGCCGTCTCCGGGTCCAGGGACAGGGCGAACTGGTCGTGCCAGCGGAACTCGAAGCGGGCCTTGCTCATCGCGTCGTCCCAGTCCCGCGCGCCCGGATGCCCCTTGGCCACGTCGGCGGCGTGGGCGGCGACCTTGTAGGTGATCACGCCGGTTTTCACGTCGTCGCGGTTGGGCAGGCCCAGGTGTTCCTTCGGGGTGACGTAGCACAGCATCGCCGTGCCGCCGGCCGCGATGTTGGCCGCGCCGATGGCGGAGGTGATGTGGTCGTAGCCCGGTGCGATGTCGGTGACCAGGGGGCCGAGCGTGTAGAATGGTGCCCCGCCGCACCACTCCTCTTCCTTCTCGTTGTTCACCTGGATCATGTTCAGCGGCACGTGGCCCGGCCCCTCGATCATGACCTGGACGTCGTAGTCCCAGGCGCGCTTGCACAGCTCGCCGATGGTTTTCAGTTCCGCGAACTGCGCGGCGTCGTTGGCGTCGGCCACGGAGCCTGGGCGGAGCCCGTCGCCAAGCGAGAATGCGACGTCGTACTGGGAGAAGATCTCGCACAGCTCGTCGAAGTTCTCGTACAGGAAGGACTCCTTGTGGTGCGCGAGGCACCAGCCGGCCATGATCGAGCCGCCGCGGGAGACGATGCCGGTGACGCGCTTGGAAGTCAGCGGCACGTACGGCAGGCGCACGCCGGCGTGGACGGTCATGTAGTCGACGCCCTGCTCGCACTGCTCGATCACGGTGTCGCGGAAGATCTCCCAGGTCAGGTCCTCGGCGACGCCGTTTACTTTCTCCAGCGCCTGGTAGATCGGCACGGTGCCGATCGGGACGGGGGAGTTGCGCAGGATCCACTCGCGGGTGGCGTGGATGTCGTCGCCGGTGGACAGGTCCATCACGGTGTCCGCGCCCCAGCGGGTGGCCCAGCGCAGCTTGTCCACCTCCTCGCGGATGGAAGAGGTCACCGCGGAGTTGCCGATGTTGGCGTTGATCTTGGTCAAAAACGCGTTGCCGATGATCATCGGCTCGCTTTCCGGGTGGTTGATGTTGTTCGGGATGATCGCGCGCCCCGCGGCGACCTCTTCGCGCACCTTCTCCACGTCGCAGTGCTCGCGAAGTGCGACGAACTCCATCTCGCGGGTGATCTCCCCGCGACGGGCATAGGCCATCTGGGTCACGCGCTTGCCGTCTTTCGCGCGCAGCGGCGTGCGGGTTTCGCCGCGCCATTCCTCGCTGGCGGCGCCGCGTTTGACGGCCGCGCGGCCGTCGTCAAGCAAATTGCGCTCGCGGCCTGCGTACTCCTGAACATCGCCGCGTGCCGCGATCCATTCGCCGCGGAGGCTGGGCAGGCCCACCTCCGGCTCCGCGTGCGGGCCGCGGGTGCGGTAGATCTTGAACGGCTCGTTTGGGCCGGTGGGGGAATCATCCAGTGCAATCGCGGTTTCCGGAACCTCCAGCCCGTCCTTTTCAATCGGGGCGTAGGAGTGCTTCGGGTGGATTTCATGTGCATAAATGTCGTGAGCCACGACCTTCTCCTTCCTTCGCTGGTGCTAACCAGACAGGTTCGAACGGTGCTCGCGCGGGCGTCAGCGCGATCTCAGCCCGGTGCCCCGGGCGCCCGTGTGGGGTCGCAGGCCACTGTATCCCGTCTTGGTGGCCGCGTCAGGCGGTTCGCTAGACTTTGCCCCTATGCAGCCGGAAACTCAGACGCGGATCAAGGACTTAAGCTCCACACTTTCCACCATTGAGAAGGTGATGGACCTGGACGTCCTGCGCGAGCGCGCCCGCGAGCTGGAGGCCCAAGCCGGGGACCCGTCGCTTTGGGACGACCCGGCTCACGCACAGCAGGTCACCACCGAGCTGTCGAATGTGCAGGCGCGTCTTCGTAAGGTCGCGTCGCTTCGCTCGCGTATCGACGACCTCCCGGTGATGTACGAACTCGCCGAAGAAGAAGGCGATTCCTCCATGGCCGACGAGGAGCTCGACGACGTGGCGGCGCAGATCGACTCGCTGGAGGTGCAGACCATGCTCTCCGGCGAGTACGACCAGCGCGAAGCCGTGGTGAACATCCGCTCCGGCGCCGGCGGCGTGGACGCGGCCGACTGGGCCGAGATGCTCATGCGTATGTACACCCGCTGGGCCGAAAAGGCCGGCCACAAGGTGGACATCTACGACATCTCCTACGCGGAGGAGGCCGGCATCAAGTCCGCGACCTTCGTCGTGCACGGCGAGTACCTCTACGGCCAGCTCTCCGTGGAGCAGGGCGCGCACCGGCTCGTGCGCATCTCTCCCTTTGACAACCAGGCGCGGCGCCAGACCTCGTTCGCCGAGGTGGAGGTGCTGCCGGTGGTGGAGCAGACCGACCACATCGACATCCCCGACTCCGACATCAGGGTGGACGTCTACCGCTCATCCGGCCCCGGCGGGCAGAGCGTGAACACCACCGACTCCGCGGTGCGCATCACGCACATCCCCACCGGCATTGTGGTGACCTGCCAGAACGAGAAGTCCCAGATCCAGAACAAGGCCTCGGCGCTGAACGTGCTCCAGTCGAAACTGCTGGAGAAGAAGCGCCAAGAGGAAAAGGCCGAGATGGATGCCCTTGGCGCCGGCGGCAACGCCAGCTGGGGCAACCAGATGCGCTCCTATGTGCTGCACCCGTACCAGATGGTCAAGGACCTGCGCACCGACTACGAGGTCGGCGACCCGCAGAAGGTCCTCGACGGCGACATCGACGGGTTCTTGGAGGCCGGCATCCGCTGGCGCATGGCGCAGCAGCAACAAGAATCACACCAGTAACAGGTAAGGTGTGTCGCGTGATCCGATTCGACCATGTGACCAAGGCGTACCCGACGTCCACGCGCCCCGCGCTCGACGACGTCACGCTCGACATCCCCGACGGCGAGTTCGTGTTCCTCATCGGCGCGTCCGGCTCCGGCAAGTCCACCTTCCTGCAGCTTTTAATCCGCGAAGAAAACGTCTCCTCGGGCGACATCTTCTTCAACGACTTCCACGTCAACGCCCTGGGCGGCAAGCAGGTGAACAAGCTGCGCCAATCCATCGGCTACGTGTTCCAGGACTTCCGTCTGCTACCGAACTTGAGTGTCTACGACAACGTCGCATTCGCGCTGGAAGTCATCGGTAAGCCGAAAAACCGCATCGCCAAACTCGTCCCCGACGCCCTCGAGCTGGTCGGCCTCGGCGCCAAAGCCAACCGCATGCCGCGGGAGCTGTCCGGTGGTGAGCAGCAGCGCGTGGCTATTGCGAGAGCTTTCGTCGATAAGCCAAAGCTCATGCTTTGCGACGAACCGACGGGCAACCTCGACCCCGGCACCGCCGACGAAATCATGGCCTTGCTCGCACGCATTAACCGCATGGGGACCACAGTGGTCATGTCCACGCACAACGCGCGAGCGGTGGACGAGATGCGCAAACGCGTGGTTGAGCTGCAGCTGGGCAAGATCGTGCGCGACGAGGAAAACGGCGTGTACGGGGACGTGAGGAGGTAGCCGTGAACTGGGAGTTTATTTTCCGTGAGGGTGTCAAAGGCCTGGGCCGCAACCTCACCATGACCATTGCGCTGATCATCACCACCGCGCTGTCGCTGGTGCTGGTGGGCACCGGCGTGTTGATTTCCAAAGCCACCACGCAGACGAAGGACCTGTACCTGGACCGCGTCGAGGTGATGGTGGAGCTGGACGAGGACATCTCCGCCAACGACCAGGACTGTTCCTCGGACCGCTGCAAGCAGGTGCGCGACACCCTGCAGGCCGACGACCGCGTGGAGCAGGTGACCTTCCGCTCACGCGAGCAGTCCTACGAGCGATTCAAGGAACTGTTCCAGGAATCCGAGCCGGAGCTGGTGCGCGAGACCACCCCGGACGCCCTGCCGGCCGCGCTGCACGTGCGACTGGCGGACCCGACCGACACCTCGCCGCTGGACAAGATCCGCGACATGGAGCAGGTGGAGGTCATCTCCGACCAGGCGGATACCGTGCGCTCGGCGGCCGGGACGCTGAACACGTTCCGCAACGTGGCGTTCGCCGTGGCTGCGGCGCAGGCGCTGGCTGCGGTGTTCCTCATCTCCAACATGGTGCAGCTGGCCGCCTACAACCGCCGCGAGCAGATCGGCATCATGCGCATGGTGGGCGCCTCGCGCTGGTTCACCCAGGCGCCGTTCGTGCTGGAGGCGGTGCTGTCCGTGCTGATCGGCGCGGTGCTGGCCACCGTCGGCGTGTGGGCCGGCAAGCAGCTCATCGTGGACCCGCTGTTGGGGGACCTCTACGCCAACCAGCTCATCGCGCGCGTGCCGGACAGCACCGTGTGGGCGGTCATGCCGCTGGTGGGCCTGGTTGCCATGGTGCTCGGCGGGCTGGCCGCGCAGGTGGCGCTTCGCTCTTACGTGCGCAAGTAGTACACTTGGCGCTCTTATGTCCAAGAAGAACAAGAAGCAGAAGCTTTCCAACACCGGTGTGCTTGCCACCAACCGGAAAGCTCGCCATGACTACCACATCTTGGACACCTGGGAGTGCGGCCTGGTGCTGCAGGGCACCGAAATTAAGGCGCTGCGCGAGGGCAAGGTGTCGCTGGTGGAGGCATTCGCCACCATCGACAACGGCGAGGTCTGGCTGCGCAACATGCACATCCCGGAGTACTCCCGCGGCCACTGGACCAACCACCCGCCGCGCCGCACCCGCAAGCTGCTTTTGCACCGCCGGGAGATCGACTCGCTGGAAGGCAAGGTTCGCGACGGCAACCGCACCCTGATCCCGCTGTCGCTCTACCTCAAGGACGGCCGCGCGAAGGTCGAGCTGGGGCTTGCGCAGGGTAAGCAGGACTACGACAAGCGCCGCGACATCAAGCGCCGCACCGAGGACCGCGAGATCACCCGCGATCTGGGCCGCAAGCTCAAGGGCATCAAGGCCTAATTTCGCTACGGTGGGTGCCTATGAAGAAGGCACTGATTACTGGAGCATCCCGCGGCATCGGCCGCGCCATCGCCGAGGACCTAGGCAAGGACCACCACATTTACGCCGGCGCGTCGAAGGACGCCTCCGGCATCGTCTCGGCCCTGCGCAGCGCCGAGCCGTTCGAGGCGGACCTCACCGACACCGGCGCCATCCTGGAGGCGGCCTCCAAGATCGAGGAGCTGGACGTGCTCGTCCTCGCCGCCGGCGTGATGGACGGCGGCCCGCTCGAAGAGCTCACCGACGATAAGTGGCGCGAGATGATGGAGGTCAACCTCTTCGCCCCCGTCACGCTCACCCGCGCGCTGCTTCCCGCTTTGCGACGTTCCTCCGGCCTGATCATCACCATCAACTCCGGAGCCGGGTTCCACGGCGTGGCCGAGAACTCCGCCTACTGCGCGTCCAAGTTTGCCCTGCGCGGGTTCACCGAGTCCCTGGCGCAGGAGGAGGCCGGCAAGGTGCGCGTGACCTCCCTGCACCCGGGCCGCACCGACACCGACATGCTCGCCGGCGACGACGGCATGCCGAAGATGGCGGCCGACGAGGTGGCCAAGGCGGCGCGCCTCGCTGTCGACGCCGGCCCGGATGCCGTCGTGGAGTTTCTCCGGGTGCGTCCGGCGTTTACGTCGTAAAGCCTCTTGTGCATCTTGGGCGCGTGCGGTAAAGTTCCATCTCCTACGTTTCTTCGTAGTTGAAGGGGTCGATTCTGGTTTCGACTTCATCTACTTAGCCAGGGGAAGCGTGCCGGTGCAGGCAGGAGACCACCGTAAGCGTCGCTGTAACTAATAAACGCAGAGAAGAACTCTCAGCGTGACTACGCCCTCGCTGCCTAAATAGAAAGGTCCAGCGACCTGCGTGTCCGTCAGGCCGGGGATGTCCCCGACCCGGTACCTGGCGTCGACTTAGGGGACTTGCCTTCCGGCCCTGTCAGTGGGGCCTTGGAAGGGACACCTTTCACTGACTGGGCCCGTCATCCGGACATGTTCGCCTGATCCGGAGGGTCGATGAGAGACAACGTGCGAACTGCGCACGGAGAAGCCCTGGCGCGGTGATGAAGGACCCGGGTTCAATTCCCGGCGGCTCCACCTAGTGCGATTTCCCCCGGTCTGTTTGACCGGGGGAATTCCTTTGTTTGTGCAGGTAGTGGCAATGGACCGCCTTCTCTTTGAACTCGGCAGAATACTCTCTGGGCTGATAGGCATTGTGTTTGGCAGGCGCTGACAACGATCCGGGCTAACGCAGATTTTGCACGAAAAATTGGCGATGCCCACGAAACAGACCATCCTGGTTCTCCTGAAGCTGGGCACATGGATCAAACAAACAATGCCATTGGTCGAGACATTGGGTTACGACACGAAGGAGATGAAGCGGGCGCCATCAATGAATGGCATGCGCAGGCTAAAAACGGTGGTCTGATCAAGATAAACTGGTTGGTAAGGAGTTTGTTGTGAAAGAAAGAACGATCATTCCGGGAATGCTTCTTGGAATTGTCTTGGGCGTCGCAACCCTTTATGGCGGAGTGCTCCTGTCCACATGCCTTCCAATACCTTTCGTCTTCTATGGGCTACCTCTACCTTCATTGGTGGTGTTGGGTGTATTAACCATGTCTGTCTACATGTTGAAAAAGGATCGGCTTAGCGACCGATCATGGCGTGCTTTTGCCTTCACATTCGCCGCGGCTTTCGTCGTTGCAGCGTTCTTATGGGTGAGCACCATTTCAGGCTATGGAGACTTCGGGAGCTTCGGCATCAGCTCAGAAAGCAGCCAGAAGGCTGGTTAAATCGCTCGGTGACGCAGTAGTGCATCAGCGAAAGTGGTTGCCTTAATAAGCTCTGGAGCCTACGCGGCTCCAGGCGACAACGCTCCGGTATCCGGCTCGTCGTGCATTCAATTTAACCGAGTGTCAGTGCACGGACAACCGACTAATTCGGTTCCAGCGGAAGCCGCTTAGTCGATCGGGTAACCGGTGACCGGGCCCTCGATGTTCGGCTGCCAGCCCAGCGCGGGGGCGACGTGGGTGGCGAAGTTCTCCAGGATTTTCACGTTGACGTCCACGCCCATGCCGGTGGGGATGGTGATTAACAGCGTGTCGGCGGCCATGACGGCCGGGTCGGCCTTGAGCTGCTCGATGAGCTTGTCCGGCTCGGCGGCGTAGGTGCGGCCGAAGGTGGAAGCGCCCACGTCAGGCAGCATGCCCACCTGGTCGGAACCGGAGGCCTGCATGCCAAACATCTGCATATCGGCGCCGTCGACGATGGGGAAGATGGAGCGGGACACGGACACGCGCGGGGTCCAGTCGTGGCCCGCTTCCTTCCATGCGGCGCGGTAGCGGCTGATCTGGTCCGCCTGGATTTCGCCCAGGGTCTCGGCGGTGGTCTCAGAGACCAGGGTGGACGACATCAGGTTCAGCCCATCCTTGGCGGTCTGCTCCGCCGATGTGTGGGTGCCGGAGCCGTAGAAGATGTGCTTGCGCAGCTCGGGCGCCATGGGAAAGACCGGCAGGGCGGAGCCGGGCTGGAACATGTTGGGGTACTGCCGCTCCAGCGGTGCTGCGGTGGCGAATCCGTTGCCGTCCACCGCGGCCATGAAGGTCTCCAAGTGGGCGCGTGCCACGTCCGCGCCGTTGGGGGCTTCGCCCTTGTAGCCGAAGGCCTCCCAGCCGCGCTCTGCAACCTCGGGGGTGCCGCGCGAGACACCCAGGGCCACGCGCCCGCCGGAGAGCTGGTACAGGGAGGCGGCCTCTTCGGCAAGGTAGAGCGGGTTTTCGTAGCGCATATCGATCACGCCGGTGCCCACCTCGATGTTCTTGGTGGTGGCGGCGACCGCGCCGAGCAGCGGCATCGGGGCGGAGGCCTGCGGCACGAAGTGGTGGACGCGGAAGGACGCGTTGTTCACGCCGATCTCGTCGGCTGCCTGGGCGATCTCCAGGTGGATCTTGGCGATCTTCTCCGCGGACGGGCCGCGCTGGCCGCCGAAGGCGTAGTGCCCGAAGCTCAAGAAACCGAAGGCTTTCATTGCTAAACACTCCTTTTTGGTGACGTATCAACAAGCAGGGTAGTGCCTCACCCGCAGAATGTCACGGTCTCAGACAGGCCGCACCACATACCCCGAGCGAAGGACCCCTATTGCGGCCCAAAATTGCGCATACTCGGGAGGGCTTACTCGGGGTTTGTGGGGCTGCAACCGACAGGAACCTCTACGCCTGTGCAAATCGGCACCGAATACTTGGGCCTTAGCCTCCGGTGGCATGAACCGCAACGCCATCGCAGCACTCGTCGCCACGACCTTCCTGGTCGTCGGCTGCAGCGGCGCGCCTGAGGTGGAGCACGTGACGGTGACCGAAACCGTGGAAGCGCCGGAAGCGGAAGCGCCGGAGGCGCCAAAAGCAGAGGAAGAGCCGACGAAGCAGGCAAAACAAGCTGCGGCGGGGGAGGCGGAGCACGTCGATAGGCAAGGCGTTCCTGGCGCCCCGCTGGCGTACCCGGGCGCCGGCGGCCCTATCCCGGACAACGCGCGGCCGATCAGGTCGATCAAGAGCATCGGCGACAGCCCCGTGCAAAACGCGCTGTTTGTCACCCCGTCCGGCAACATTGGCTGCATGATGAACCTCGCGGACGAGCCGATGTTCGACTGCGGCGTGAAATCCTTCATGGAAAGCGAGCAATTCGGCATCGGTGAGCTAGGCACGCCGCGGTGGATGATGGAAATCCTCGGCGGCTACCCGCGCGAGCAAACTGAGCCGCCGCTTTACGACGACTCCGTGTGGCCCGCGGGCAGCGAATCCGCGGAGGTTGTGCAGTACGGCGAAGTGGTCAACCACGGCCCGTTCGTGTGCGCGGTGGAGGAGACCGGCGTGACCTGCTGGGACTCTGAAAGCGGCAAAGGGGCGTGGCTGGAGCGCGACGAAGTGGTGTTTTTCTAAGCCGCCCTAGCGCTCGCTGGCTGTTGAGTTAAAGCAGCGTCCAGGTTGCGTAAAAGCTTCGTAGAGGCCCTTGAACGCGCCGAAATGCCAGGTAGGTTGGCGCCCATGACCTCCAAGACTGTAAAGACGTTGTCCGCAGCAACTGCTCTCGCCGCCCTCGCCGGCGGCTTTATTGGCGCAGGCACCGCCAACGCGCAGATGTCTTCCAACGGGCCTGCTGACCTTGAAGGCCTGACGCAGATGGGATGGTCTGCCTTTAGCGGTTCCGTGATTAACAAGGGCGGTACGCACATGCTGCTGAAGAACCTGCCGGAGGGGGCGAAGCCGTTGTCCGCAGACAAGGCGAAGACTGCATTGAAGGGGTCGCTGCCGGTGAAGAGCGACGCGTCGATGACGGTCACTTTCGGACCGGACGGCAAGCTGTCCTTCTTTGACGGATGCAATGCTGGCAGCGCCGGGTACTCCATCGATGGCACCGGTGCTGTGAAGGTCGGGGCCATCGCCGAGACGCAGCGCCTGTGCGACCCGACCAAGATGAACAAGGCGGACGAGCTGAAGTCCATCCTGCGCTCGAACCCGTCGGTGTACCGCATCGACAACGAGACCATTGCGCTCACGGCCCAGGGCAAGGCCATCGAGTTCTCCAAGGTTGCCGCGAACTAGTCGACGCCACTTACGTCACCCGCTGCTCCCACCTGAGCAGCGGGTTTTTGGTTTTCTTAGGACAACTATTGGGTGTGCCAAGTCTATGAGCTGGGTCAACGCAAGTTTGGAGTTGCGTTGAAGTTCCTTTGAGCCCCTTGTTCGTCTGGAAACGCTCGGTAGCGTGTGGGCCATGGTTACTTCAACCAAGACCCTAAGGAAATTGTCCACAGCAACCGCAGCCGTCGCCCTCACGGGCGGCCTCCTGGGCGTCGGAACTGCCGACGCCCAGGAGCAGAACGAGGCCTCCAGCATCGACCAGTTCGTGCAGATGAGCTCGAGCCTGTTCGGCGATCTCGGCGGCACACCCGCACCCGCACCGGCCCCGGCGCCAGCACCGGAGAACCCGGCTGGCTCCGAGCTGATCCAGCAGATCCCGGAAGGTGCGGATCACCTCACGGATGACCGCCTCACCGCTGCGCTGGACACCACTCTGCAGTCGAAGAAGAACACCGCCATCACCCTGGACTTCCGTGAGAACGGTGTGCTCCACTTGAACGACGGCTGCAACTCCGGCACCGCCAAGTACCAGATCGACAACACCGGCGCGCTGCACCTCAGCGACTTCACCGAGACCAAGATGGCGTGCGAGCCCGGTGCGCAGAAGGACGCCGACGACCTGAAGATGATCCTGCAGACCAACCCCCAGCTGTTCCAGCTCGACGCGTCCACCCTGTTCCTGTCGGGCCAGGGTCACGGCATTGAGCTTCAGAAGATGCACGGCCGCGACTACCAGTAATTTTTCCAAGCGACGCGAAAGCCCCGGACCGCAACGGCGGTCTGGGGCTTCATCCCTGCGTTTGGGGGAGGGCCGGGTTTGGCAACGAAGTTTGGTTAGCCTAAGGTGGGTCAGGTAATCCTTACCTTATGAACTGAACGGAAGGACGACCGTGACCCGTTTCTCGCGTACCTCTCTCATCGCCCTCGCGGCCGCCGGTGCCCTCACGCTGGGCGCGTGCTCCACTCCCGAGACTGAAACCAGCACGGATGCCGCCGCGGGTTCGGAAACGGCGGCGACCGAAGGGGCGTCGACAAGCAATGATGCTTCCGACGGCACCGTGACCGTCACCGACAACTACGGCGAGAAGACCGTGCCCAGCCCGCCGAAGCGCGTGGTCGCCCTGGATAACCGCTCCTTTGAGCTGCTGGATTCCTGGGGGATTAAGCCGGTCGCCGCGCCGCGCGACATTGTGCCGAATTCCATCCCGGGCATCGCGGACGACGAGGACATCCTCAACATTGGCAACCACCGCGAGCCGAACCTGGAAGCGATCGTCGCCGCCGACCCGGACGTGATCGTCTCCGGCCAGCGCTTTGAGAAGTTCGACGACGAAATGCAGAAGCTGGTCCCGGACGCGACGCTGCTGGACTTCGAGCCCCGCGAAGGCGAGCCGATCGACCGCGAGATCATCCGCCAGACCCTGGAGCTGGGCGATGTCTTTGGCAAGCAGGCTGAAGCTGAGCAGGCAGTTCAGGAATTCACCGAGGCTGTCCAGCGCGCCCGCAACGCCTACGACCCGGAGCAGAAGGTCATGGCGCTGAACGTCTCCGGCGGCGAGATCGGCTACGTCGCCCCGGGCGTGGGCCGCGTGTGGGGCCCGCTGTTCGACCTGATCGGCTTCACCCCGGCGCTCGAGGTGGCTAACGCCTCCGACGACCACCAGGGCGACGACATCTCCGTCGAAGCCATCGCCAGCGCCAACCCGGACTGGCTGCTCGTGCTGGACCGCGACGCAGGCGTGAAGTCCATCACCGACTCCCCGGAGGCGCTGTCCGTGATCAACGACTCCGCGCCGCTGAAGAACGTCACCGCGGTGAAGGACGGCCACGTCTACGTCGCCCCGGCGGACACCTACACCAACGAGTCCATCTACACCTACACCGAGATTCTGAACCAGATCTCCGAGCAGCTCGAGGCCGACAAGTAGTCTGTCTGCGATGACTGATACAACGACCACCACCCGCCCCAAGCTTCTGGACTGGAAGCTCGGGGCGGGTGTCGTCCTTGTTTTAGCCCTCCTCGCCGCGTCGTTGATGGTGGGGCAGTACGACATCCTGGGCACCGAGGACGGCTGGGAAATGTTCCGCGCCACCCGCGTGCCGCGCACAATCGCGCTGGTGCTCGCCGGCGCGGCGATGGCGATGAGCGGGCTGATCATGCAGATGCTCACCCAGAACCGCTTCGTCGAACCCACCACCACCGGCACCACCGAGTGGGCCGGGCTGGGACTACTCGCGTCGTTTCTGCTGTTCCCGGACGGCTCCGTGATGACGCGCATGCTGCTCGCCGTCGGCGCCGCCTTCATCGGCACCATGGTGTTCTTCGCGTTCCTGCGGCGCGTCACACTGCGCTCCAGCCTGGTGGTGCCCATCGTGGGCATCATGCTCGGCGCCGTGGTCAGCGCGGTGTCCACCTTCATCGCGCTGCAGACTGATCTTTTGCAGTCCCTCGGCGTGTGGTTCGCGGGCTCGTTCACCAGCGTGATCGCAGGCCAGTACGAGATCCTCTGGGTCGTGCTGCTCGTGGTTATCGCCGTGTTCTTCTATGCCGACCGCCTCACCGCCGCCGGCCTGGGCGAAGACATCGCCACCAACATCGGTCTGAACTACAACCGCATCGTGCTGGTGGGCACCAGCCTTGTCGCGGTGGCCACCGGCGTGGTCACGGTTGTCGTAGGCAACCTGCCGTTCCTCGGACTCATCGTCCCCAACATCGTGAGCATGCTGCGTGGCGACGACCTCCGGTCCAACCTGCCCTGGGTCTGCCTCACCGGCATTGGCGTGGTCACGCTGTGCGACCTGCTCGGCCGCATCGTCATCGCGCCGTTCGAGATGCCAGTGTCCGTGATCCTCGGCGTGGTCGGCGCCGCCGTCTTCATCGCCCTGATTGTGAAGAGGAGCCGGAATGCGTGAGGTAATGCGCGGGGTCGGGGCGTTCCAGACGTCGCAAAGCAAGAGGCGCTACTGGCTCGTCGTAGGCGCGCTTATGGTGGCCGCGCTGCTGTTCACCGCGGGCCTGCTGTCCTGGGGAAACCCCATGGAGTTTGGCACCCGCGGTTACTGGCTGATCGCGGAGCGCCGCATGAACTCCGTCATTGCGATGGCGGTGGTGGCGGTCTGCCAGGCCGTGGCGACAGTGGCGTTCCAGACGGTGACGAACAACCGCATCATCACCCCGTCCATCATGGGGTTCGAATCGCTGTACGTGGCCATTCACACCTCCACGGTGTACTTCCTCGGCGCCGCGGGGCTGAGTAACGCCCGCACACTGGAAATGTTCGTGGTCCAGCTCGTGCTCATGGTGGGGTTGAGCCTGATCCTGTACACGTGGCTGCTCGCCGGCGACAACCCGAACATGCACGCCATGCTGCTCGTCGGCATCGTGCTCGGCGGGGGACTGGGCAGCGTCTCGACGTTCATGCAGCGCCTGCTCACACCCAGCGAGTTCGACGTGCTCACCGCCCGGCTGTTCGGCTCCGTGAACAACGCGGACCCGGCCTACTACCCGCTGGCCGTGCCGCTGGTGCTGGTGGCCGCCGGGTTGATGTACGTGAACTCGCGGCGCCTCAACGTGCTCGGACTAGGCCGCGATGTGGCCGTGAACCTGGGCGTGAACCACAAGAAGCACGCGGTGTTCACCCTCGTGCTGGTCTCAGTGCTGATGGCGGTGTCCACTGCGCTGGTCGGACCGATGACCTTCCTCGGCTTCCTGGTGGCCACGCTTGCGTACCAGTTCGCGGACACCTACGACCACCGCTACGTGTTCCCCATGGCGGCGCTGCTCGGCTACTGCATCCTGGCGGGCGCGTACTTCATCATGAACCACATCTTCTACGCCCAGGGCGTCGTCTCCATCATCATCGAGCTGGTCGGCGGCCTGACGTTCCTCATCGTTGTCCTACGGAAGGGGAGACTGTGATCGAGCTCAACGAGGTGAGCAAGGCCTACGGCGACGACACCGCCATCGGGCCGGTCTCACTGCAAATCCCGGCCGGTGGCATCACCGCTTTGGTGGGGCCGAACGGCGCCGGCAAGTCGACGCTTCTGACCATGATCGGCAGGCTCTTGGCGCTGGATTCCGGCTCCGTGCATATCGGGCAGATGGACGTGTCCTCCTCGAATCCGAAGGACCTGGCCAAAGTGGTCTCCATCCTGCGGCAGGAAAACCACTTTGTCACCCGCCTAACCGTGCGGCAGCTCGTCGGCTTCGGCCGCTTCCCGTACTCGGGTGGGCGCCTGACCGAGGCGGATGAGGAGATCATCTCCCGCTACATCGACTTCTTCGGCCTGCGCGAACTCGAGCACCGCTACCTGGACCAGCTTTCCGGCGGCCAGCGCCAGCGTGCATACGTCGCCATGGTGCTTTGCCAGGAGACAAACTACGTGCTTCTCGACGAGCCCCTGAACAACCTGGACATCTCTCACTCCGTGGAAATGATGCAGCACCTGCACTCCGCTGCCCGCGAGTTCGGGCGGACCATCGTGATCGTGCTGCACGACATCAACTTCGCGGCCCGCTACGCGGACTACATCTGCGCGGCGAAGGACGGGCAGGTATTCGCCTTCGGCACCGTAGAGGAGATCATGCGCGACGACTTGCTCACCGAGATCTTCAATACCCCGGTGCAAGTGATCGATGGCCCGCATGGGCCGATTGCCGCGTACCACTAAAATGCCCGTTGCGCTGCTGATTTGTGTGCGTTTTAGCTTCGTGGTTATATATCCATCCGTTGCTTCTGAGCGGTTCGGCCGCTTGG
>ERZ1030898.49-NODE-49-length-23485-cov-26.184507_pt1 | contig 23485 bp, 22 predicted proteins | sample MGYA00517298_ERZ1030898 | MGnify/ENA primary metagenome ERZ1030898 (study PRJEB33718, sample SAMN03159684) | human skin metagenome | collected 2014-05-20 | study: EMG produced TPA metagenomics assembly of the PRJNA266117 data set (Human skin bacterial metagenome... | reverse complement strand
CTCCCCACTAGTAGGTAACTGATTTCTCAGTCCAACTAATGGGGAGCAGTTCATTATCCACAGGGGTTTACCTAACTGCCTAGCGGCAGGGGAACCGTACGTGACTTTCGCGGCAGCAAAAGAAACCCCAGAGTCAATTAAAAACTCTAGGGTTCCTCGCTTGTTTTCTTCACGAGCTCAGCAAGAGCAGTGAGCCACCGATTGTTCCAGTACCTACATTTTCAATTGCCACAATGAAGCGGCTTCGCTTGTTATTACCCATATTTTGCTCCTTTTCTTGATTCGTGTGGACAGCGGACATTTCCAAAAAGATTTGACCTACAGTTTCACTAATCCAAAGAGCAATCAGAAACAACACTGCGAATGCTAAGGTACCCAGGGATTTGAACCCTAGATCACTGCTTAGCTCAGCCCGTGAAGCCCTTTTATTATAACACTTTTATTATAAAAAAGCAAGTGGAAACCACTCAGTTTTAAGTCGAATATATATGCCTATTTAGTCAAAGTTGCGTAGTTGGCAAACAACAGCTCATGGCGCTGCCGGGCGGTCGTGAGCTTAGTGGGAGTATTGCGAAACCTCCGCGCGCACATTAGCCTAAGACATGACAGCATGGTTCGTCCCTGAATCATCGCTGCACAATAAAAAGGGCCCCAACGAGCGGCTACTCGTTGAGACCCTCGGGCCTTAAAGACCCACGTGAAGCATCACCGCAATGAGCCTCACGGTAGCGGTCACAACGTTGAGGACTCCGCTCACCAGGTTAAGGATTGCAGCTCCTTTGGTGGCGGGGTCTTTTCTCTTGTGACCGGGTGTATCCAATGAGTGTTTACCCATTGTCTACCTCCCTTTGCGTCGTAGGGTTGTCCGCTCGCCTGAAAAAAGGGCGCGCGGGACAGCCCACGTCACGCGCGGGCCTTACCGCGCACCGACGAGGAAGTCACGCCCACACCCCACCACGAGTAGCGGGGGGTGGTTGTGAACCAGAAATAACGTTAGCAGCCGCACCTGACGAGACCTAGAAGCATGATTCCACCCTTGCCTTTATAAAAGCCGCCCACGAGGCAAAATGCACACAGAGACACTCGTAGCCGTACTTGGACTCATCAATCTCGTCGTGTGGAGAATGTTTTCTCTAAATCGGATTGCGCAGGTTACTCGTAGGTTAAAGAACTGTGTGTAGTTAATAAATATGAAAAGCTTGATTTAAATGTATTGTTGCTAGATCTTCGCATGTCCATTTGTTACGTACCTAGGCAGGTGATTTTCGTGGCTGCACCGTTTTACAGAAAGGAAGAAAATGACAAGCTCGCTTGTCGCCGACGGAATAAAAATAATCCGTGGGAATAGAGTCATCATCAACAATTTTTCGTCAAAGCTGAGATCCAGTGACATCGTGGCAATGGTAGGGCGAAATGGGGCCGGAAAATCAACCATCATGTCAGCGCTGACAGGCCACCTCATACCTACCGAAGGAAAGATTCACGTCCTGTCGGACAAAAAAGAGAAAGATGACGACCTATCTTCTTCGGTTGCCTTCGTATCACAAGGCCGTCCCCTCTATTCGAGTATTACGGTAGAGCAGCATACTCGACTAGCCCGTGATATTAACGACTCTTTCAACTATCAGTGGGCAAAAGAAAAAATTGAGTCACTCGGAATATCCGGGAAATCAAAAGTATCTCAATTATCTGGTGGGCAGCATACTCAAGTCGCGCTGATTATTTCTCTAGCGCGGAATAAAAAATTCATGATTCTCGATGAACCTATGGCTGATCTAGATCCAGTAGTTAAAATCTGGGTTCGAGAACTCTTGGAACAGGCGGCGAAAGAAGATGGCGTTGGGATATTAGTATCATCGCATACCGTATCTGATTTATCTGCAATACTTACCCATCTTTGGGTAATTGAAGAAGGGGATCTTCTTGCGTCTGTAGCGAGGGAAGAAATTGATTCGCAGAAAGATGGCGCCTTTGAAGAATTTGTGCTTGAGCATCTGACTAGGAAAGGCCTCTAATGCTAAAAGTAGCTTTACACTACTTCAAAATTGACCGACCCGCTTGGCTATCATGTGCGGCAATTCTTGTGCTACTGGCTTTATTGGCGGCATACGAAGTCAATTTCAAGCCTTATCTTGGGATGACTGAAATGCTGGCCGGTATTGTCCCCATGTTCGCCGGAATTGTGTGGGCAGTGGCTTTATTCTCTAAAGAATTTGAGACGAAATCTGTTGTCTGGTCCTTAAGCCAAGATCTCTCTTCCTCCAAGTGGTTTTTCTGCCGTATTATTAGCCCTCTAATCTCAGCACTAATCTTTGGAGTTTGTGTATGGGGGATTGTGGAAGTCAGTCAGCTGCGCTCGGACGGGTTGAATCAAGGTAAAAACATGATGTCGTACTCGTACATCGCTGGTCATGCCCTCTACCCAGCTGTGGTGACGGTACTAATGGTGTCTATTGCTTCGATTGCTGGCGTAGTTTTTAAAAAATCAATTCCCGCTGTGGCCGTAACTTTCGCATTAGGTTTATTGGTAGGAACGACAGGAGCTTCTTGGCTTAATCCTCTCCTTCCCGTTGAAAAGGGGGAATTTTCAGGGCCACACCCAGATCCAGCCCTTCTTCCAGTCCCCGGCGATATTCTTGAATCAGAGCCAATCGAAAACGGAAAATACTTGGTTGAGTTTTATCCAAATTCAGCGTTCTGGCAAGCGCAGACGCTTTACACCTTAATGTGGCTCCTACTTTCACTAATCCTTTTGGTCTCCACGCTTTTTCTATTTAAGCGGGCTTCTAAAAAGGCGATTTAGTCTCTGGAGAGTTGTCTGCGCTTAAGCGCAGACAACTTCACAACATCATCGATAAGTTCTACGACCTTGATTGCCAACTCCAGCTTCTTCCCGGAAGTGGCGTCAGGGTCTTTTCCTTTATGGCTGAGTGTGTCCAATGAGTGCTTATCCATTGTCCGTCTCTCTTGCCCGACTGGACTCGCAACATAATATCGCCTCCGACACGTATCGCAGCTTTCCACGGTGGGAAACGCGCACCGAGTTACTCGTAGCCGCACCCAAGTCTGTCAATGTCTCCGCCCAACGCCCTAACTAGACGTAAAAAAGAGCAGGTAGAACTACACAACATCGGACATATGCTAAAGCATATGGTTAAACATATGTCCTGCCATATGGCAAGACATATGGCAGGACTGACGGGCACGCTGATTTACCCTCACAGCTGCGCCGCTTTAAGCGTTTTTCAACGCCCGATACACCGTAGGACGGGTAACCCCGAATTCCCGCGCTAGTGCTGCCTTTGACTCCCCCGCCAGCACACGCCGCTTAATCTCCGCTACCTGCTGCGGGCTAAGAGCCGGCTTGCGACCTTTGTACTTGCCTGCCTTTTTCGCCAACGCAATCCCCTCTGCTTGGCGCTCGCGGATAATGGCCCGCTCAAACTCCGCAAACGAACCTAAAATACCCAGCATTAAATCCGCACGCGGATCCGTGGTGTCTTTCGCAAACGCGAGATTCTCATGCAGAAAAGTAACAGTCACACCCTTGCCGGTAAGTTCATCAACAATCCCGCGCAGATCCGTCAGCGATCGGGCGAGGCGGTCAATCGACGACACGACAAGCTCGTCCCCGTCGCGCACATACGCCATACACTCGACAAGCCCAGGGCGCGCAGTCTTAGTGCGGCCGGAAATCTTATCTTCAAAGAACCGGTCAATCCTGCCGGAAGCATTGAGTAGTTCTTTCTGACGCTGATTATTCTGCTCCACCGTGGAAACACGGATATACCCCACCCGCTGCCCATGCGAACCAGATTCATTGCCCATTAGTCTTCGCCCCGCGAAGGGTTAAAGGCAGCATTCTCCTGGGCAATGACCGCATCACGATACGACTCAACCACCCGCGCCAAGTCAGACAACTGTGCCCCGTCGAGACCATCAGCATCAGCAAGCAAGGACTGCACAATCCTGCCCAACGCCTGCTGCCCCGACGACAACCCACCATGCAGATCTTTCACCCGCACCAACGCGGGCACAGAGTCAATATGACTTTCAATATGGAAACCATCAGATGATAACACCACACTCACCACTTTCTGTAAATATAAGGCCTAGACCCCGCTAGACACGTGTAAAACAATGCTAGGAATGGCCCTATTTTACAGGAAACATTCCGCCACACACCGGCGTAACAATAGGGTGTACCCCTCTTTCACGCCTGGTTCCATCTTGCGGAATCGGCACATATAAGATATCGTACTTCGCACGAGGGGTGATGAGCCTTAGATAAGTATAGAAGAAAGGGTCACGTCATTTGGGCGCGGCACTAGTGAACTGGACGAGGTGGACTTGGTGCGCATCCTCTTCGAGGACGACGAACTTCAACGAGTGGCCGAGGATGCCTCCTACATCCCCAAACGATGGGGTTCGGACATCATCAAGGCATATCGCAAGAAAATCCAGATCCTGAAGGGAGCAGTGGATGAACGCGACCTGCGGGCCATGCGGTCGTTACATCTGGAACAACTGAAAGGCGACCGAGCCGGGACCTCTTCGATCCGCCTGAACAAGCAGTTTCGGCTCATCCTCAAATTCGCAACCAACAGCGACGGCCGCGTGGTCATCGTTATTGAAATGGTGGATTACCACTGAGAGAAGGTGAACTCATGAATACTCCAATTGCGGCGGAGCTATTCCCGGCCGGGGAGATCCTCGCTGACGAGCTAGACACACGTGGATGGACCCAGGCCGACTTTGCCGAGGTGCTCGGACGTCCGGCACAGTTTGTCTCGGAGATTATTTCCGGAAAAAAGGAGATCACGCGCGAATCCGCAGCCCAGATCGGTGCCGCCCTGGGCACCTCCGCGGAATTCTGGCTTAACCTCCAGGACTCCTACCTGTTATGGAAGCAGTCCCAGGACGACTGGACGCAGAACAACCTCAACATCGTGAAGACCCGCGCACAGTTACGAGAGTTAGCCCCCGTCTCTCTGCTCGTCAAGCGGGGATACATCACCGCCACCGACGTACAAAGTCAGGCATGCGAGGTGCTGAACTTGTTTGGCAAGAAATCCTTTGAAGATCCCTTGGGGATAAGCTTCGCCGCCCGCCGTAGTAACTGCGAGGAAAAGGTCACTGTTCTGCAGGAAGCGTGGGCAGCTTGCGTTAGAGCAACTGCCAGCGTTCTCGAGGCTGCCCCCTACTCCCGTAAGGCACTAGAAGACCTCGCCCGGACGCTGTCGAGTAGAGCATGTGACCCGCAGGCGTTTGCTGAGTTCCAGACTCTGTTCGCCGAGGTAGGGGTGAAACTTGTTTATGTGGAGGCTTTTCCGGGAGGAAAACTCGACGGCTGTGCCATGATGGTCGACGGGCACCCCGTAATTGGCATATCGGGACGAGGGAAACGGCTCGATAAGATACTATTTACCATCCTGCATGAGACAGCCCATATATTATTGGGTCACCTTGTCGACAATGGCGAGGTTATCCTCGATGACCTATCAGATGACAGTGCCAATAATGAAGCCCAGGCAGACCAGCTGGCCAGCGAACTCGTGATCTCTAGCCCTTTACCGGCGGTTCCTGATCGTGTGCACTCATCCTGGATTAAAGAACAAGCTGACCACCTAGGGGTTCATCCCATCACCCTGATTGGAAGGCTTCAAAAAGAGGGTAACCTGTCGTGGAAAACCACTCTCGTGCGCAACGCTCCCACCGTCATCGCTCAGCTTGAAAGCTGGAAATCACCCCTCCCAGCCTGACTGAGATTGGTAGCTTCGTTCATCAGCAGCAAGACGTTTGCCTATCGGACACTGAAAGTAACGGAAGCGATGCACTTATTGGGATAAGGCCGCAGCATTACTGCATTCCTTCTATACTACCCAAAGTCTCCTTGACGGCAATAAGCGGACCGGCTGGGCTGCTTGCTGGTTATTCCTCAGACTGAACTTGGCAGTAGGCCCCTTGCTTGGAGAAGTTGATGCAGACGCCGCTGAACGCCTCGTTTTAAAGATAGCCAACGAAAAGATAGAGATATCAGAAATCGCGGATACTCTGCGTTCCCTAGTTACTCCCCTCCTGGGTAACGTCGACCATTTACCCCCAGGATTTGAAGTAACAAATGTCCTAGAAGACTTAGAAGGTGTACTCACGGGAGTTGGGGAGCTTCCCGACGGAACACGTCTTGTCTGCATGTATTTCACTTCGGATGAAGGCATCCCTGTCGAAACGGTACTTACCCCCCCAGCCAAGCACGCGAATTCGCTGAAGAACTACTTCTTTTAGCTGATAATCCTCTCGAACAAAGGAAGCAACTCAAAATTCAAGTACAAGCAATTCAAGCCCACTTAGACCTACATAACCGACCCGACGAGCTATAGCTAACTTAAAACTCATAGCAGTACATGAGGGTCAATGAGGCAATATACATTGCCTAAAGCATCTGCCGCCTAAACGTGCACCAGGCCCAAACGAGACACAGTAGAGAGCCCATTTCTCTCACTCTCTGCTAAGAACATGGATCTATGGTAAAGATAGCAACAGCGCCTTGATTACAGCGGATGTCGAAACCCTCTCACAGGGAACTAGCACCATTCCGCCGTCAGGCCAACGTGAAAACTTTACATCCAAAAGCCAATCCCCCTATCCAAGCAAGATAGCAAACTGCTAGAAGCGCTCAAAGCACCACCACTGCTCGCTTTTATCCCATGCACATCGCACCACATTCACTTGGAAAGGATCTCCAGTGACTCTGTTCGAAAAACCTATCGTTCTTGCGCCTATGGCAGGAGGGCCGTCAACTCCTGAGCTATGCGCAGCAGTAACCAATGCGGGCGGGTTAGGCTTTCTCGCCGGCGGCTACCTCACTCCAGAAAAGCTTGAAGAACAAGTAAGCACTGTTGAGTCTTTAACTACTCAGCCGTTCGGGATTAACCTGTTTTACCCTTCCCATTCTAACTCTGACCAGTACGCCGAATACTCTAAGTATCATCAGGCACTGACTAAAAAGTGCGTAAGCTACTCCGATTTTCCTTCACGCCCTAAGTGGTCAGATGATCATTACGATCAAAAGCTCGATATTGCGCTGAGGTCCAACGCTAAGTTCATTTCCTTAACTTTCGGATACCCTGACGCAAATACGCTAAAAACGATTCGTCGAGCAGGCAAGAAAGTAGTTCTCAATGCCACAACTCCACGAGAAATCGATCACATCATCCAGCTCGACTGCGATATTCTGTCTCTTCAAGGAAAGGCTGCTGGCGGTCACCGAGCAACAGTCCTAGACAATAGCATAGAGGGATCTTCCTACGATGCAAAAACTCTCCTGCACCATGCAGTAGCGAAGACAGAAAAACCTGTACTTGCCGGCGGGGGCGTAGGTACAGCAGAAGATACACTAGACCTACTCAGATCCGGCGCAACCGCAGTAATCGTAGGGACTCGTTTCCTCACTGCACAGGAAGCAGGCACAAAAGACACACACCGGCATGCACTTCTGGAGCTAACTAACCGAAACACTGTTATTACCCATGCCTTCTCCGGGAAACCGGCTCGAGCAATTTCCAATACATTCACCAATACATTCACATCACAGGCGCCCTACATCTACCCCGAAATCCACTACTTAACTGCGGGAATGAGAGCTGAGGCCAATAACGCAAAGGATCCCGAATATCTTAACCTTTGGGCAGGCGAAGGATTCGCTAATTGCCGAGAAGCAACTGCCAAACAAATCATTGACGAACTCTTACCATACTCACAAGCGCAAGAATCGTCCAAAGTAAGTTTTTCACATACAGACGTAGCTGTAATCGGTGGTGGACCACGAGGAATGGCCGTCATTGAAAGACTCATTTCACGCATCAAGGACAAAAACTTAAACAAGCCAATCCATATTGTCTGGTATGACGATAACGGCTTTGGATCGGGTAAAGTTTGGAGTCCCTACCAGTGTCAATTGCTGCTCATGAATACTGTTACAGCACAATTGTCAGCTTTTCCCGACGAATCTGCGGGACTTTCCGGCCAACATGCCACTGGACCCACATTTTATGACTGGCTTAAATCAAACGATGCTCGAGAATTCTTATCTTCCGACCCTGTACTGCTAGCAGAAGCAAGCTCCGCCACCGAGGATACTTATAGTTCTCGCGCTCTCTATGGTGCTTATCTTCAATGGTCAGTGAATCAACTACTTAAGGACTCAAGGGAATATTCCCCAATCAAACTGGTCGCTAGGCGAGCAGTATCCTTTGAAAAGAGGGAGGATTCACTTCTCATACACGACAGTCTCGGAGGGTGTGTAGAAGCTAAATCTGTAGTGCTGTCTCTAGGCCACACTTCGCAGAATCTCTCCGGAAAGGAAGAGAGTCTTTCTAAAAAAGCTAAGGAATCGACAGTAACTTATCTTCCCAGTGGGGACGCATCTATCCAAAAAGCTGCAAAGCTCCCCATAAGAGAATCAATCATCCTCCGAGGCATGGGCCTCACCTTCTTCGACTATATGATCCTCCTAACGGAAGGAAGAGGTGGGCAATTTAGAGAAAATGCACACGGAAAGCACTACATACCTTCCGGGAAAGAACCACATATCATCGCATGTTCTCGAAAGGGAGCACCCCACCATGCCCGTGGAAAAAACCAAAAACGTCCTGACGAACGATGGGTTCCACGAATCCTAACCGAAGATTACGCTGCTGCTCTTTCGAACGCTACATTCTCTGTAGACGTCTGGCCCCGAATCGCTCAGGAAGTTGAACTAGCTTTCACAATTTCGCTCCTCGAAGAAAACAACGCCGATTACGATGAAGAATCTCTTGTTAGCCTTGCAAAGCAAGGAGGCCACAGTCTAGTTGAATGGCGACACAGCCAAGGATATACAGAGACCTTGGATTGGGGTGAGCTTTTTCAGGCAAAATGGACCAACTCCCCTGGGGAGAAGCTCCGCGACTACCAGGACACAGTCGCTTCGAAGATTGAAAATGACATCGCCGAGGCAGAAAAGGGAAATAAATCCGGGCCACTCAAAGCTGCACTAGACGTACTTAGAGACATTAGAAACGAGGTTCGCGAATGTGTTCAATACGGGCGTATAACGGGAGAGTCCTTCAAGGAAGAACTTCTAGCTAGGTATAGCCCTACTAACGCTTTCCTTTCTATTGGCCCCCCGATCCAAAGACTGGAACAAATGCAAGCTCTAATCAAAGCGGGTATCTTAACTGTGCTCCCTGCTGATCCAATCATCTCCCTAGATGAGTCAAACGGAAAAGTTGACTATTTCAATCCATCGATGCCGCAAGAGAAAGGAGAAGCAACGGCTCTAGTGGAAGCAAGATTACCAACATCATCTATTCAAAATACAGCAGATCCGCTCATCGTTTCAGCTGCATCACTTGGCCTTATCAGGCCGCACTATTTTAAAAATACCACCTGTGTATCCGGGGCAATTGATGTGGATCCACACAGTTTCAGGGTGCAGTCTGATAGCGAACAAAGCGTTTCTCTCTATGCATACGGGATTCCCCTCGAGGGCCTACAGTGGGGAACCGCTGCCACTATACGTCCGTTTGTAAACTCTGTAATTATTCACGATGCAGACGCAATCGCTTCAAGCATTCAGGAGGACCTTCATGAGCGAAAGAAACAATAACGCCGATCAAATCCGTCGACAGGTTCTAGGCGACAACTACGTCAACAATACGCTCAACGGTTGGGAACCCGCACGGCCCGTTCTGGAACTTTTGGAAAATACTCCCTGGGGTTTTCTTTGGCCGCGCGAACAATTGTCTTTGCAATCTCGCAGTCTAATCACAGTAGCTATTCTGGCAGCCCTTGACCGGCATCAAGAGCTAGAAACGCATATTCGCGGAGCTAGAAGAAATGGGTGTAGCTTCGAAGAGATTATCGAAGCGATCCTTCATTCTGGTGTTTATTCAGGAATGCCTACAGCAGTGGAGGGAGCTAGAATTGCCCAACGCATCGCTACGGAAGAGCAACAAGTAACTTCATAAGTAACCGGATTCAGATAGATGAGAGCAACGTCTTCAAGCATTCAAGGCACACTTGGACTTGCAGTGGCAATGGGGATCGGCAGGTTCTTCTATACGCCACTGCTTCCCCTCATGATGGCAGCTTTAAACTGGTCAAGTTCCATCTCGTCTTGGATTGCAGTATCAAATTATCTCGGCTATCTGCTCGGGTCTTTGACTCTTTCTAAAAACTGGCTATCTAAAACGAGAACTCTTTATCGCAGTTCCTTAATATTTTCAACTCTACTGCTTGCTGCAATGGCGTTGACAGATAGTCCAGGAATGCATGTTTTACTACGGTTCTTAGCCGGCATAGCGTCTGCATTCATTTTTGTATGCATCACCCAGTTTGTTACCCAGAATGTACAGTCCCCCTCTCTAGTTGGCTTTGTTTATGGTGGTGTTGGCTTAGGCATTACCGTTTCTGGACTAACGGTGTGGTCACTAGGTCAAACCTTGGCATGGACACACTTGTGGGGTATCGCTACCCTAATCAGTGCGTTATTTAGCATCATCGCCTGGACTTGGCCCATTGGCTCTGAAGAGAAGACTAAGGATCGCAAGGTACTGGCCAGTTCTACGGAACGATCCACTCCAGAACTTCATCAAGCTTTTCGATTACTGAATGCGGGATACTTTTTTCAAGGTTTCGGATACATTATTATTGGCACATATCTCGTTGTGCTGGCCGGCCCTGTTTTCGGCTCATCAGCAGCTGCCATCACATGGGCCGTAGCTGGTGTCGCAGCAATCCCCTCTCCCTATTTCTGGTCAGCACTTGCAGAGCGTTTTGGCCGACGTCGTGCATTACTTGGCTGTTATACACTCCAAGTAGCTGGAGCAATTGCCGCCACTTTTGGCAATTCGACTGTTTTACTGATGGTTGCTGCCATTCTTTTTGGTGCTACTTTCATGGGAATTACGATGCTTACTATTTCCACGGGAGTCGCTTATAGAATAAACGGAGGAGCTGCACGTCTAACGACTTGGTATAGCCTAGGGCAAGTCGTCGGCCCGGCGGCCATTGGAGTACTGTTATCAAACTCAATCCGCATATCATTTATCATTGCAACCATTGCTATCATCATCGGTATGGCAACAATTAAGGTTTCAAAGTTATAATTCATATTCAACCTCCCAGGCGCAGCGCAGATATCATCACGCCTTCCAAGGACCAAAAGATATACGAAACCTTCTATTCACTATAGAAGACACATATCACATCCCGAATGAAGTCACAAACAAAGCTAATACTAACTCGACTAATCTACCTTTTTCTTTAGAAGACTATTTTCCTCTTTTAGTTCAGAAAATTCGTTACGCAGCTCAGCTATGTCGTCCCAGTATAATTCAATCTACTCATCGACCTGCTCTTTGTTCCATGAAACTAGGTGCACCAGCGACCATAGGTCATGGTCAGAGGGTGTGAACACTGGTGACCAGATAGCAGGTCGCTTGTGTCAGGCAATGCGCCGGCGCATTGCCTTATCAGTTTCTCTAATTGAGATAGGAGGACGAGCAGCTAAGGCTGCAGTATCAGGGAAAGGCTTGAAAATTGGTGTACATGCGGATTATCCGCCAGTATACGCAGACTACTGTTAGCAAAAGAGGGAATCTTGACAAGACAGAACATTACTTGGCCCAGTATCCTTTCGCTTGCGCTAATCTTAAGCGGATCCGTCCTGTTGTCGAAGTTTCATGAAGAGAGTTCGGCTCTTTCTCCAGAGAACTTCGTTATATGGGCGGCACCTTCCCTCCTTGGGGGATTAGGGCTGATATATTGCACCGTAAAACACGAGGTCGTAACTTCCTACGCCTACGGGATTCTGCTTAGCCTCCTCTCCTTTGGCACAGCAGTTTGGCATCCAAGTACCTTTACTCGCTGTGTTACAGCAGTTATTTTTTTGATAGCGGCTATAACCGTCGTTCTAAAGCGCCAAAAAATTAATACTCTTAAAAACGCTCACGGCTAGCCGCAGATGATACAAGTAAGGTGTACTTTCGCGACACCGCTCTAGCTGTGGTGATTTTGTGATGTCACGCGCTTAGCTTTGTGGGTGGCCTTGACCGATGGTAAATATGCGCAGCCTGACCTGCACAAAGTGAAAACTGATTCCTCTCAGAGGCTATGGTGCTCGCATGTCATTACTGTGCGTCTTTCGCCTTGGCGATCCGTTGGCGGAGGACTTCGGCGCGTTCGCTGTCGCCGTAACCGTAGGATTCAATCACTTCCAGTGCTGCCTCGTCGCCAGTGATCTCCCCTCGGAGAACGCGGCGTAGGCGCGCTTCCTGCTCGCGGCTGATCGTGTGTCTGGCCATCGTCATGGAGGCGCGGACGGCAGCGACCTTCTGATCTTCGGTGCGGTTGTCGGTAGTCATAGTTTGTACTCCTCTAGAGCCGGTGGCGATGGGGCGTGTTGTTTCTCTAGTTACATGGGTGATCCCAGTTCAGTCTGTTCGACCTCACGGGGGAGCTGTAGCTCGTTTGTTCAGTATGCAGCCGGGGGCGTTTGCGGTGGTGTGGTTGGCTGCGGGGCGTGGGGTCTATCTGTGACGGCTGCCGCGCCGCTACATGGAGGGCCGCGGCATAGCAGGCACGACAGGAATGTGGGTCAGGACAGGTGCCCGATGGCGCATCGAATGTCAGTTGCGACGAGGTCTGGCTGCTCCCAGGCAGCGAAGTGCCCACCCTTAGCGGCTTCGGTCCAGTGCACGATCTCGTCAGTATTCTCCGCGATGCGGCGCACTGGGCGACTGATGTCGTTGGGCATGACCAAGATGGCTGTAGGGACGTTGGACTTGGAAAGAGGAGCGGTCCAGTCGGGGCGTCCGTACTTGTAGTAGCGAGCGGCCGATCCCGCCGTGCGGAAGAACCAGTAGATCGACACTGTGGTGAGCATCTGGTCGCGTCCGAGAAGTGCGTCAGGGTTCTCCTCGGTGCTGGTCCAGTCGTGGAAGCGCTCGACCATCCAGGACATCTGTCCGATGGGCGAGTCGGTCAGTGCGTAGGCCAGTGATTGTGGGCGGGTGGACTGAAGTATGGCGTAGGCGCTCAGGTCGTACTGATATCGGATGCCGCGCGCGACAGCCTCCGCTTCGGCCGGATTAGACATGTCAGCGGTGTCGCGGGTAAGGCCCTCGCCACCCAGCATCCCTGTGGTGTGAATGCCTGCGACCGCTTCAGGATGTTGGATTCCCAAATTGCGAACGATTCCGGATCCCGTGTCGTAGCCGTGCGCGAGGAACCGGTCGTATCCGAGCCGGTGCATCAGGGTGGCGAAGGCGTCAGCGACGCGGCTTACGGTCCAACCGTTCGCGGGGCCGGAGATCCCGAACCCTGGAATGGTGGGGATCACGACGTGAAAGGCCTGTTGATCTTCTCCGGGATCCGTGAGCTGAGGCAGCATGTCGAGGAAGTCTACTGGTGTGCTGGGCCAGCCGTGCACGAGGAGTAAGGGCTTGGCTTCAGGTTGTTGCGAGAGTTGGTGGAAGAAGTGAATGTCGTGTCCGTCGATTGGAGTCGTGAATTGCGGCACGGCATTGATGCGGGCCTCCTGGGCGCGCCAGTCGAAACCGTCCTTCCAGTAGGCGGTGAGCTCCTTGGCGTAGTCAAGAGGAAGTCCGTCAGCCCAGTCATCGGTGGGGCCTCGGTCGGGCCAGCGCACGGACTCAAGTCGCTGCTGCAAGTCGGTGAGTTCGGTTTCGTCAATGTGGAGAGTGAACGGTGAAATCTGTGTCGTTGTGTTCATGGCTACAACTTAATCAGCCCTTGTGGACACAGGTTGGCCACAAGTCCAACGATCAGTCAGATTAGGGCATAGTCGCCTCAATTAGTCGCTTGCCCCAGGCCTGTAAATGATGCCTGGCCTCTTTGGGCTCGTGAACCTTGAATGGTGCACCGATGCTGGTGAGGCCGAAGGCGACCCAATCAAGCTGATCTGCGGCGATCGTGACGTTGCAGGACCCCGGGCCGGTCGGCTCGATACTGGCATACTCACCAAGAACCTCTTCCGCTCGCGCAGCATTCGCTTGGACGGTGGCGCGCACCAGGTGGAGCGACCGCGCGGCGGTCAGGCCCTCGGACAAGAACGTCGAAGCATCGCCGCTCGGGAGTTGCCGTTGGGCGAAGGAATCCCCAGTCGGTTGTGCCTCGGCGATGCGATCCACGCGGAATAGTCGCCAGTCCTGCCTCAGTAGGTCAAAGGCGACAAGGTATAGAAGACCCTCCCGCGAGACGAGGTCGTGCGGTTCGACTTCGCGGGTAGACTTCGCTCCACCTGCTGTGCTGTAAGCAATCAATATTCTTTCGCTACGGCGGGAAGCAGTGGCGACGGTAGTGATGACTCGCACCTCACTGATGGGACGTCGTTTGCCGGGCGGCGAGGAGATAGTAATGCTCCGTAGGGCCTCAACCTGACGACGTACCTTTGGCGGAAGGACCTCCATGAGCTTCACCAGCGCGCTCACCGTCGCATCGATGTCGGAGTCGGCTGCCTTGGCGGTTGCGTAGGTCAGTCCGAGCACAACGACCACCGCCTCGTCCTCAGAAAGCATTAACGGAGGCAACGCGGACTTACCCGTTAAGGCGTAGCCCCCACCGGTTCCTCGGCTCGCGCTAATCGGATAGCCGAGCTCCTGCAGAGTGGTCACGTCACGGCGTAGTGTGCGTGGGCTAATCTCCAAGCGTTCAGCCAGTTCAGCCGCGGACCACAATCGTCCCGAGTGCAACAAGGTCAGCAACTCAAGAAGGCGCGTTTTGCTCGACATGGGTCGATTCTATCTGACTGTCCCGTACTCGTATTTATCTCTGCGGGTTACCTTTAAGGATGGAGGGCGATCAGGCATGAAGGGGCGTCCAAGTAGAGACCGTAGAAAGTATCCCTATAGTCACAGGGTTTTAAAAGATTCTTTCATTAGGATTGCGCATGTCATGCACCGTGCATGACGGAAATCGATTGAAGTAGAAAGGTTGTTATGACTCAGATTCCATCAGATAGAGAGCCAGTCGTTTATGAAGGCATGGAAATGCGCACTATTTTCCTCCCAGGTTTTGCTCTCGATGAGCAATTGAAGGAAATGGAGGATGAGAACCTCGGCGTTTACGTTCAGGCTATCGTGAAAATAATTTCCCATGGTGGAGCCATGGGTTCTTACGGTCTGTATTGGACTGATGGTCAACATCTCCACTTAGAGGATGGAACTGTTGTGGCTCGCAGTTTGGCAGAAGCTGCGAGGATTGCGAAGTATTTGAATTGGGGCTCAAAGGGGTGGATTGAATGGCCTAAACTTGGCGATGTGCCACAGTCCATTCGTCGCGCAAGCGAACAGCTGGGATACTTGCAGTAAGGGGCAAGTATCTAGACAGATTAAATAGGGAATCGAACACCTAGGTGTTCGATTCCCTATTTTTAATTTCAATCGCTGAGCCTTTGGCGGAATTTGGCAAGTCCCACACTGCTATAGGGAAGCTGGTGGAGGTCTACTATCTAGACGTCGGGGAGCCGTACTTCTTAGTTTCCTTCTCCCAATCCTTAAATACGCTTTCGTGTATCTTTCTTGTGTGCTCGCTATCTTTTCTGTTCGATCGGCGGGTAAACAGTGCGGTCAATACAACCGTCAAGCCAAAAATTAAAATAATAAAAATTAATATCTTCATATCTTTACAACGCGCTGTATGTGCGCGATGTTCCCAAGCTTAGGAATGGCGTGGGGGGGCTTCGACAAGATTAAAAAGAACTTGGAAAACGGTATGACTAAGGAGCAGGTAATGGCTGACATTGTGCATGAAGCCCAAGACGTTCACCTGTGCGCGTTATTTATTGGGGCGCACGGGGATACTGGAGACTACGAGTACGCACTTGATGCCGCCAACAGTGCCGCCAAGCACCTGCAAGTAATACAGGCAGAGTTGCCTACCACTTCCCCACTGGCCCGCGACACCGGCATGCTCGCTAAGTTTGTGCGCTCAGCACAACGGAACCTGTCTCAACAGAGGCCTGCAGATAATCCCGACGAGCTTCTAGAATTAGCCACCAGTCTCAAAGAACGACTGGAAGCTACGCGCTAAAGGAAACTCCCCTAGTGCTTCTCGTCGTTCGAAGCACTAAGGAGTGGATTAGTAAATTCCTGTATTTATACAGTGCTAATTAGTGCAGTGAAGTTTTAAATTAGAAAGGTGGCCGTTTGGAACGGGGCATCCGAAACGCCCAGTTCTTTAAGCTTATCTAAGTAGGCTTCTTTCCATTCCTGCTTCTGAGATTCTGGGAGTTCTTTGTAAGCGTCGTATGCTGCCCAAGAAACAACGGGGCCGATTTCGTCCTTTTCTCGTGTCCACTTTTCGTGAGCAATGGCAGCTTCTTCTTCCGGCTCAAAAGTAAAATTACTCATACCTTGATCCTACCTGCTGCCGATAAGCAGAATCTTGATTTAAAGCGGCCATAAGGTTCCAACAAAGGAAACTCCCCTAGTGCTTCTCGTCGTTGGAAGCACTAGGGGAGAAGCCACCTGCGGGGGATTGTGGCTTTTTTATTTTCCTTCCGTCCGACTATGCGCCGGGGGAGGTGCGCTGCGGACACTCAAAACCATACCGCCTTACAGCGCGCCCGCAACAGGAGTATCCCTCGGCAAGTGGATAGCTTTAAATTTAAGAATGCGTATATACACATATGTGTATATCAGTACATAGGTATAAAGTGATTTTCAGTTCAGCTCTCCACTTAACGAGTGTCATACGTATAGCATGATATACACACATACGTATGTCACTACCCAGGTAAATCCTTCCTGAATCTATTCTTTTTGTATGACTCGAGTAATTTCCGTAATTCAGTCGAAGGGTGGTACGGGAAAGACCACACTTTCGGTAATGCTCGCAGAGGCAATTCGGAAGATGGGCTATACGGTCGCAGTCGCAGACGGCGACCCCCAGCAATCTGCCACCCGATGGGCAACCAAAGTGAAGGATTTTCCATTTCCTATCGAATCTGTCCGCAGCTCAAGTGATTTCTCTGGAGTTGTCAGAAGGGGGAACAATCCGGACTTTCTTATAGTCGATACCCCTCCAGGTGGTTTATCTTTCATAACCGAAAGCGCCGAGGCTGCCGATTTAGTCCTTCTTCCAACTGGTGTTTCCCCGATGGATATTGATCGAACTCAGGTAACGCTTTCTTGGCTAATAGAAATGGGGATACCAACAGCAGTTGTTCTGTCGAATGTCGACAGGAGGGAAAAACTTCTAGATGAAGTCCATGCCGAGCTGGAGGGTGATGAGACTGCAGCGCTTGCTGAAACAGTCATCCCAACTAGGGCGGCTACACGGCGTGTTTTCGGAACAAAGCCCAGCAGTACGAAGGTGTGGGATTCTTTGGCTCGAGAAGTAGTCGCAGCATTTGAGGATTAAGGGGTAGATGATGGCAATTCCAAAGGCTAAGAATAAGGCGTGGGAAGAATCGTCTGGAAATAGGTTGGAGAGCTCACCTTCAACAAAGATGTTCGCTCAAGCTAATGATAAAGCGACACGACTTCAGTTGTACGTCCGTGATCGACAATTGATTAAAGAGCTCAAGCTCGCCGCAGTGGAAGAAGAGAAGAGCATCTCCCAGCTTTTTGAAGAGTGGGCAACACGATGGCTCGAGGAAAGAAGCTGATTACCCGGTGTATATACCTACATACGCACATGTGTATGTAGGTATATACACATGCATCTCTAGAGCTTTGACCTCACTGTTTCTAAAGCTCTGGGCCCTGTTCTTCTTCAAGATCGTCGGTGGGGGCTTGTCCCTCGTTGTCGTGGTTGTTGCTGTGGGTAGTGGTGATGTGTGGTGCGTCGTCTAGTCCGAGGCTTGCGATAAAGTCCATGCTTGCTTGTGCGCCGGGGTGGAGCTTCGGTTCTGGGGTGGTCTCAGGTGCTGGTGGTTCTTCCTCCACCTCGTTGTAGGAGGTATCTGGCTCGTCATAGTCAGTGTTGTCTGGTTCGTAAGCTGCGGCGATGGTGTCAGCCATCATGTCGCGGATTGTCTCTTGGGCAGGTTCATCTATGCCAAGGCGGCGTAGTTCGTAGGTGCGTTGTGCGGCAAGTAGGTTGACTTCATCGGCGATGTAGCCTGCATGGTCGGCAATATCGTCGGGGATTTCTTCTGCGCGCAAGCGGGTAGCGATGTCGGCGCGGTCGGCGAAGTCCATTTTCTCGCGGCGGATGCTATCGAGGCGCTGTTGCAGACTGTAGGCGTGTTCGCTGTCGTGGTGTTCGGCTTCGCGTAGGCGCTTGTCCCATTCTTCTTGGTCGTCGGCGCGGTAGCAGATTTCCTTCCACAACCTTGCCTCCGGCAGGTTAGCGCCGGTCTCTTCAATGGCCTGCTGGGCAAGCTTGCGGCGCTGTTGCGCTTGTTCAAGACGCTTGTGCGCATGGTCTATGCACTGTTGGTACGTGCCATAGCCTGCAGCGTTATGGTCGTAGGCCCGCTCGGCTACCGGGCGGGCGTAGTCTTCTGCCAGTAGGCGTTGGTGCTCAATGTCTGCCAGGGCAGTTTCTTCTTCACGAAGGGCGGCACTGTGGTCTGCCATGGCCTGCTCATAGGCACGAATACGCGCAGCATCAAGACGCACCTGCTGGAAGTTAGCCTTTACCTCATTGACAGCGGCATTCTTGTCTTCGTGGAGGCGAGTAGTAATACTTGCTTCCTGCCAGGTCAGCGATTCCACCTTGGAGTGGGCGAAGCGTGCGTGTTCTGCCAGCACCTCCTGGTTAAGCCGGTTGAGGTTTCCTTCCTTTCCAGTAAGGCGAGCAGTTTCCGCGCGGTCGTAAGGGTTGTGGGTGCGAAGCCACGTATCGAGTTCTATATCTGCATGCCTGGATACAGGTGGTAGTTGGTTGCGTTTGCCCGTATCAAGCTGGCGGAGCTGTTCATCGAGGCGGTAGCGGATAAGGCGTGCCGGATCGTGGGCGTTGTCAATATCGCGGGTAGCAGCGTCCATGACGGTGCGCGGGTCAATGCCTGCGTCGATAAGCTTTGCCCAGCCGTGGCGGATAGGTTCTGTGCCGTCGTCGCTGGTTTCAATCTTTCGGGCGAGGGTGCCGGGCAGGGTGTCGATCCAGTCCGGTAGGTAGGAGTCGATGAAGTCGTTGGTGGCTTCGTCTTTACCCATGAGCCACAGGCCCATCATGCGATCGGGTGAGGTTTGCTCGTCTACGACTTCGGCGATGACCTCGCGTGCGGCCTTCGGGCTGTTATCGCGCGAAATTGCCTTATTAAAGACGTCCCTGATGCTCGGGGCGTGGTCTATGCCTTGGTAGTGGTAGTGGCCTTCCTCGGCAAGTTCATCTAGCTGGTGCTCGGTGACCGCATAGATGTGGTTGGCAAGCTTGCCGCGTGTAAGTGCCACATACAGCCCTGCCCTATCGACGTGGTGGTCGATAACCGCGCGGGTGCAGTCCACGGTGCTGCCCTGGGCGCGGTGGACGGTAGCAGCATAGCCTAGCTGCACATTGTCGTGGACGTAGTCTGCTGGCAGGCACAGCTCCTCGCCGGTTGCTGTGTTGCGGGCGGTGATACTGCCGCCCTCGGCAATCCCGGTGACAGTCAGTAGTGTGCCGTTGTTAATACGGGTACTCGTAGCGGTCTCGTCGTCGTAGAAAGTCTGGTTTTTTCGCGCCAGAATCGTATCGCCGACACCTGCTTTTTCCCCTCTAGAAAGCGGGGCTTCCACGGTTGTGTCCACAACGCTGTGGGCGATGTAGTGGGCGCGGATTGTCTCGTTGAGTTCTGCCACATCGCGGTTGGTGGCAGCAATAAGAAGGCTGGTTTTACCGCTAGAAATATCCGCCAGGTAGTCTGCTGCGGCTTTATTCAGCATGTCGCTGCGTGCGCCACCATTGACCCAACCACGCTCTAGATAGAAGTCGAACGTAGAAGAATCACCTTCACGCAGGCGCAAGCTGGTGGCGGATTGTTCACGGTCTCCGCCAAAGCGCACGACTTCGGAGAGTTGATTATCAGTGCGGTCTGAGGCGTTGACCATTGCGCCGAAAAGTCCGCCGTTTTCGACCGCGCCAAGCTGTTTATGGTCACCAATAAAGCGCACGACTGCGCCTGCTTCCTCGGCAATTTCGAGCAGTGACCCGATGTTAGGGGTCGAGGCCATGCCGGCCTCGTCGACGATGATCATATCGCCTGCGTTAATGGATACCGGAAGGTCTTTTAAGCTATGGCCGGGCTTTGTTGGGTGGTTTCCGCGCCAGGTGTAGGTGAGTTTGTCGATGGTAAAAGCGTCAAAGCCTAAGTCTTTAGACAACACCTCTGCTGCTTGTGCAGACGGGGCCAGACCAATCACATTGCGGCCCTGGTTCGCCCACACGTTGGCAACCAGACGCATGGATGCGGTCTTGCCGGTACCTGCCGGGCCTACGCCGGTAGCGGCCAGTGTGCCGCAGGTAAGGAGGTAGCGCGCCATGGATTCCTGCCCTGAGTTAAGGCGGAACCCAGCCTCGGCTTCGTGTGCATCCAGTGCCTTATCAATCGCTGCCGATGGTGCGAATGCGGCCACCGGTTCGTTAAGCGCAGCCAGTGCCTTGTCTTCGGTATCGAGAATGTCCTGGGTGGTATAAAGCTCACTATCAGCGCGGCTATCGCGGGCTTTACCTGCCGTGTTTTTCAGCGCCTCGGGTAGTTCCAGGACGTCGAAATCATTCAAGGAAATGGCCTTATCGCGCACAATTGCTTCCACCACAGTGGCATGGATAAGGTCGCGCTCAGCCAGTGAGGCGAAGCGATAGCCCTGGAGTTTTCCACCCGCTGCAGTAGCTACATGTGAGGCACGAAAGTAGGAACGACGCCTGGTAACTGTGTCTAAAACCTCGTCAATAAGACCCGGAAGGTGTTCCTCTGCGTGGAAGACTGGGCGCTTATCACGGGCGTCTTCTGCTGCAAGTTGGGCGATGGCAGCGAGTTCTTCTGCCCCAGTATCACGCGCGGCAACTTCCGCTTTCCAGCCTGCGCGAAGCTCTGTAAGGCTTTCTGGTTCACGCTTCGCGTCACGGGTTTCTAAGATAGCTTCCTGCCACAAACGACCCACCTCAACCGAGTTTGGCGTTGTGCCGCGAGCGGCAACAAACTCTTCCACCAGTCGCTTGTAGACCGGCTGTGCGCCGCGTCGACGCTTGGAAAAAGACTCCATCAACGACTGCGAAATACCGTCGATCTCCCACGTGGGTTCCTTGTTGACCCCATGGTCACAGGCGGTGAAGGTGTAGCCCATTTGGTTAGAAAGCAGGGTGTTCAAGATGGAGTCATAGCGGTGCGAAATAGCCTGAGCCTGCTTGTGCAGCGCCTTGGAATCAAGCGATAGCCAACGTCCATCTTCGGCTTGAACCTTGTTGGATACCAGCACGTGCGAGTGCAGATCAGGGTCTCCTGCGCGCGTATCGTAGTGCTTAAATTCGGACGCAATAACACCGTTTGTCTTAACTTGTTCACGCCCTTGCTTGCCAGATCGAGTGAAGAACACGTTGTCTTCTGCCCACGCAATAGCCTCCTTCACGGCTTGGTGATGAAGCGCCTCAATGCGCCGCGCGGTCTTCTCATCAGACAGTGCCCACGCCACCGACACGGACTTAGCAGGCGAAAAGGTCAGGTCAAAACCCGACACAGACTGGCGCACATTGTCTTTTAATCCGTTGACCCAGTTGACGACTTCCCGGCCCGATTGCGGCTCGACGCCGTGTTCTTCAATGAAGAATTCCCGGCCAATATCCTGGACTAACTCGGCGCGTTCTTGCTTGCCCATCAACGTGCCAGTGGTCTGCCTATGGCGGCGTTCCGCGTCACGCAAAGCAACCAAAACCGGCACATCATTAGTGAAGTTAGCAAACGGACGCCCCAGCTGGACGTCCTTGATTTTCTGCCCCTCGACTATCTTCATATCCGCATCCGGGTGCAGACCTACGCCGTACAACGCGGCCATTTGAGACTCGGTAACTTCCCCACCTTCGGTGACCGTTTCGGTGTTCAACCCGGCCAAACCAGAGCCTAACCAACGACCTGGCGGGGTTCCCTTCGCGTCGTAATACTTCGACAAACTTGGCGCATCTGTCGGCCCATCATTGGTAGCCACAGAGCGCAACAGGTACTCATAACCTGTTCCGCTATTGACTACGCGCAGGGTCATCATGCGCCCTAGTCTAGCAGCCAAAACCCGATTAACACTAAGAGTGCCAATAGTGTGTTGTAAAAAGGGCGCTATCGCCCGCCGCTACAGGTCTACAACGCTGTCGAAAGCCTGCAGGGATAGTCCGCTGATTGCTTCCGACTACGCCGAACTTCCCGCGTGGTGTTTGTGTCAGGAGTGGAGCGGTGCGTTCGCTGGCATTGTGGGTTTATGGTTACCGCAAGTAGAAGTTTGAAGAAGCGTCAGGAACTGCGTCAGCATCTCGAAGAAGAACAGCGTAAGCTTCGCGACCGGAAGAAGAGCATTAACTCGTTGCTTAGCCTTATTGATCTGCGAAACGAGTTGAACGAAAAGATTGGTGAAGTCTCACAATCCATTATCGACCTAGGCGAAGCTAAGGAATTTGTGCGCGAGCTCGTCGGTGTGAGCCAGCGAGATTTCAACGCAATGCTCAAGACTGCTAAGGAGTCTTCTCCTAGTGTGAACGATTCACCTAGAGAAGACGAGTCGCATACTGGCGACAGTGAGCGCCAGGACGATGACGAAGCCGCCAGCGCCACTGAGGGCGCTGGCGGCGATGGTGACTATGAGAAGGGTGCCCAGTAGAGAGAAAGACAGTCTTCGGTGTTAGCGGCTGCGGCTACTGTTGCTCGTTCGGGTCGTAATACTCACCGGGGTTGGCGGGCGCGGCGTCATACGTGTTGGAGTAGGGCGAGTCGTTGGTCTCGTCCGTGGCGCGCTCATAGTGGTCGGCCATGGAGCCAATCATCACGCCGAGGAAGGTGAGGAAATACCAGATGATTACCCAGGCGATTACTCCGCCTAGCGCTCTGACGATTCCTGCCACCAGTCCTGCGCGTCGTATCTGGGTGATGAGCATCCAGACCGGCATGGCGATGAGTGCAGCTGGGGACATGGTTGGTAGCCGATAAAAGGCAGTGCGTCCACGGAGGCGTCCTTCCTCTCTGTGGCGCGCGCCGCTCATGATGATGTTAAAGAGTTTGAGAAGACTCCTCCAGTCTTACGTATTGTAAACATTGTTTACAGAGTGTCGATTAAACAATTCTGTCGACAGTCCCAAGAGTGTCAGCAATGGTAAACAATGTTTACGATTGCTGCTAAGGAGAGGATACTGCATATGAAACAAGCATCCCACCCTTCCGGACGTGTGGTGTCTGTACGGATGCCAGATGAAATCATTGAACGGCTCGACGCTCTCTGCGATAGGACAGGACGTAGTCGAGGTTTCTACTTAAAAATGGCTATTACAGCCATGCTTCCCAAACTAGAAGAAT